>Ga0068854_100000023_pt1 | contig 127086 bp, 126 predicted proteins | sample KBSCornC42_FD_66590 | JGI IMG/M metagenome (GOLD analysis project Ga0068854, IMG submission 66590) | Corn rhizosphere microbial communities from Kellogg Biological Station, Michigan, USA - KBS Corn C4-2 | ecosystem: Host-associated > Plants > Roots > Rhizosphere > Soil ... | reverse complement strand
CTTCGAAGTGCAGATCGACGAGCGCGGCACGCCGACCAAGTGCACGATCACGAAGTCGTCCGGCTTCCTCTCGCTCGACGACGCGGTCTGTCAGGCCGCCATGAAAGCGCGCTATCAGCCCAAACTGGTCAACGGCCGCCCGGTCCCGGGCACCTACGACGACGCCTTCACGTTCCGCAGCAGCGGAACCGGCGAGGGCCTCTAGGGAAGGCCGACCTTCGCGATGTTCGGCGTGATGGCGACGGCGGACGCGATGTCTTTTCTCGCCTTCGCGGCATGCCCGGAATCGCGCTCGATGAGGCCGCGGATGTACAGCGAGTCGGCGAAGTCGGGGTGTCCCACGAGGGACGCGTCGATGTCGGCCAGCGCTTTCGGATAGTTCTTCATCCGGTAATAAGCATAGCCGCGCGAATTGAGCGTGGCCGGGTTCCCCGGGTCGAGCGAGAGCGATTCGTCGCAGAGCGGCAGGGCTTTCGCGGCGTCGCCGTGCTTGGCCATCTTCGCCCAGCATTGGTCGTTGAGGCCGACGGCGAGGAACGTCTTGATCAGCGGGTTCTTCGGATCGAAGAAGCGGAGCAGGCGAAGATCGTGGACCGCTTCCGCGTCGCGTCCGAGCGCTTCGTACGCGCGGGCGCGATAGAGCATGGCGTAGTTGCCGGTCTTGGAGAACTCGCCGTACCGTCGTATGAGGCTGTTGCACGCGACGATCGCGGCTTTCGCCTCGTCGGCCGTACTATACAAGGCGCAGACGAAGAGGGTGCGGACGACGGCGACTCGCTGGGCGACGACGCCGCAGCCGGTCGTCGACGAGAGCAGGACGAGTGCCGCAAGCGAAGCGATCGCGGCGCGTTTCATTCGATCGACTTCCGGAAGAAGGCCAGCATCTTGGTCGGTTCGGCCATGATGCGGAATTCTTCGAAGCCCCACGCCTTGGCTTGACGGATGGCGCGCGCCTGATTGAGCGGGAGGCAGAACGTGAGCGTCTTGACGTTCTTCTTGGCGGCGAGTTTCTGCACTTCGCCGACGAGTTCTTCGCCGACTTGCTGCGGCGCGCCGGCGCGTATGCGCAGGCCCTCCATCATCGCGATGTCGTAACCGTTGGCGGCTTCGGCGTCTTCGTAGCCGGCCGGGAACTTGAGGACGAGCTGCACCATGCCGAGCAGCCCGGAGCGATCTTCGGCGACCAGGACCAGGCGGCGGCCCGCGCTCTGTTCCGAGAGCCACTTGATGATGCGCTGGTTCCAGGTCTCGCGCGGCGGATTCGGGCCGGTGATGACGGCGTCTTTGGTGAGACGGTCGATATCGGCGGCCTGTGCGAATCGAAGGAAGATCTTGTTGCCCGACACTGGGCACTCTTTCTACACTAGTGGGGACGGGATGCCCTTTCGCGGAAACCGCCGCCAATGCCGGAACGGGTCGCCCGCGTGCTCTGCCTCCTCGCCTTCGCCGCGCTCTGCGCGTGCGGCAGTCGATCCGCGCATGCCGTCGCATCGGGCACGGCGACGCCGCTCGAATCGGCCTCGGTCGGACGCGGCCGCGGCGTCTTCGCACAGCAATGCGCCGTCTGTCACGGCGCCGGCGGCGCGGGCGGGCAGATCGGCCCGGCGCTGCGCGGCATCGCGAAGCGCCGCACGGCCGATCAGATCGCGGCCGCCATCTCGGACCCGTCGCCGCCGATGCCGAAACTGGAACCGGCGGAGATGTCGCAGCAAGACCTGCTCGACGTGACCGCCTACGTACAGCAGCTCTAGTGCCGACGATCCTCTATCGCTTCACCCGCGATCTCCGCCTCGACGATCACGCCGGCCTCGCCTCGGCCGCGGCCGAGGGTGAGGTCTTGCCGGTGCTCGTCATCGATCGCGGCGTCGAGGCGCGACTGGCGCGCTCGCCGCGCCGCGCCGCGTTCTACTGCGCGGCCGTGGCCGCGCTGGACGCGGCCTTGCGCGAACGCGGAACGCGCCTGATCGTCCGCCGCGGCAACGCGGGGCCGGTCCTCAAGAACGTCGCGCGCGCGAGCGGCGCGAACGGCGTGATGTGGAGCGCGAGCTACGACGGCGCGGGCGGCCATGCCGATTCGCGTCTGCAGTCGGACCTCGAGGAGGCGGGTCTGCGCGCGCTGATCGTGCACGACGCGCCGGCCATCCCGCCGGAGGAGACCGCCGACGCGCGCGGCGCGGAAGGCGGCGGATACCGCGCGTTCGTCCCGTACTTCGCCAACTGGCGCGAGCGGCGCCCGGTCACGTACGAACTTCCGCTGCTTCTGCAGTTCGCCGCATCGGAACTTCAGAGCGAGCACCTGCCCATCCCCGCCGAATTCGGCGCCGGCGACCGGACGGCGCACGCGAGTCCGCAGATCGCGCGCGATCGCCTCGCGCAATTCCTCGCGCACGACGCCCTGCAATACGCGGTCGCGATGAACGTGCCGTCCGACGATCGCACGTCGCAGCTGGCCGCGCATCTCGCGCTCGGCACGATCTCCGCGCGCACGGTGGTGAGCGCGACGCTGGAGCGCATCGGCGATCCGTTCCTGTTGGTCGAAGAGCGCGCCTCGCTCAAGCTCTTCCTGCGCTCGCTCGCGCAGCGCGACTTCTTCCTGCAACTGGGCTGGTTCCATCCGCTGACCGACGACGTCTCGCTGCAGGAGAAGATGCGCGGCTTCGCCTTCGCGCGCAAGCATCCGGCGCTCGACGCATGGCGTTCCGGCCGCACGGGCTACGCGCTCGTGGATGCGGGTATCCGGCAACTGCACGAGACGGGCTGGATGCATCCGCACGTGCGGGCGGTCGCGGCGTCGTTCCTCTGCTTCGACCTCGGGGTCGATTGGCGGGTCGGACGCGAGGAATGGGACGGCTATCTCATCGAGGACGAACCGGCGCTCGCGACCGGCAACTGGCAGTGGATCGCCGGCGTCGGCGCCGACATGGCGCAGTATCCGCGCATCTACAACCCGGAACGGCAGCGCCGCCGGTTCGATCCGACGGGCACCTACGTGAAGATGTGGGTGAAAGAACTGGCGCACGTGCCGGCACCGTCGCGGCGCACCGTCGAGGAGCAGATCGAACTGCCGCTCTTCACGACGTCCGAATATCCACGCCCCGTCGTCGATCACGAAACGGAAGCGCGCAAGTTCCTCACGCGCTACCGTTCCTATCTGGCTTCCGTCCGCTAGGACTTCATCGGAAGCCGTTCGTCGATCCAATCGGTGAGGATCGGGATGCGCACTTCGTCGCCTTGCCACGTCTTGATGCCGTAGAAGACGCTCGCGACCAGGTAGACGGGGAGCAAGAACACCGACATCACGTCGGCCGATCCCGCGATGGTGGGGAGGGGCAGCTGGCCCATCACCGAGAGCAGCGCGTAGAACGCGGCGATCGCAGCGTTGAACCCGACCGCTTGCCACGCCTGACGGCGCAACCACGGCGATTGCTTGCGGTCGAAGAGCGAGAGTATGGCCAACGGGAAGAGCGGGTAGCCGAGCGCGACCAGCGCGCGCGACTCGACGCTGTCGGCCTGCGCGACCGCGGTGGTGCGGACGGTCGGGGCCGAGGGCGGCGAGGAGTAGGTCTGATGCTGCTGATAGTTCGGCTGCTGCGCGTAGGTCGGGCCGCGCTCGCCGCCGAGTTGCCCGCGGTTACCGGTGGCCGCTTCCATCTTCGCGGCGAGGCGGCACGACGGGCAGTGGCCCGAGGCGTCGCGACAGGTCGCACAGATCGGCTTTGCGCAGTCGCCGCACGGGGCGACCGACGGGACGTGGGAGTGGAAATAGCAGTCCATGTCGTCTTTGGCTCTCCTCGACTTGATTTACCGGGCAAGCCGCAAGAGGTTTCACGCTGCGGCGGCGTAAGGGCGGGCTCAATGGAGCGACGCGAGATCGTACGGCGGCTCGGCCAAGAGGCCCGGCCCTATTATCCGCAGATGGCCGGGGCGCTCGCTCTGGGCATCATCGCGGGCCTGCTGCCGCTCGTCCCGCCGTTCGCCTTCGCCCAGCTCATGGACAAGGTCATCACCTCGCCCACGCACGACCGCGTGGTACTGGTCGATTCGATCGTCGCGATCTGGCTCGCGCTCGTGCTCCAATTGGTGGTCGTCTATTTCCAGACGTACGTGACGGCGTGGTGCGGGCAGCACCTGATCGCGAGCCTGCGGGTGCGGCTGTTCTCGCGCGTGCTGAACCTGCCGATCAGCGGCTTCGATAAGTGGCGCCCCGGCGAGATCATCGCGCGCTTCAGCTCCGACCTGCCGATGATGACGGACGCGGTCTCCATCTCGCTGCCGCAGTTCGTGGTCGCTCTGGTGACGTTCGTCTCCTCGCTGGCCGGCGTGATCTACGTCGACTGGTTCCTGACGGTCATCCTGGTGGTCGCGGCGCCGCTCATCTCGTTCGCGGTCGCCCGCTTCCAGAACCTGATATCGACGTCCACGGTGAAGACGCAATCGCGCGTCGCCGACGTCACCGCGAACCTGCACGAAGTCCTCAACGCGCATCGCGTCGTCAAATCGTTCGGTCGCGAAGACTTCGAAGTCAACCGCTTCCGGAATCGGAACGAGGATCTCTTCGGCGCCTACCTCAAGCTGACGCAGTTCATCAATACCCAGCCGCTCGTGGTCGGATCGATCATGGTGACCGCGCTCTCCGCGATCATCTGGCTCTCCGTGCGCGAAGTGCTCGTCGGGCGCTTGAGCGTCGGCTATCTCTTCGGCTACTGGGCGCTGCTGGTGAACTTGATCAATCCGATGAACCGCCTGGCGGCCTTCATCGGCGAGATGAGCAAGGCGCTCGTGGGCACCGGCCGCGTGCTCGAAGTGCTCGACCTGCCGATCGAAGACCGCACGGCCGGAGCGACGCATCTGCAGACCCTGCGCGGCAAGATCACCTTCGACCACGTCCTCCTGCGCTATGCGCCGGAGGAAGATCCGGCGCTGAACGACGTCGACGGCATCGTCGCCGCCGGCGAAATCGTCGCGCTCGTCGGCCCGAGCGGCGCCGGCAAGACGACGATCGTCAACCTCGTGCCCGGATTCTACACGCCCGAGAGCGGCCGCGTGCTGATCGACGACGTCGACCTGCGCGACCTCCGCTTGAGCGACGTGCGCGAACAGATCGCGATCGTGCCGCAGGATCCGCAACTCTTCCGGGCCTCGGTCGCCGAGAACATCCGTTACGGTCGCCTCGACGCGACCGAGGACGAGATCCGCGCCGCCGCGCGCGAGGCCAACGCCGACCAGTTCGTCTCCGAGTTCCCGCAAGGCTATGCGACCGAGGTAGGCGAGCGCGGCGTGCGCCTCTCCGGCGGCGAGCGCCAGCGCATCGCCATCGCCCGAGCCATCCTGCGCGACCCTCGCATCCTCATCTTGGACGAGGCGACGAGCGCCCTGGACAGCCATTCGGAGATCCTCATCGAGGAAGCCCTCGATCGCCTGCTCCCCGGGCGGACGACCTTGATCATCGCGCACCGCCTCTCGACGATCCGCCGCGCCAACCGCATCTTCTACGTGGAAGGCGGGCGTATTCTCGAGACCGGCACCCACGACGAGCTGCTCGCCCGCAATGGGGCCTACGCGGCGCTCTACCGCCGCCAGTTCGGCTCGGAATAAAGAAAAGGGCCTCCTCCGCCGATATTTCCAGGGAATGGCAGAGATTTCAGGCCTTTCGTTCGGCTCGACCATCGATACCCTGGGCAACTCGCTCGTCGGCGCGTCGATGCAGAACGAACAGATCGCCAACAACATCGCGAACGCGAACACGCCCGGCTTTCACCGGTCGTCCGTGTCGTTCAAAGACGCCCTCGCGGCGGCCGTCGACGGCCCCGCGACGGATCCCGACACGCTTCCGATGACGGCCGACGACGATCGCCAGTTCGGCATGATGACCGGGCCGGTGCCGTTCGATCCGAAGCCGGTCACCGACGATCAGATGAAGATGCGCGCCGACGGCAGCAACGTCGACGTCGATCGCGAGATGGCCGAACTCTCGTCGAACTCGGGCTATCAACAGACCATGGCGCAGCTGCTGCAGACGCAGTACACGCGCCTGCGCGAAGCGATCACGGAGCAACCGAAGTAACGTGGGTTTCTACGACAGCATCGACATCAGCGCGACCGGCCTCTCGGCCGAGCGCCTGCAGATGGACGTCATCGCGAACAACATCGCGAACGCCAGCACGACGCGGACGGCCGCCGGCGGCCCGTTCAAGCGGCAGCTGGTGATCTTCAGCGAGAAGCAAGACCCCAACGCGACGAGCGAATCCGAAGCCGGCCCGGACGGCGTCTCGAGCACGGCCGGCAGTTCGGCCGGCGTCGAAGCGACGGGCATCGTCCAGGACCAGTCGCCGGACCGCCTCGTCTTCGATCCGGGCAACCCGGATGCGGACGCGCGCGGCTACGTGCACTATCCCAACGTCGAAGTCGTCAAAGAGATGGTCGACATGATGACCGCCTCGCGCGCCTACGAGGCCAACGTCACGGCCATTCAAGAAACCCGCACGATGGGCAACGCCGCCCTGAACCTCCTCCGGAGCTGACCTTGGATATCAACTCGGCCTACAACAGCGCCATGAGCTCGTCGATCCCCGGGACGTTCGTCCCCGATATCGCACCGGGCGCGCCGCGCACCGAGCCGATCCCCGGCGATGCCGGCGACGCGACCGGCGCGGCCGGCGCCGCATCGACGTCGTTCCGCGACACGGTCAAATCGTTCCTCACGGATACGAACGACAAGCTCGCGACCTCCGACCAGCTCTCCACGGACCTCGCCACCGGCAAGACCAACGACCTGAACAAGGTCGTGACGTCGGTAGAAGAAGCGAACCTGGCGATGCAGTTCACCCTGGCCGTACGCAACAAGCTGATGGATGCGTATACCGAAGTCTCAAGGATGCAGATGTAGCATCCCGCCCGACCGCCGCATCCAAGGATGTCAACGTGCGGCATTGGCAAGCGAAACGGCGGGGAAACCCGCCGTTTCGTTATTATCCGGGGGGCATCGTGGCGCGACGAGGTAATCGCGCGGTGTGGACCCATACCTACAGCCCTGGACAGCTACGACAGTCGAGCGGAGCCGCGCACTCCGTGGGTCATCGGCACGTGCGAAGTGGCTCGAAGAGGCCCGGGGCCAGATCTAGGGCGCAAGACTCCGACCCCCTAAACTCCCGGCCGGGACTGCCGATACCCCCTATAAGCGGCTGGACGACCTTTGCACGAAGATCGGGGCCGCGTGAATCCTGACCGATTGATGGATTCGCAAAAAACGGCGATTCGTGCGGAGGTTATTTCTTTTGGTACGCGGTCTTTATACCGCTGCGAGCGGGATGCTCGTCGCACAGAGCCAGGCTGACAATATCGCGAACAACCTCGCGAACGTCAACACCAACGGCTTCAAGACGACCCTGCTGCAGGTACAAGCCGGTCAGACGCTCGACGTCTACCGCTTCCAGAACCAACCCGGAATGACGGGCGCGCAATCTGCCGTCTCGGCTCCGTACGTCGGTCAGCTCGGCCTCGGCTCGGAAGTGTACGACACGCCGGCGCAGTTCGAGCAAGGCGACCTCGAGCAGACCGGCAACCCGCTGGATCTCGGCATCCAGGGCGCCAACGCATTCTTCTCGGTCGGTACCGCCAACGGCGTCCGCTATACGCGGGACGGCCAGTTCTTGCGCGACGGCAACGGCCTGCTCTCCACGCAGGACGGCCAGCCGGTGCTCGGCACGAACGGCAATCCGATCGCGGTCCCCAACGGCGACTTCCAGATCGCTACGGACGGCACCATCACGCAGAACGGCGCGCGCCTCGGCCAGCTGGCCGTCACGCGGTTCGCCAATCTCACCGCGCTGCGCCCCGAGGGCGACAACTTCTTCCAGAACAGCGGCGCCGCCAATCCGTCGCCCGCGACGGGTGCGAGCGTCCAGCAGGGCGTCCTCGAGAAGAGCGGCACGAACGTGGTCCGTTCGATGGTCGACTTGATCGCGGCCGAGCGCTGGTTCGACACGAACCAGAAGATGGTCCAGACGCAAGACGACACCACCGAGTTCGCGATTTCAGCCGTCGGCAAGACGCAGCACTAGGTAAGGGGACGATAACGCCATGATGCGAGCACTCTACACTGCGGCCAGCGGCATGATCGCCCAGCAGTACAACATGGATACGATTTCCAACAACATCGCCAACGTCAACACGACGGGCTTCCGCAAGAACGTCGCGCGCTTCCAAGACCTGGTGTATCAGGAACTGCGCGCGCCCGGCTCGCCGGTCGGCGCCTCCGTCGTCCCGACGGGTCAAGACGTCGGTCTCGGCGTGAAGGTCGGCTCCTCGGAGAAGCTCTTCACTCAGGGCTCGCTCCAAGAGACGGACAATCCGCTCGACATGGCGATCCAGGGCGACGGCTTCTTCCAGGTGACCATGCCGGACGGCACCACCTCGTACACCCGCGACGGTTCGTTCAAGCGCGATGCGAACGGATCGATGGTCACGTCGGACGGCTACTTCATGCAGCCGCAGATCACCATCCCGCAGAACGCGACGTCCGTGCAGGTCGGTCCCGACGGCACGGTCACCGCGATCATCCCCGGTCAGGCGCAGCCGCAGCAGCTCGGACAGATCCAGCTCGCGCGCTTCACCAATCCGGCCGGCCTCTCGCCCATCGGCGGGCAGAACCTCTTCACCGCGACCGCAGCCAGCGGCGCCCCGATCGTATCGCAGCCCGGCCTCAACGGTGCCGGCGCCCTGCAAGGCGGATACCTGGAGAACAGCAACGTGCAGATCGTCCAGGAGATCGTCAACATGATCGTCGCGCAGCGCGCCTACGAAGCGAACTCCAAAGCCATCTCCGCGTCTGACGAAATGTTGCAGACCGCGGTGCAAACGAAGCGGTAGAGCTGTAAACACCATGCGCAGCTTTACCGGTGCCGTCGCCCTGCTACTCGCCTTCGCCGCCGCCGCAGCGGCGACGGGTGCGCAGCAGCGTGCGACGCAGCGGATCGCCGGCGGGCGGATTGCGGCGCTGGCCGCACACGTCGCAGCCGCCCTGCCGGCAGATCCGGATGCCAGCCTCACGGCTGCATTCACCGTTCCCGATCAGACCGTCTCCGCCGGAAGCCTCGCGCTCCTGGCGCATGCGGCGATCGTCTCGCCTTCGTACGTCAATATCCCCGTCGAGGTCGACGTCGACGGCCGCCAGGACCGCATCGTCTACGTCGGCTATCGCGTCGTCCGCTACGTGCGGACCGCGGTCGCCACGCACGATCTCGTCCCCGGCGCCGTGCTCGAAAGCACCGACCTCACGATGGCGCGCGTCCCGTACGTCGGCCATCGCGCCAACGGCACCGATGTTCTCGTCGGTCGCCGCGTCCCGTTCGCGCTCGCGAAAGGCCAGCCGGTCTACATCGAGCAGACGCAGGCGGAACAGATCGTCAAGCCGGGTTCGACCGTGATCCTGGTGCTCCGCGACGGCAGCGTCGTGCTCGTCGCCGACGTGGTCGCCCGCTCGGGCGGCGCGCTCGGCGATCAGGTCATGGTCTACAACCCGTCCACCAGCAAGACGCTCTCGGGCACCGTCACCGGCCCCAATCGCGTCGAACTCGACATCGAAGGAGTGCAATGATGAAGCGTCTCGCAACGCTCGCAGCCGTAGCGCTGATCGCCGCGACGGCCTCCGCCGTCTCGGCGGACACGCTCTATCAGGCGGCGCCTGCGCCCACGGGGCCGGGGCATCCGCTCCGCCTCGGGCCGGATCATCGCGCGGGTCAGGTCGGCGACCTCGTCTACATCGTCTTCGACTTCGCTTCGGCCAACTCGAAATCGAACAACTACGGCAGCGCCAAGTCGTTCGACACCGAACAGGGCATCGGGCTCGGCAACTTCGCCGTCTCGCTGCTGCGCAACGGCGCGAGCCTCGGCGGCTCCTCGACGACGTCGACGAAGCAGGCCGCTTCCGGCGCGAGTTCGTTCGTCTCCACGATGATGGCGACCGTCACCGACATCGCGCCGAGCGGCGTGCTCCAGATCCAAGGCGATCAGGCCCTGCTCGTGAACGGCTCCAAGCAGACCTTGCACATCACCGGCTACATCCGGCCGGAAGACGTCGATACGACCGACGCGATCGTGTCGTCGCGCGTCGCCGACGTCGAAGCGACGTTCTCGGGCGACAACCAGAAGAACAAGGGCCTGCTCTCGAGGATCCTCTCATGGCTTTTCTAAAAGCGCTCGCGCTCGTCGCGATGACCGCCGCCGCCCTGCCGCTCAACGCGCTCGCCGCGTCGGGCCAGGTCGTGCACGTCAAAGATATCGCACACGTCCAAGGCGTCACCGGCAACCAGCTCGTCGGCTACGGCATCGTGGTCGGCCTCGCCGGAACGGGCGACACCACCTCGGCCATCTTCACGAGCCAGACGATCCAGAACGTCCTGCAGAGCTTCGGACTCTCCGTCAACACGCAGGACGTCCGCACCCGCGACGTCGCCGCGGTCATCGTGACCGCGACGCTCCCGCCGTTCGCGCACTCCGGCGACAACGCCGACGTGACCGTGAGCGCGATGGGCGATTCGACGACCCTGCAGGGCGGCACGCTCGTGATGACCGAGCTGCGCGCGGCCAACAACCTCGTCTACGCGACGGCGCAGGGATCCGTCTCGGTCGGTGGATTCACCGCCGGCTTCAGCGACGTGGGCATCAGCAAGAACTACACGTCCGCCGGTCGCGTGCCCAACGGCGCGGTGATCGCGCGCGACATGATCACGAACATCCAACAGGATCCGGGCGGCTTCTCCTACGTCCTCACGACGCCGGACTTCAAGACCGCCGCGAACCTGGCGTCCACGCTCAACGGCCGCTTCGGGTCCGGCACCGCCGGCGCGCAAGACGCCGAGACGGTCCGCGTCAATCTGCCCGGCGGCTATAAGGGCAACCCGGTGCAGTTCCTGGCGGACGCGTCGGACCTCACGCTGACGCAGGACCAGCTCGCGAAGGTCGTGATGAACGAACGGACCGGAACGATCGTGTTCGGCGGCGACATCAAACTCGCGCCCTGCGCCATCGCCCACGGCAACCTCACCATCACCATCACCACGCAGAACGAAGCCAACGTCCAGCCGTTCACCAATCGCCCGCCGCCGGTCGTCTCGAACACCGGCGTCCAAGCGACGGAGAAGGGCAAGCAGCTCACGTTCATCGCCGGCGCCGCATCGCTGCAGTCCGTGGTCCGCGCGCTCAACACGATGGGCGTCTCGCCCCGCGACCTGATCGCGATCGTCCAAGCCCTACGCGACAGCGGCTCCCTGCAAGCCGACCTGGAGATCCAATAACGTGTCGGGCATCGAGAAGACCGGCGCGCAGCAGCCGCTCACTCCCGACCAGACCGCGGCGCTCAAGCGTCTGCATGAAGCCACGACGCAGTTGGAAGGCGTGTTCGTCCAGATGGTGATGCACGAGATGAGCAACACCGTCTCCAAAGACACCATCTTCGGCAAGGAGTCGAGCGCCGAATCGACGTTCGCCGGCATGCTCGACGACGAGCGCGCCAAGGCGATCGCGCAGAGCGGCACGCTCGGCATCGCCAAAGTGCTGGACGAACAGCTCCGCAACTCGGTGCTCTCCGATGCGAAGCACGAATCCAAGATCGACGTCGATAAGGAAGTGGAGCGCTAAGCATGGCCGCCGATTCCTGGGATGCTTTCGTGACCGCCCTGAGCGACGAAACCCAGGCGCTTGCGCTCGTAAAAGAGTGCGCGGGCGAACTGACGCGCGCCCTGATCGCCGGTTCGCCGGGCGTCATCACCGCTGCGGAGCGCAAGCTCGACGCGTCGCGCATCGCCTACGCGCAGAAGTGCTCCGTCCGTCGCGGCATGCAGGCGCGCGGCTTCGGCCAGCTGACCCTGCGCCAGGTCTGCGGCTATGCGCCGCGTCCGCTAGCCCTGCAGATGGGCCAGAAGCTCTCGGAACTGGCGACGCTCTCGATCGGCGTCGGCCTCTCCGTCGCCAACAACAAGGCGCTGATCCAGGCCGGCATGGATCGCCTCGTCAAGGTGACGGGCGCCCTCCAGAAGGCGAGCAGTGACGACGCCGGTACGTACAAACGCCGCGGCTTCGTGCCGCCACCGCGCAACAGCGTGCTAGTGAGCAGAAGCGCATGAGTTTCTTCCCGCAGGGCTCGTTCTTCGGCATCGGTCTGATCGGCAAGTCGCTCGACGCCTATCAGTTGGCCGAGAACGTCACGGCCGATAACATCGCCAACGTCAACACGCCCGGCGCCTCGCGCCAGCAGGTGCAGTTCGCTCAGGCCTCGCCGATCGTCGGTTCGCCGGGCTACGCCGCGCACGTCGCGGGCACGGTCGGCGACGGCGTGACCGTCTCGAAGATCCAGCGCATCCACTCGGACTCGTACGACTCGATGTTCCGCGGCGCGACCTCGTCGCAGAACTACTACAGCGTGCAGAACGACGCGATGACCGCCCTGCAATCCGCCTTCGGCGATCCGAACGCGGGCGTCGCGACGCAGTTCACCAACCTGCAGACGGCGATCAACCAGATGGTCGCGCAGGCCGGCAGCGGCCAGTCGGCGTCGGTGCGGGCCAACGTGCTCGCGCAGGCGCAGGCGCTGACCGGCGCGCTCAACGCGTCCTCGGCGGCCGTCACCCAGCAGAAGGCGCAGACGCTGACGCAGGCCGGAACGTTGGTGACGAAGGTCAACGGCATCCTCGATCAGATCGGCGCGCTCAATTCGCAGATCCGCGCCTCGACGGCGGTCGGCGACAGCCCGAACACGTTCGCGGACGAACGCGACGCGCTCATCGATCAGCTCTCGGGCTATCTCTCGACGCAGACGTCGATCCAGCCCGACGGTTCGACGCTCGTCTCGGTCAACGGTCAGGCGCTGGTCAACGATGCGGTGGTCTACCACCTCGCCGCGCCGACGGTCGGCACGGACGCGACCGGATCGCCGGTCTTCAAGATCGACTTCGCGACGACGCCGCCGGCCCTGCCGAGCGCGCCGGGCATTCCGCTGGGCAGCGGTCAGCTCGCGGGCCTGCAAGACCTCTACAACAACAAGCTCACGTCGTACGGGAACCAGCTCGACAAGTTCGCCTCGGGTCTGGCCGATTCGATGAACCGCGTCACCGAGGCCGCCTACGACCAGAACGGTCAGCCGGGGACGGCGCTCTTCCAGCCGATCGTCGGCACCCTGCAGATCTCGGCGGGCAACATCAAGCTCGGCATCACCAACCCGGCGCAGCTGCCGCTGGCGCTCGCGAACACGGCCGCCGGCTCGCTCGTCGTGCCGCTCAACTCGGCGAACAACATCGTCGACACGTCGCAGCCGCTAACCGGCAACGGCAACCTGGCCGATCCGCCGGCGGCGGCGCTGGCCGGCACGCTGACGGTGACCGTCGACGGCGCCGCCCAGACGTTCGCCTATTCGACCGCGGCCGGCGGCAACGCCGCTTCGATCGACGCCTTCATCAGTTCGTTCAACGCCTCGCACCTCGGCGCGACGGCGTCGTACGACGCGACCGCTCAGCGCATCGTCTTCGCCCGGGATCCGGCCAATGCCGATCTCGCGCACCGCGCCGCGCAGGGCGCCAATCCGACCGACCCGACGTTCACGCTCGTCGATTCGAACTTCGCGGCGGCGACGCCGGCGACGTCCCTCCTCGGCGTGCTCGGCGCCGGCGGCATCGACGGCGTCGTGCAGAACGCGAGCAACGCCTTCGGCGCGAACGACAACGGCGGAGCGAACGCCCTGCTCGCGACCTTCTCGACGACGATCGGCGTGCCGGCACTGCAGACCACGAGCGCGGCCGCGGCCGTCGCCGCGACGACGATGAACGTCGCCCTGCCGCCCGGCGTTACCAACATCGCGGTCGGCGACGTGCTGACCATCGACGCGACGACCGGCGGCGGCGCGCCGCAAGAGAACGTCGTCGTCTCGGCGATCTCGATCAGCCCGGTCACCGGCATCGAGACCGTCACCTTCACGCCCGCGGCCGCCCACGTCGCCGGCTTCTCGGTGGCGTCCGCGCCGACGCAGACGCTCGGGCAGACGTACGGCAACATCATCACGCAGGTCGGGCTGGACGGACAGACCGTCGGCGCCGGTACGACCGCGCAGACGACGCTCGCGTCCAACATCGACGCGGTCCGTCAGGGCATCTCCGGCATCAACATCGATGAAGAGACGCAGAACCTGATCAAGTATCAGAACGCGTATCAGGCCGCCGCACGCACCATGAACGTGCTCGACCAGATGCTCGGGACGATCATCAACTCGCTCGGCGTCGGGCAATAGGGGCTGGCATGAGAATCGCAACTTCGCAGATCTTCGAACATCAGACCTCGTCGATCGACAATCTGACCGCGTTGCAGCAGCAATACGGCGACGAACTCTCGACCGGCAAGCGGCTGAACATGCCCTCGGACGATCCGACGCACATCGCTCAGGACTTGAGCCTGCACACCCAGATCGCGCAGGGGAACCAGACCGGCGACAATCTCGCCAACGTCTCGGCCGAACTGACGACGGTGGACGGCGCGCTCTCCTCGGTGACCGACGTCCTGCAGAAGGCCCGCGCGCTCGCGGTCAGCGGCGCGAGCGATGCGCTCACCGCCGACCAGCGCCAGGCGATGGCGACGCAAGTCGACGGCCTCCTCGGCGAACTCGTCGGCTTGGGCAACACCCAGTACGCCGGCAAGTACGTCTTCGGCGGAACCGCGCAACTCGGCGCGGCGCCGGTGAAACCGGGCGGAACGCCGACCTCGCAGGTCACGTTCTCGGGCAACCTCGCCTCGCAGTCGCAGACGCTCCCGAGCGGGCAGAGCCTGCCGACCTCGGTGACCATCCAGCAAGCCTTCAACTATTCCGCGACCAACGGCACGGCCGACGCCTTCCAGACGCTCATCGACCTCCGCAACGCGCTGGCCGCGGGTTCGGTCGCCGATACGAGCGCGGCCCAGGTCAACGTCCCGGGCACCTCGCTCGCCGCCGCGACGCCGATCGACACGGCGGGCATCCTGGCCACGCCGATCGTCGCGGACGCCAACGGCAACGTCAACATCGCCATCTCGTCCGGGACGGCGCCGAACGGCGTGACCATCGCCATCCCGGCAAACGCCTCGATGACGGCGGTGCTCGCGGCCATCAACGCCCAGACGGGCGCGACCGGCGTCGCCGCCGCCTTCGACTATAAGACGCAAAAGCTGACGCTCTCCGACGCGGCCGGGCAACCGTTCCAGGTCGCCGACGTGGCCAGCGCCGGCGCTCCGGCCCCCGGCAACTTCACCACGGCCTTCGGTCTCACGAAGCAGGCCGATACCACGAATACCGTCTCCGGCATGATCGGCGACGTGGACAACGTGCTCCAGGTCGCGCTGCAGGCGCGCACCACGGTGGGGCAGACCATCCAGAACGTCCAGAGCCTGGCCTCCCTGCAGAGTTCGCAGGTTCTTAACAACACCGCCGTGCAGTCGGGTATCGAGGATGCCGATATCTCAAAAGTGATGACGCAGTTCTCGCAAACCCAGACGGCGCTGCAGGCGGCCTATGGCACGACCACCAAGCTCGAGTCGAAGAATCTCTTCGACTACCTGGGCTAGAAGAGGATAATGAAGGGATGAGCGCAGCGATGGAAGCTGGCCCGATCACGGTCGAGTTCCCCCGGTTCGGCACGTTCACGTATGCCGAAGAAGAGGTCTTCACGTTCCCTTGGGGCTTGCCGGGCTTCCCGGCCCTGCGCCACTGGATCGCCCTGACCTTGCCGACCCAGCCGACCTTCGTCTGGCTGCAGAGCCTGGACGACCTCAAGGTGGCGATCCCCACCTGCGATCCATATTTCGTCTTCGAAACCTACGATCCGAAGCTGCCGGCCTACGCGGTCACGGCGCTGGAGATCACCGACCCGTCGGAGTTCACGCTCCTGTGCGTCATGGTCGCCTCGGCGAACGCCGAGGAGATGACCATGAACCTCATGGCGCCGATCGTGGTCAACCTGCGGACCCGTACGGCCCGTCAGGTCATGCTGGAGAATTCTGGGTACTCGATCAAAGAACCGATGCCCAGGAAGACCGCTACGGGTGCGGTCGCCGGTCCCGAGGCCTAGGCCTCGGTTCCGCAGTAAACCCGCTCGCCTCCGTCAAAGGGAGCGAGCAACCAATCCTGCCACGGAGGGCACACTGCCATGCTCGTTCTGAGCCGTAAGATCAACCAATCCATCATGGTCGGCGACAACGTCCGTATCGTGGTGGTCGCCGTCGATCGGGACCAGGTCAAGCTCGGCATCGAGGCACCCCGCGACATCCCGGTCCACCGCTCGGAGATCTACGAAGAGATCCAGCGGACGAACCAGAGTGCCGCCGCCGCACCCGCTCCCAAGGCCACGGCCGGGGCCGGCAAGGCGACCTTACAGCCTCGAAAACCGTCGCAAAAACGGTAGTCCAAAACCCAACTAAAGTCGGCCGAGGGTAGTGCCGATAACAAAGGCTGTAAGGGGACAGGACGTCTCTTATAGACTAGTCTACGCGACAGACGCGTTCACGGAGGAAAAATACAATGTCTTCAGGTCTTTCGATCGCCAACAATCTGTTGGCCAACAACGTCCAGTACAACCTGGATAAGAACCAAGACGCTCTTAAGACTGCAACGACCCGCCTTTCGTCGGGCCTGCGCATCAACACGGCTGCCGACGATCCGTCGGGCCTCGCGATCGCTACCAACCTGCAGACGCAGGTCGATGGCTTCAACGCCGCCGTGCAGAACGTCCAGACCGCCAACAACGCGGCTCAGGTCGCGGAAGGCGCGCTCCAGACGACGACCGACATCCTTCAGCGCATCCGCAGCCTGGCTGTGGAAGCGTCGTCCGACGTCAACTCGTCTTCGGATCGCAACAACCTGCAGGCGGAAGTCTCGCAGCTCTTGCTCGAAGTCAACCGCATCTCGCAGAACACGTCGTTCAACGGCCAGCCGCTTCTCGACGGCAGCCACGCGGGCTTCGTGGCCGCGCAGAGCGCGTTCCTGAACATCACCGCCAACGCGGCTCTCGCGAGCAGCAGCGGCGCGATCGCCGGCAACAGCGGGTTCCTCGTCGCGACCGTCGCGACGGGCGCCACGTTCAACACGACGACCAACGGCTTCCAAGGTGACGCCACCGGCGGCACCGGCACGGTCGACGGCACGATCGAACTGCAGGTCATCAACACCGGCGCTTCGATCGCGGTTCAGGAGACCTTCGTCGCCTCGAACAGCGGATACGTCTCGGTCTCCACGACGCTTCTCGGCGCCGGCAGCGTGACGGGCGAATTCGACAACGTTCAAGCGACGATCGGCAACATCACCTCGGCCGATGTCGGCACGACCTCGTACATCAAGGTCAGCCAGAACATCGCCGCGCTGACGAACCCGAACAACCCCGCGTTCAACTTCCAGTCGGGCGCGAACGAAGGCGATACGATTCAGATCGGCTTCGAAGCGACCAACACGCAGACGCTCCGCGTCTCGAGCATCAACCTGGCGCTCTCGTCGTCCAGCAACCCATCGCTGGGTGCGGAAGACGCGATCGGCCAGATCGACCTCGCACTCGAGCATCTGCTCAGCCAGCGTGCCAACCTCGGCGCCGTCATCGTCCGCCTCAACGAAGATGCGAACAACGACAACGTCGCGGCGGTCAACCTCCAGGCGTCGGAATCGCAGATCCGCGATCTCAACGTCGGTCAGGAGACCACCGAGTTCACGAAGCTCCAGATCCTGGTGCAGGTCGGAACCTCGGTCTTGGCCCAGGCCAACTCGAACGCCCAGTCGGTCATCGGACTCTTCCGCTAAACCGCCCGGTCGGGACTGTAAGGGAGCTCGCTTCGGCGGGCTCTCTTCTTTTTTGCCGAAGATAGTAGAGATGCCAGTTCGGGTCGTTTCACGGCGCGCGACTTCTGCGGCCCCCGCGAAAGCGGGGAAGCCGGCGGCCGGGCGCACGGCGGCGGCGCCCTTCGGCCTGCCCGTCCCCCCGCCGGGGTATCCGCAGAAGCCGCCCGGCCTCTCCCTCTGCATGATCGTCAAGAACGAGGAGCGCTTCCTCGCGCAGTGCCTGGAGAGCGTCAAGGATCACGTCGACGAGATCTGCATCGTCGATACCGGCTCGACCGATCGCACCATGGAGATCGCCGCCTCCTACGGCGCGCGCATCGAGCGGCACGCCTGGCGGAACGACTTCGGCTGGGCGCGGAACAAGGCGCTCGCGATGGCGACTCGGCGCTGGATCCTGCAGCTCGACGCGGACGAAGAACTGCTGCCCGAATCCTACGAGGCTCTGCGCGTCGTCAAGAGCGCTCCCGCGCATCACGTCGGCGTCTGGATCCGCTGCAACAATGCGGCCAACGATTACGCGGGCTCCGGCTCCATGTCGCACGCGCTGGTGCGCGTCTTTCCGAACGACCCGGCCATCCGCTTCCGCGGCGCCGTGCACGAGTTCGTCTCCATCGACGACGATCCGATCGGCATCAAGGCGGTCCATTCGCCCATCGCCATCCTGCATCACGGCTATCTGCAAGAGATCGTCGCCGAGCGCGACAAGGCCCGGCGCAACCTGGACATCATCCGCGGTCAGGTCGAACGCGAGCCGGAAGATCCGTTCCACTGGTTCAATCTCGGCATGACCGCCTACCTGATGAACGACAACGCGGAGGCGCGTCGCGGCTTCGAGCGGATGCTCGAACTCAACGGCGACGCGCCGCGCGGCTTCGTCCCCAACGGTCTGGCGACGCTCGCGGACCTCTACACCGAGCGGCTGGGCGAGCCGCTCAAGGGCCTTGCGATGGCCCAGCTCTGCCTCACCTTCTCGCCGAACTACGCCAACGCGCACTTCGCGCTGGGCAAGGCCTACGCGGCCCTGGAGCGGTACGACGAAGCGCGCGCCGCGTTCGAACTCGCGATCGACGACGGGAAATATCGTCACCTGCAGTTCGTGGTCGACGACGAAGTGCCGCATTGGAAGGCGCACAGCGAGATCGGCGCGACCTACGTCGCGCAGAAGGACGACGTCAAGGCCGTCGAGTGGTTCGACAAGGGCCTGGCCAATCGTCCGAAGGTGCAGGCCCTACGACTCAATCGCGCGCGCGCGCTCGAACGGATGAAGCGGCTGGACGAAGCGGAAGAAGCCCTGCGCGGCGTCTTCGACGATTTCGGCAACGAACAGGCCACCCTGCACTACGTGAACTTCCTGCTCCGGCACGGGAAGGACCGGCTCGCCGTCGACGCGATCGAACGCGGCTACGCGAACCTTCCCAAGCGCACCGCCGTCAACGTGCTGGTCGCGGCGGCGGCCGTCGCGCAGAAGAACCGCTGGCCCGATCCGCAGAAGCATCTGCTCGTCGCCGCGGATCTCCATCCGGGCGCCGCCGAAGCGCTCAATCCGCTCGAGGCGTTCTATCGCGAGAGCGGCGATGCCGCCGCCCTCGACGCGCTACTCGAACGCGAAGCCGGCACGGATCCCGAGACGGCCGACGACTATCTGCGTCGCGCGTACCGCGGCATCGCCACCGGCGCGTTCGATCGCGGCCTCGACGTCGCGATGAAGGGCCTCGAAGCGACGCCGCACCATCCCCAACTGCGCTACAACGCCGCGGTCTGCGCCGTGAATCTCGGCTTGCGCGACGAAGCGCTCGTGCATCTCGATGCGATCGACGCGAAAGACCCGTCGGTCTACGCGCGCGCCGGCTATCTCAAAGCCGTCGTCCTGCGCGACATGGGCCGGGCGGAGGACGCGCTCGCGGCGGTGCGGGCGGCCGTCGCCGCGGATCCTTCGCAGACCGACGCGATCGTGCTCGAAGCGAATCTGCTCGAAGCCGCCGGCCGCATCGACGAGGCGGAGGCGGTGCTGACGGCGGCGCTGCCGGGCCAGGACCGGGTCGCCGTGGAACTCGCGAGCATGTACCTGCGCGCGGGCCGGATGGAAGACGCCAAGCGCGTCGCCGAGCGAGCGCTGACGTAATCCGCGTGGACTATTCCATCATCATGCCGGTCTTCAACAAGGCCGCGCTCACGAAACACTGCCTCGAGACGATCCGGCCGACGCTCGAAGGCGCGGGCGACGGCGAGATCATCGTCATCGACAACGCTTCCTCGGACGAGACGCCCGAGATGCTTTCGGCCTTCCCCTGGGTGCGGGTCGTACGCAACGAACGAAATCTCGGCTTCTCCGGCGCGAACAATCAGGGCGCGCGTCTGGCGAGCGGCGAGTTCCTGGTCCTGCTCAACAACGATATCGAGGCCAAGCCCGGGTGGCTCGCGGCGATGCTCGCGCGCGCGTGCGAGCCCGACGTCGGCGCCGTCGGCGCGAAACTGCTCTTTCCCGACGGGACGCTGCAGCACGCGGGCGTCGCCGTCAGCCCGTTCCGCTTCGGTTCGGCCGGCTTCGGCGCGTTCCACGACATGTATCGTCTGCCGTCGAGCTATCCGCCGGCCAACGTGCCTGCCGAGATGCGCATCGTGACCGGCGCGTGCCTGGTGACGCCGCGCGCGCTCTACGCCGAACTCGGGGGCCTTGACGAAGGCTTCTGGAACGGCTACGAGGACGTCGACTACTGCCTCAAAGTCGGAGCGAAAGGTCTGCGCGTGCTCTACGAGCCGCGCGCGGTCCTGACCCACTTCGAATCGCAGTCGGGGCCGCAGCGTTTCCGCAAGGTCCCGTACAACATCGCGCGTCTGGACGATCGCTGGAACGACCGCATCGTCCTCGACCACAACGAACACCATCTCCGCCGCCATACCGTGCGGCGCGAAGTACGCGCGACGCAGCGCGTGCACCAGTTCGTCGTGCAGCCCGCACCCAAGACGACCGTCATCCTCCACGGCGATACGGGCGTGCCGCCGCCCGCCGCGCTCGCCGCGAACGACGCGCAGATCGCCAAGACGCTGCGCGTGGAGACCGGCGCCGCCGTCGACGCGATCCGCGAGGAGATGGAGATCCGCGGCGACCGGTACGTCGCGATCGTCGACGTACGGACCGCTCTGGAACCGGGCTGGCTCGACGAACTCGTCCGCCAGGTGGAGTTCTCCTGGAACGTCGGCGCCGCCACCATCGCCGCGGAACTACCGCTCGGCGAAGACGTGAATCCGCTCGCGGCCGCCGCGGGCTGCACCCTGCTCTCGCTGCGCGCGTTTCCGCAAGGCCTGCGCCTCGGCGCGTTCGCCCGGCCCGACGCGGCCGTCGCCGATCTGCTCGTGCGCGCGCTCGACGTGCGCGCCGTCACCCGCGGTGCGGGTTTCGCGCGCGCCATACCGCCGCCGGTCGCGCCGGATCCGGCGTTCGAAGCGGCCTGGGGATTCCCGATCGCGGAGATCTTCTTGACCGATCCCGAGCGCATAGAGCCGTTCCTCGGGCCGAAGCCCTTCGCGGTGCGCCCGCTCGTCTCGATCCTGATGCTGAGCTGGAACGCGCCCGAATACACGCAGCTCGCGCTGCAGTCGATCCGCGCGCACACGACGCCGCCCTACGAAGTGGTGATCGTCGACAACGGTTCGGGCGAGACCACGACCGATTGGCTGCGCACGCTCGAAGACGTTCGCGTCATCTACAACAAGACCAATCGCGGGTTCGCCGGAGGCAGCAATCAGGCCATAGCGGCCGCGCGCGGCGAGTATTGCGTCCTGCTCAACAACGACACCATCGTCACCGACGGCTGGCTGGACGGCCTGCTCGACGCCTTCGCCCGCGTGCCGGGGCTGGGCGTCTCGGCGGTCCGGAGCAATCGCGTCGCCGGCATCCAGATGGTCGAGGACGCGCGCTACGGCGACGAAGCCGGGATCCACGCGTATGCGGCCGCGCGCCGCGCGCGCTATCGCAAGCAGGGCTTCGTCTTGGACCGCGCGATCGGTCTCTGCCTCTGCTTTCCGCGCTCGCTCGTCGACGAGATCGGCGGCATCGACGAACGGTTCGGGGTCGGCAACTTCGAGGACGACGATTTCTGCCTGCGCGTGCGCGCGGCGGGCTACCGCATCTACGTCTGCGACGACGTCTTCATCCACCACTTCGGCAGCAAGACGTTCGCCGCCAACAAGATCGACTATCGCACGACGATGGATCAGAACTGGGCGAAGTTCGCGCAGAAGTGGGACCTGCAGAAGCTGGCCGGCATCGACGCGTACGATGCGCGGGCGGCGCACGCGCGCGGGTTCGACCGGGCGCGGCACTTCGTCCCCCTGCCGCACGTCGAGGCCTTCGCAGCGCCGCCGAAGCCGGACGAGAAGGCGTACGCGACGGTCTTCACCGCCGTGGTCGCCGATGAGAGCGATTGGCACGCGGTCGGTGCGTTCGCGCGACGCTACGCGCGGGCATTCTCGGCCGACGACGCGACCTTGCTCGCGATAGCCGCGACCGGCGAACTCGATGCCGTGACGCTCGGCGCCCGCGTCCGCAAAGTGCTGGAGAAGCTCGACATCCGCGAAGACCGGTCCGCCGACGTGCTCGTCTCGGACGAAGTCGACGTCGCCGCCTGGCGCGAAGGGCTCCCGGCCGGTGCCGAACGCGCGGAGATCCCCGCCGATCAGAGCCCGAGCGCCCTGCGCCGCACCTACGGCGGAAGCGAACGATGAGGACGCACCGCACCTATCCCATCTTCGACCTCTGGAACGACGCCGGACTGCTCGGCCGCGTGGTCTCCGCCGAGACGCTCGCGATGGCGCGCGTCGAGCCGATGATGCGTCAGGCCAACGGCTTCGGCGTCATCGACCTCACGTTCGTCCGCGACGGCGAAGTCGCGGTCGTCCCGTTCCTCCACGTCGAAGCGGGTCAGCTCGCCGAACCGGAGCGCGCGCCGATCGTCTGGCCGCGGAGCGCGGCCGGCGGGATCGCCGACGACGTCGCCGACGCGATCGAAGCACTCCTGCTGCCGAAGCTGCTGGCGCGCTATCTCGGCCGCCGGTTCAATCGCGAGGCCCTGTTCGCGTTCGCCGGCGCTGCCGAATTCGATGCGGCGCGCCGCTACGGGTTTCTCGGCGCCGCGCCGTACGCGCGCGTCGTCACGGCCGCCGCGCCGTACGTCTACGCCGCGACGATCGCCGCCGATCGCCGCGTCGCCGTCGTCGACGAGCCGCACGGCGCGACGGGCGCCGCGATGCTCGCGCGGTCGGCCGCGATCGTGCAGGCCGACTTCGGCGATGCGGCGGCGCTGTCGGCCGCGCGCGCGTGGTTCGGCGACGTCTTCGCGACGGTCGAGGCGTGCGACGTCGCGATCGGTCCGGCCGGCGCCGCGCTGCCGGACGCGCCGACGCAGATCGTCCTGCATGCCGAAGGACCGGACGCGATCCCGATCGCGCGCGCGATCCCCATCGACGTGATGTTCTCGTTCGATCCCGACGACTCCGATCAGGTCGACGCCTTTTCGATCGACGCGCCGGAGCCGGAACTGCGGCGCACCGCGGTCGGCACGCCGGCGGCCGTCGGCGGCTCCGAAGGCAGACTGCTCTTCGTCGTGCGCGGCGACGGTCTGAGCGCGGGAGACAGCGATACGGACGACGCGCAGGCGCTCGCCCTGCGCCTGCGCGCGGAGGGTTTCACCGTCGACGTCGTCGCCGCGTCGGCGGTTCAGGACGTCGGACGCTGCGATCTGCTGCACGTCTTCAACCTCACGGCCGCAGCGGAGCTGATGCCGGTACTGAAGCAAGCGCGCGCCGCCGGGCTCCCGATCGTCGCGACGGCACGGCTCGACGATATCGCGCGCGAGGGCGTGTGGGGCGCTCGGGTGACGGCCGGCGCCGCGCGCGTCACCACCGACGACCAGTTGGAAGATCAGCTCGCGGCCGTCGCCGCGCGCGCCATCGAGACGGTCGATGCCAAGCCGGGCGGCCAGGAACCGTTCGCGGGCTACGCGGCCGGCGTCCGCGCCGCGCTCTCGCTCTGCGATGCGGTGCTGGTCTCCGGCCCGGAAGAAGAGCGGTTCGTGCGGGAGACCGGCGGCTACGACGGAGCCGTCGTCCCCGTCGGTCCGGCCCTCTACCCCGAAGCGAGCGCCGCCATCGGGGCTCTGGTCGGTTCGAGCGATTTCGCCCTCGCCCACGCGCCCATCGCCGCGGCCGGGAACCTGTTCGTCCTGGTCCGAGCGGCCGGTGAAGCCGGACTACCGCTGGTGATCGCCGGTCCCGTCGCCGATGCCGGATACCTCTCGCTGCTCCGCGAGGCGGCCGGGCCCACCGTGGCCTTCCTCACCCGCGCGACGGAAGAGCAGATCCGCACGCTCTACCGCCGGGCGCGGGTCTATGCGGACGTCGCCTGGGAAGACCGGGGCCCGGCCCGGGCCGCGGCCGCGGTCACGAGCGGGGCCGCTCTGGTCCTCGCGCAGAGCCACTACGCCTCCCGCCTGTGGTGGCCGGGGCTGTGGAGCACCGACCGCGCCTCCATCCCGGCCGTGGCGGCCTCCCTGCGCGAAGCCTGGGATGCGGCGGGCACGCCCGACACCCTGGCTTGCGCCAGGCGAGCAGCCGCTTACTGCGACCCGGTGATGGGTCTGGCGGGCGTCGTCGGAGCCTACGCGCACGCGCAAACCTTACGCGCCAAAGGCTAAAATGGGGGGCCTCTTCGGCCGACGCTATAAGGAGAGATCTCTATAGGAAATCCCCGGAGGAGAACATGGACGTTCCGACCCTGGCTAGCGCCGCGGGAAGTGCGCAGCCCCCCGTCCCGCCTGCAGCGTCCGTTCCGGCGCTCGGTGCGCCGCATTCCGCCGAAGCCGATCTGCACGTCCTCGGCGAACGCGATGCCAATCAAGCCGGCATCTCGCCCGCGATCGCCAAGATCTTCGGAGGCGAGGGCGATTCCAAAGCCGCGCCGCTGAGCGTCTCGTACACGATCGTCAACCATCAGATCCACACGGTCTTCACCGACCCCGATACGGGCGAGGAGATCGCGCAGTTCCCGCCAGATCTGCTCGCGCACGTCGCCGCGTTCTTCGATCAGGTCTCCGGCGTCACGCTGGACCAGAACGCGTAGGCGATGTCCAGCATCGTTCCCGGTAACAACGTCCCGCCCGTAACGTTCCCCGGCATCGCCTCGGGAATCGATTACAATTCGATCATCACGAAGCTGACGTCGATGACGCTCGCGCCGAACACGCAGCTCAACGCGCAGATCGCGACGTTGAACGCGGCGAACGCCGAACTGATCAAGATCAACGGGATGCTCTCGTGCGTCCAGACGACGCTCGAAGCGCTCTCGGACCCCGACCTGTTCAAGACCTATACGGCGACGAGCGGCAACACGAACGCCGCGACCACCGCCGGCATCTCCGGGAAGGTCGCGACGCCGGGCAACTACGTCGTCGAGTCGACCTCGGTCGCGTCCTCGACGCAGGTCGCGAGCAACGTGGCCGCCGGGCATTCCGTGCGCGACGTGCTGGCATCGGGCACGTATGCGGGGCAGGCCTCGGATACGGTTCCGCTCTCGTCGTCGTATGCGGCCGTCACGCCGAACGACGGTGCGACCGGCGGCAAGATCACGATCGACGGCGTGACCGTGAACTACAACTCCGGCTCGCAATCGCTGCAGACGATCCTGGCCAACATCCAGACGGCCGTCCGCGCTTCGGCCGACGCATCGTTCACGATCGGCTATTCGGGTGCGAGCGACACCATCACCGTCTCCGGCAGCCAGCCGATAACGCTCGGATCTGCCGGCGACTCCGGCAACCTGCTGCAGGTCCTCAAACTGGATCAGGCGCAGGTCGACAACTCCGGCCCCTCCTACACCGTCACCGGCACGTCGGGCGTCGGCGGCATCGATCAGGCCGCGGCGCTCGACAACACCAACGGCGCGAACTTCACGACGGCCGTCACCGCCGGCACATTCACGATCAATGGCGTGCAGATCTCGGTCGATCCGACGGGCGACAATCTCGCCTCGATCCTGACGCGCATCAACGCGAGTTCCGCCGGCGTCATCGCCTCCTACGACGCGACGACCGGGCAGATCACGCTGACGAACAAGGCGACCGGACCGCAGTCGATCGTCCTCGGCAAGGCCGGCGATTCGTCGAACTTCCTGACGGCCGCCGGTCTGACGGTCGCCTCCGGTTCGAGCACGACGGTCGGCGTGCAGGCGAAGGTGGTCGTCCAGGGCCCGAGCGGCGTCGCGCAGACGTATTACTCGAACTCGAACACCGTGACGAACGCGATCCCCGGCATCGCGCTCACCCTTCTGAGCAACACGAACACGCCGTTCGTGGTCAACGTCGGCCAGGACACGAGCCGCCTCGTCACCGCGATCAACACGTTCTCGTCCGCCTATAACACCGCGATCTCCGAGATCAACGAGGCCAGCGCGCCGCCGGTGGTCCCCTCGGTCGGCGCCGGCGGATTGCTCAACAGCAACGTGCAGGGCGTCGGCGGCGGCGTGCTCTTCAACAACGCCGACGTCGACTCGATCAAGAACGAACTGACGAACCTCGTCTCAGGATTCCTCGGCAGCGGCAACTCGTACAACTCGCTCTCGCAGATCGGCCTGCAGTTGAGCAGTTCGTTCTCGACCCTGACGACCGGGAACAACGGCTCGACCGATACCAGCGGCAACGGCTCGAACCCGGTCCAGACGACCACCTTGCAAGGCACCGACGGCACCCTGCAGGCGCTGGATCTGGCGAAGTTCCAAGCGGCGCTCGCGAAGGATCCGAACGCGGTCGCGAACCTGCTCAACTCCTCGACCGGTCTGGCGACGAAGCTCGGCGGCTACCTGACGACGGTGACCGGCGCGCCGACCATCGTGGACTCCGGCGTCGTCGGCACGATCCCGATCATCTCGACCATCCAAGGCTTCGAGAACGCGAACAACGATCACATCACGTCCCTGCAGGCGCAGGTCAAGCAGATCACGGACTCGGCCAACTCGCAGGCGGACCTGCTCCGCTCGCAGTTCACCGCGACCGAAGGTCAGCTCGCGGTCTATCAGTCGCTGCAGAGCCAGCTCGCCGGCTTCTTCAAGCAGAACAACGGCGGGTAAGGCCATGATGCGCACGCCGGCCGAACAGAAGTACCTGGAGACCTCGATCGCGACCGCTTCGAAAGAAGAACTGATCGTCAAGATCTACGACGCGCTCGTGCTCTCCTCGCAGCAGGCCCTCGACAAGCTCGATGGCGACCGCGGCGACATCGAAGGCATCCACAAGGCGCTCCTGCGCGCGCAGCGCGCGGTCTGCCTGCTGATGGGTTCGCTCGACATGGAGATCGGCGGCGAACTCGCCAAGAACCTCTTCCGGGTCTACGAGTTCTGGCATCACGAACTGGTGATGGCGAACATGCAGAAGGACGCCTCGCGGATCGAACGCCTGCTGCCCGATTTCAAGGACTACCGCACGACGTGGCAGACCGCCATCCGTCAGTTCAAGGCGCAGCAGCGCGGCATCGCCGGCGCTCCGCAGCCCCAGTCGTTTGCCGCAGTCGGATAACGCCGCGCTCCGCGCGGACGTCGAACGCGAAGTCTGCGCGCTCGAAGGGCTGTGCGCCGATATCGAACGCGCGCTCGTCGCCCGGGATTGGGACGCGTTCGCCGTCGCGATGGCCGATTCGCGCCGCGTGACGCACGCGATGGAGAACGCCATGGAGGCCGCCGCGCCCGCGCGCGACGCCGCCTTCGATGCCGCGATCTACGGCCGCGCCAAGCGCATCTACGACATCCGCGAAAACCAAGTGGCGCGCCTGACGTCGTACAACGACGCCGTCGGCCGGCGCCTCCGGCAGATCGCCTCGGTACGCAGCTTCGCCCGGAAATTGGGCGGCGGCAGCGCGGCCCCGCGCGTCGCCGCGATCGACGACCGCCGCTAGAACAGCGCCGCGAGCGCGTCCAATACGGCGTGGGCCTTGCGATCGAGTTCGGGATCGGTCTGCGAGAGGACGCCGGTGGTGCGGTCGATACGGATGCGCACGAAGAGCTTCTGCAGCGTGGTGACCGAGGCTTGCGCGTAGGCGCGCAGCGCGTTCTCGACGTTCGCGCGCGAGGCTTCGTCGCCGATCGTGCCGACGACGCGCTGCGCCTGCAGCGCGAGCGTGAGCTGGCGGGCCTTGACGAAATCCCACCGTCCGCTCTCGGCCTCGAGCGAGTGCAGGACGCCCATCGTCGGCTCCGATAGATCCGTCTCCAGCACGACCTGGGTCGCGTCGCTCGCGATCGCCGGTTCGCCGAGCGGCACCGTCAGGAGGTCGCCGATGCGGGCGCGCAGCGTCCCGGCGTACTCGCCGACCGGTTCCTTCCGTCCGAGTTTCTCGTGCAGCGCGATGCGGTGCAGTATCTGCGACTGCGCGTCGAAATGCTCGCGCAGGCCGGCTTCGTCTCCGCCCGTCGCATAGGATCGCGTGCACGCGAGCGCGCTGCCGAAGATGCAGTGTTGCAGGATGGTCGGGGCGTTCGATCCGCGCAGCGATCGCTCGAAGAACGACAGGGTGGGACGGTCGAAGGTCCCGAGGAGCGCGATCGCTTCGCGGGCTCGCGGCGCGGGCTCCGGTTCCGGTTCGATCTCGACGGCCGTCGCGACGGGTTCGGGCATCGGCGGCGGCGGCAGTTCCGCGGCGACCGGCGCGGGTATGGCGGCCGCGGCGTCGGCCGCTTCGCGTTCGTCCAGTTCGTAGAAGGGCAGATCGGGAACCGGGATCGCCGTCGGTATCACCGGCGTCGCGGCGGGCCGCTCGGGCGCGGCGGCCGGCGGGACGATCGCACCCTGGTTGCGGTGGATGGCGACCGACTTGCCGCCGATGGCCGCGCCGCCGGAGAGACGGACGTGCGGCGCGACGACGAGCGGGCGCGTGCCGATCCGTATGCCGATCTTCCAGAGGAACGTCGCGCGCGATTTCGGCGCGATGTCGCCGAGGTCCAATCCGGCGCCGAAGAAGCGTTCCGCGAGTTCGTCGTATGCGGGACTGCCGTCGCGGACGAACGATCCGAGCCGGTACGATGCGCCGCCGGGCAGCGGGACGGTGACGCGCACGTCGCGCGCGGGCGCCACGCCTTCGTTGGCGACGACGAGGGTGACGGTGACGATGGCGCCCGGGATGACGCCTTCGCTCGGGATGGCGCTCGCCATGACGTTGACGACCGCGCCGGACGGCGCTTCGATCGTCTCGGCGGCGACGGTCGGACCGTCGGCGACGGCGCGATTCTCCCAGTCGGGACGCTCGGGCGATTGCAGGCCCAGCGCGCTGCGCTGCAGTTCGATGAGCCGCATGTCGGCGCTGAGATAGAAATCCGGTTCGCGCACGCTAGCGCGCGCTCAGCCGCGCGAAGAGGCGCCCAAAGAAGTTCGGCCGGGCCGCGGAGACGCCGTTCGGAGGACGGCCGGCGCGCACGATGCGGCGTTCGTCGATGCCGCGCGCGACGAGCGCGGCGCGGACGTGATCGACGTTGACCAGCGTGGACGCCCGTTCCGCCGCCTCTTCCATCGAAAGATGCGCCAGCATGGTGAGCCGGCGCGGGACGCCTTCGGCGGCATCGACGAGCAGGGCTCGCGCGTCGGGGGCGAAGACCGGCGTGCCTTCCGGAAGTCCGGCGCGTTCGAGACGATAGTCCAGCACCGCGCCGGCCATCGCTTCGTCGAGCCGGCCGAGCCGGACCCATCCGTCGACCCGGTCGCCGAGGTTGCCGCGCGCCGCGATGCGCGTCTCGAGTTCGCTCTGCCCGAACAGCACGATGTTGAGCAGCTTGCGCTGCGGCACGTGATAGTTGAGGAGCATGCGCAGCGCTTCGAGATTCTCGTCGCTGAGGTTCTGCGCTTCGTCGACGATGAGGACCAGCGTGCGATGTTCGAGCACGGCCGTCTCGAAGAAGAAGTTCTTGAGCGCGTTCTTGAGCGACGCGCTGGAGCGCGGCGGCAGGGCGAGGCCGAAGACCCGGCCGACGGCGATGAGGAACTCCGTCTCGCTCGCAAACGTAGGGTCGAGGATCTTGCCGAGCACCACCCGGTCGTCCGCGAGGAGTACCTGCTCGATCGCGCCCGAAAGGCTCGTCTTGCCGGTTCCGGGCTCGCCCAGGACGACGGTCAGGCCGCGCGAGGTAGCGATCGTCCCGACCACCCGCTCGCGCGCTTTTCGAAGGGTCCCCAGCTCGCAATAGAAGTACGGATCGGCCGTGTCGATGAACGGATCGCGTTCGAGGCCGAAGGAACGGAAGTAGCTGGGCATCCTAATGGAACCTTTGACCAAGGCCGATAAACTCTTTGTTATGGAGGTCACCGACTTTTGACCGACCCCCTCGTCACCATTGCGATAACGTCGTATAACTACGCGAGCACGATCGGCGAGGCCGTCGCGAGCGCGCTGGCGCAGACGTATCGCAATCTCGACGTGGTCGTGCTCGATAACGCGTCGACCGACGATTCCGTAGCCGTCGTCGGCGCGATCCGCGACGAACGCCTGCGCCTGGTCCGCCATCCCGAGAACGTCGGCATGCGCCGGAACCACAATCTGGCGATCCGCGAGACGCGCGGCGAATACCTCATGTTCCTTTCCGCCGACGATCAGCTCTTGCCGACCGCCGTACGCGACGCGATCGACTATCACCGCGCGCATCCCAAGATCGACATGGCCTACTTCTCCGTCTCGATGGCGGATTCGGACGGCAACGTCGGCGGATACTTCGACCATCCCTCGCACGACGGAGCCGAATACTACAGCGACCGGAACGAACTCGCGAACCTCCTCACGCGCGACAACTGCATGTACATGCCGACCATGCTCTTCCCGCGCGCGCTCTTCGAAGAACTCGGCGAACTCGACGAGAGCCTGAACATCCTGCTCGATTACGAACTGGACATCAGGATGGCCGCCGCGGGCAAGCGCTTCGCCTTCGTCTCCAAGCCGGAAGCGATCATCAGGATGCACGGCGACAACCGCAGCGGCGTCAAGAAGTTCGTGGCATCCGGCAACCAATTGCGCGATTTCTGCGCGATCCTGCGGCGGTATGTCGCTCCGGCCAACTTCGACGCGCTCGCCGGCTATAAGGTCGAACTGCTCAAGATGCTGGAAGGCAAGGTCCGCGAGATGGCGGGCCCCTTTCCCGCCGAGTTCGCGGCGCTGGCCGACGAACTGGTGCCGCTGGTCGAAGCGACCCGCGCCGCGATCCAAGACGTACCGGACCGTACGCCGGCGTCTGACCGCGGCGAAGCCCTGATCTCCGTCATCATCCCGTTCACCGGCCGTTCCGGCGAACTCGATCGCGCGCTGCGGTCCCTTCGCGCGCAGACCTACACCAACTGGGAGGCGATCGTCTCGCTCGACGGAGCGTTCGATCCGAGTGGGTTCGTCCGCCGTCTGGGCCTCGAAGACCGGGTGCGCGTCTCGCGCCTTCGCCGCTCGCGCGGCGTCTCGGCGGCGCGCAATCTCGCGCTGCACGGTGTCCGTGGCGAGATCGTCGCCTATCTGGACGACGACAACCGCTTCGAACCCGGCTATCTCGCCGCGGTCGCGCGCGCGTTCGCCGATCCCGCGGTGCAGATCACCGTCGGACGCAGCCGCTTCGCGGCCGTGGGGCCGGGCGGCGAGATCCTCGCCGAGACGGCATCGGGCACGGGGCTCGTCGGCCACGCGGTGGGGCGCATCTCCAACGCCGTCGCGCTCAATGCCGTCGCGCACCGCCGTTCGATCCTTCCGGTCGCCGGCTATTTCAACGAATCGCTCTCGGTGCTGGAGGACTGGGAGTTCCTCATCCGGGCCGGCAACAGTTATGCGGTCACGCCTCTGGACGTGGAAGCGTGCCTGGTCGGCATCGAAGTGCCGATGCTGCGGCATCACGTCTTCGGACGCCGTTCGTCGCAGCATTGGACGGAGTACGCGCAGCGCATCCAAGACCTCTACAACGCCTTCCCGGCCCGGACGCCCGAGGAGGGCGCAGGCCGGCAGACGTTCTTCGGCGCGCTCCAGGCGGCGATCAACACCGGCGTGACCGGGGCGGGTTCTCCCGAGCGGGTCTTGGCCTTCGCGCAAGCCCTGACGGGTTCGGGCGCGAACGGTAGGGTATGAAGGTCGTGATTCTGGCCGGCGGGCTCGGCACGCGCATCTCCGAGGAGACGATCGTGCGGCCGAAGCCGATGGTGGAGATCGGCGGGCGTCCGATCCTCTGGCACCTCATGAACTACTACGCGTCGTTCGGTTTCGCCGAGTTCGTGATCTGCCTCGGCTATCGCGGCTACATGATCAAGGAATACTTCGCGAACTATCTCATCCACAACTCGGACGTCACCATCGATCTGGCCGAGGATAAGATCGAGGTCCATCAGCGCGCGGTCGAACCCTGGCGCGTGACCCTCGTCGACACGGGCGCCGACACGATGACCGGGGGAAGGCTCAAGCGCATCGCCTCGTACGTCCGGGGCGACGAGGCGTTCCTGTGCACGTACGGCGATGGATTGGGCGATGTCGATCTCGCGGCTCTGCTCGCGTTCCACCGCGCGCACGGGAAGCGTGCGACCGTCACCGCCGTCCAGCCGCCGGGGCGCTACGGCGCGCTGGACATGGAAGGCTCTGCGGTGCGGTCCTTCCGCGAGAAGCCGATGGGCGACGGCGGCTGGATCAACGGCGGATATTTCGTGCTCGCGCCCTCGGTGCTCGACGACATCGAAGGCGACGCGACGCATTTCGAACGCGAGCCGCTCGAAGCGCTCGCGGCGGCCGACGATCTGCACGCCTTCGAACATCGCGGCTTCTGGCAGCCGATGGACACCCTGCGGGATCGCAACCAGCTCGAAGCGCTCTGGCAGTCGGGCGACGCGCCCTGGAAGCCGCGTGGACGCTAGTCCCTGGAGCGGCCGTCGGGTCTTCCTGACCGGCCACACCGGGTTCAAGGGCTCGTGGCTGGCGCTCCGTCTCGCTCGCGCGGGCGCCGCCGTATACGGATACGCGCTCGCCCCGGATACGGAGCCGAACCTGTTCGAAGCCGCGCGCGTCGGCGACGTGCTCGCGGGATCGACCATCGCCGACCTGCGCGATCGCGACGTGCTGGTCAAGGCGATGCGACGCACCGATCCCGAGATCGTGCTGCACCTCGCCGCGCAGCCGCTCGTTCGGCGGTCCTATCGCGAACCGCTCGCGACGTGGGACGTGAACGTGATGGGAACGGTCGCGGTTTTGGAGTCGGCGCGCGCCTGTCCGCAGCTCGCGGGGATCGTCGCCGTCACGACGGATAAGGTCTACGCGCACGGCGCCGCGCCCCACCCCTTCGCCGAGAGCGACGCGCTCGGCGGGTACGATCCGTACAGCGCGAGCAAAGCGGCCTCGGAACTGGCGGCCTCCTCGTATCGCGATGCGTTTCTCCGGGAACGCGGTATCGCGGTCGCGACGGCGCGCGCCGGAAACGTGATCGGCGGCGGCGATTGGGCGGAAGAGCGTCTCTTCCCCGACGTCGTGCGCGCGGCGTTCGAACACCGGCCGCTCGCGATCCGCTACCCCGACGCGATCCGGCCGTGGCAACACGTGCTCGATGCGATCGACGGATACGTCCGGCTCGGAGAGCGAATGCTCGCGGGCGGAGGCGATGCGGTCGCGCGAGCCTGGAACTTCGGGCCCGATCCGCGCGACGTGGCGTCCGTCCGCGACGTCGTCGCCGCGGCGTCCGACGCCTTGGGCGTTCCTTCGGCGTTCGACGGCGCGCCGGCGGAATTCGTCGAGGCCGCGACGCTGACGCTCGATTCGCGCGAGGCGCGGGCGCGGCTGGGCTGGAGTTCCCGCCTGCGCATGGCCGAGGCCGTGGCCTGGACGGCTTCCTGGTATCGGAACTACTACGACGGAGGCGATGCCGCCGCGACGTCGCTCGAACAGATCGCCGCATACGAGGACCTGGCCGCGTGAAGGCCCTCGCGTGCCGCGGCTGCTCCTCGCCGCTCTCCGTCACGTTCGTCGACCTCGGCATGCAGCCGCTCTCGAACGCCTACATCGATCCCGCGCGCGCGCTCGAACCGCAGACGTATTATCCGCTCCACGTCTTCGTCTGCGGCGCGTGCCTGCTCGTGCAAGTGCCGGCGTTCGAGACGCGCGAAGAGATCTTCAACGATGCCTACGCGTATTTCTCGTCGTACTCCGACTCGTGGCTCGCCCACAGCCGCGCATATGCGGAGGCGTCGATCGCGCGCTTCGGTCTGGACGCATCCTCGCGCGTGGTCGAGGTGGCCAGCAACGACGGATATCTGCTGCAGTACTTCGTGGAACGGGGCATCCCGGTGCTCGGCGTCGATCCGAGCGGCGACGTCGCGGAAGCGGCGATCGCGAAGGGCGTGCCGACGGAGGTGGCGTTCTTCGGCGCCGAGACCGGCGCTCGCGTCCGCGCGCGATTCGGCGCGGCCGACCTGATGGCCGCGAACAACGTCCTCGCGCACGTCCCGGACCTGCACGACTTCGTCGAGGGCTTCGCCCGCGCGCTCGCGCCCGGCGGCGCGGCATCGTTCGAGTTCCCGCACTTGATGCGGATGATCGAAAGCGCGCAGTTCGACACGATCTATCAGGAGCATTACTCCTACATCTCGCTCGTCGCGCTGGAGCCCGTCTTGAAGGCGCACGGTCTGGCGATCTGGGACGTCGAGGAACTGCCGACGCACGGCGGCTCCCTGCGCGTCTGGTTCGGCCACGCCGGCGCGCACGCCGCGACGCCCGCGGTCGCCGCGGTCCGCACGGCCGAGCACGCGGCGGGACTGGACGCGCTCGCCGGCTACGGCGGGTTCGCCGAACGCGTCCGCGCGATCGGCAGCGCGGCGGTCCGGTTCCTGCTCGGTGCGGAGCGCGACGGCAAGAAGGTCGCCGCATACGGCGCCGCCGCGAAGGGCAACACGTTCATGAACACCGTCGGGATCGGGCGGGACCTCATCGCCTTCGTCGCCGATCGCAACGCGTACAAGCAAGGGAAACTGATGCCCGGCTCGCGGATTCCGATCGTCGGCCCCGGGTCGATCGATGCGGAGCGTCCCGACTACGTCGTCATCCTACCGTGGAACATCTGCGACGAGGTCGCCGAACAGCTCGCGGGGATCCGCGGCTGGGGCGGCCAGTTCGTCACGTTCGTCCCGGAGCTGCGCGTCTTCTAGCGGATCCGCTTGAGCCACGCACCGGGCCACTGCGTGACGCCGCTGCGGAGCGAGGCGCTCTCGTCGAAGGGCCAAGTCGGCGTCTCTTCGACGAACTCGGGATGCGCCGCGAGGAAATCTTTCGCCGCCTCGAACGGGTTGTCGTGCTCCCAATCGGCGCCCGCGCGCGGCGAGTCGGCGACGTCCTTCATGATGCCGTCGGTCGCGACGATGTAGGATCCGACCGAGACGAACTGGGCGTAGGCTTCCAGTTCGGCGCGGACGTGCGCGTAGGAATGGTTGGAGTCGAGGAAGACGATCGCGGTCTCCCCGTCCTTGACGAGAGAACGTACCCGGTCGACCGTCGACTGCGCGATGGCGTCCGCTTCGATCAATTCGATCCGATGGCGGAGTTCGTGCTCTTCCATGGCCTTCCGGTTGTGGGGCCGCACTTCGATGTCGACGCCGATCACGCGGCCGCGTTTCATCGCTTCGAAGATGCTCGCGTAGAAGACGAGCGAACCGCCGTGCGCGATGCCCGTCTCGATGACGACGTCGGGCTTGAGCCGATAGAGCACTTCTTGGACGCGGAACATGTCGTCGGGCACCTGGATGATCGGCCGGCCGAACCAGGTGAACGTATAGACGTATTTCGTCTCCCACGCGCAGCGCATCCACAGCGCGGAGAGCACCTCGAAGGCCTCGGGCGAATCGAACGCGATATCGCGCCCGTCGTCGAGCGTGACGCGGCGGGTCTTCGAATCGATGGAGATGGCCATACGGTGCGGTCCTCCTGGTGCGCGGTTCAGACGTTACGAAGGTCGGCCGAACTGCCGAGCGACCTTAGCATGCGTTCGCATTCGAGCAGATAGTTGGGATTCATCACGTAGATCCGCTCGACGCCCCGCGCGACGGCGGTCGCCGGCGCCACGATCGGATGGCCCGAGCCGGCTACGTGCTTGTCCTGCTTGTTGGGATTGATGTCGATCAGGCAGTCGATCAGCCTGCGATCGGGGTCGAGGAGATTGGCGAGCGTCACGCCCTTGGCCGCGGCACCCCAGAGCGCGATCGTTCCGGATCCCGACGTCATTTCCGCGAGCAGCCGGTCGCGCTGCGTGGCTTCCGCCCGCGCGAACGCCAGCAGGCGCTCGCGCAGATCGGAACCCTCGGCCGTGGTCTTCGCATCCGTCGGCGAGCCGCGACGGCCTTCGATCCAGAGGAACTGGTCGTGCCAGATGCGGCGCAGGCCGTCGACGTGCAGGCCCGCCTCTTCGTAGACGCGCCGCAGCGACCGTTCGCTCCAATAGTTGCAATGTTCGTAGAAGACGTCCCAGAACGCTCGTTCGTCGAGGATCCATTCGACGCTCGGCGTCTCGAAGAAGTACCGCGCGGCCGGAGAGCCGGCGGCCGCCTCGACGATCGAGCGGACGAACGCGCGCGGGTCCGGCATATGCTCGATGACGTGCCGGCAGAGGATGGCGTCGGTCTCGAAGTGCTCGATGCCCGGTGAGAAATAGCGCTGCTCGACGATCCAGCGCCCGTCGAGATCGCTCTGCGGGCCGGTATAGCTGGGATCGAAGCCGAGACCGCGGACGGCGCTGCCGGGCGCGCCCACCAGGCGCCGCAGGAACTCACCCTTGCCGCACCCCACCTCGAGCACGCGCGCTGCGCGCAGCCCGCATTCGTCGAGCATGTAGGCGACCAGCCCATCGATGTATGCCGCATAGGCCGGTGAATCGAGCTGCGCGTTGTCGTAGCGCTCGTCGTAGGCCACCGCATCCGGATCGAAGGCGCCGTTGAAGACGAAGTCGCACGCCGCGCAATGCAGGAGGCGGACGTCGCGCATCGCGATGTTCGCTGCGGCTTCGGCGTCGTCGAAGACGATGTTCTGATTGACGGGGACGCCGTCGCGCGCGAAGACCTCGAGCAGGTCTTCGGAGCGGCAGACGGGGCACGCCTTCGTCATCGCGCGAGCCTCGCGGCGCGGACGGCGTCGAGTCCGCGCGCCAGCGGCGTCGAAGGCGACCAGCCGAGGCCGCGCAGATGTGCGATGTCCGCGACGACGTCGGGCCGCAGCGGCACCGGTTCGGCAGGCGCGGCGATCGCGACGCCGGCCAGCGTGGCTAGCTCGCGCACGGAGGTACCGGTGCCGCTGCCGATATTGTATGCGCCGGCGCCGGAGGCGGCGATCGTCGCGAGCGCTTCGGCCGCATCGTCGACGTAGATCAGGTCGACGCGGCGGTCGGGTTCGGCGGCCGCGAACGGCACGCCGTCCTCGGAAGCGCGGACGAGGGCGGTCGCGAGTTTTACGTCGCCCTCGCCCGGCCCGTAGACGAAGAAGATGCGGCCCCACGCGCTGCGAGCGCCGGCCGCCGCGCAGCTCTTCGCGACGCTCGCGCCGAGCGCGGCCTTGGCGACGCCGTAGGGCGTGTCGGGCTGCAGCGGCGCGCGCTCGTCGAGGGGTTCGCCGTTCCAGGCGTATTCCGCGCAGGTCCCGACGCCGAGCACGGCCTCGCCGCCGGCCGTCAGGAACCGGTCGACGAGTCGCTGGTTCGCCTCTTGCCAGCGGACGTTGGCGGGATCGTTCCAGAACGTCCGGTGCTCGGTCGTCCAGGCGACGAGAGCGAGGTGCGTCGGCCGCGCGATCCGCAGCGCCTCATCCATCTCGTCTTCGTCGAAGATGTCGGCGCGGATCGCGTCCGGACCGGTCGCATTGGGACTCGCGATCGCGACGCGGTCGCCGCGCTCGCGGAGACGCGCGACGAAGCGCGCGCCGATGAAGCCGGCTCCGCCCGTCACGAGCCAGCGCGCGCTCACGGGACGAACGCCTCGAGCGCGGCGTCGCGCGCGGAGATGACCGCGGGCGCGGCGGGCCACGGGATCTCAAGCGCGGGACTGTCCCAGCGGAATCCCCGCTGCAACGCGGCATCGTACGGCGCGGATATCAGATACTCGAGCGTGGTATCGGCGGCCAGCGTCTGGTAGCCGTGCGCGATGCCGGCGGGGACGTAGAGCGCCTCGGTCCGCGTCGCATCCAGCGCGAACGATTCCCACAGTCCGTAGGTCGGCGAGTCGGGGCGCGCGTCGACGAGCACGTCGAATGCGGACCCGCGCGTACAGCGGACGATCTTGACCTCGGCGAGCGGCGCCGCTTGGAGATGGAGACCGCGCAGCGTACCCGCACGCACGTTCGTCGCGACCGCCGCCTGCGAAAACGACGCGTGGAGCCCCGCTTGCGCGAACGCCGCCGCGTCGAAGATGCGAGCGAACGTGCCGCGGTCGTCGGCGATCGGCTCGAGATCGACGGTATAGACGCCGGAGAGCGATGCGGCGGCGAACCTCACCTTACGCTCAGATTTCGGCCGGGATCCCGCGTTCGCCCGCGACGAGTTGGGTGGCGCGATAGAGGGACTCGAACTGCCCCGCGTCCGTCCACCAGCCTTTGAGGACGTCGTAATACATGTCGCCAGCTTCGATGTAGGCGTTGTTGACGTCGGTGATCTCGAGTTCGCCGCGGCTGGACGGCTTGAGGTCGCGGCAGAAGTCGAAGACGCGGGAGTCGTACATGTAGATGCCCGTCACCGCGTAATCGCTCTTGGGATCCGCAGGCTTCTCTTCGATGCGGACGATCTTGTCGCCGTCGAGTTCGGGCACGCCGAAGCGCTCCGGATCCTCGACGTGCTTGAGCAGGATGCGCGCGCCGGATTTCTGCGCCTCGAACGCGCGGACGTACGGCGAGATGTCGTCCTGGAGGATGTTGTCGCCGAGGATCACGGCGATGCTGGAGCCCTCGGCGAAATGCTCGCAGAGCTTGAGCGCGTCGGCGATGCCGCCCTCGCCCTCTTGGTAGGTGTAGTAGATGTCCTTGAGCCCGAAGTCGCTGCCGTTGCCGAGCAGCCGCAGAAAATCACCGGCCGAGTTCCCGCCGGTGACGATCATGATATCCCGGATGCCGGCCTTCACCAGCGTCTCGATCGGATAGTAGATCATCGGCTTGTCGTAGATCGGCAGCAGATGCTTGTTGGTGACCTTCGTCAGCGGACGGAGCCGCGAACCGAGACCGCCTGCCAGAATGACGCCCTTCATCACTATCTCCCGGAATACTGACGCGTGTAATAGTCGCGGAACTCGCCGCTCTTGATCGGCCGCCACCAGTCTTCGTTCTGGCGGTACCACGCTACGGTCGCATCCAAACCGGATTCGAAGTCGACGGTCGGCGCCCAGCCGAGCGCGCGCACCTTGGCCGTGTCGACCGCATAGCGGCGGTCGTGCCCCGGACGGTCGGCGACGTGCCGCACGTGCGTCTCGGCGCTGCGGCCGCAGCCGTCGAGTAGGCGCTGCGTGATCTCGAGGTTCGTCCGCGGGTTGCCGCCGCCGACGTTGTAGACGTTGCCGAGTTCGCCGTGCTCGAGCACGTGCATGATGCCGCGCGCGTGGTCGTCGACGTGGAGCCAGTCGCGGATCTGCTTGCCGTCGCCGTAGACGGGGACGGTCTCGTCGTCGAGCAGGTTGGTGACGAAGAGCGGGATCAGCTTCTCGGGATACTGATAGGGTCCGTACGTATTGCTCCCGCGCGTGATCAGCACCGGCGTCCGGTACGTCGTCCAGTAGGCCAGGACTTGCAGGTCGCCACCGGCCTTGCTCGCGCTGTACGGGCTGCGCGGCGCGAGCGCGTCGCCTTCGCGCGACTCGCCGTCGGCGATGTCGCCGTAGACCTCGTCGGTGGAGACTTGCAGGTAGCGCGGGATCTCGTGCTCGCGCACGGCTTCCAGCAGCACGTGCGTGCCGAGGATGTCGGTGTGGAGGAAATCCTCCGGCGCGAGGATGGAGCGGTCGACGTGCGTCTCCGCCGCGAAGTTCACGATGGCGTCCACGCCCCCGCCGATCGCCTCGGCCACGGCGCCCGGATCGCAGATGTTCCCCTTGACGAATCCGTAGCGCGGATCGCCTTCGACGTCGCGCAGATTCGCCGGGTTCCCGGCGTACGTCATCGCGTCGAGATTGACGATCTCGACGTCCGGCCGCTCGCGCAGCGCCTGACGGATGAAGTTCGACCCGATAAAACCAAGGCCGCCGGTTACAAGCCAACGCATCGGCTTGGTCTTCGGCGGCCCCGTACGAACCCCTTAGGAGGGCGAGCCTACATCCGGCCGGCTGCGGTCTTCGCCAGGTCGACCTCTCCCGGGTCCATCGTCTGCATGCTGGCCGGGCTCAAGTACAGGCCGACCTGCGCCGCCTTCCCGCCCTTCTGGAAGAAGATGGAGCCGGAGAGCCAGGTCGCCTTGTCGCCGACGCCGGCGACCTCTTTGCCGCCCATCATCGTCATGTTGTCGGCGAGTTTCGGATCGAGGAACTGTACGAAGACGTTCTTCGTCTTGGTCGCATCGTAGTAGCGGCACGAGGTGTAGCCGTCGTGGTCGGTCTTGGCGATGCCCGCTTGGGCCGCCGAGCCGAGCGCGGTCGTGGCTTCCGCTTGCGTGACGAGCGCACAGGCGTCTTCCGCAGCGGCGGTCGTCGCGGCTGCGGGAGCGCTCGACGATTCGACCGTCGTCGACGATGAAGATGACGAGCCGCTCGAACATGCGGCGAGCGCGACGAGCGCGCACAGGGGCAGGATCGCGGTGGATTTCAACATGATTCCTTTCACCCGATGATCGGGCGCGAGTAGGGATTGGGTGCCCCGACGCCGTTGCAGATCGCGCCGCTCGGGCCGTTGCCGATGATCTCGGCGACGATGTCCGAGTAGGGTCCGGTCACCAGACCGAACCCGGTGCCGTCGAGTTCGAAGCCGTGCACGGCCATGAAATCGAACGCGAAGTCCACGGCATACTGGCAGAGCGCGTTGGCGAGGCATTGGCCGAAATGCTGGCCGTGCTGTTTGGAACCGCCGAGCGCTTCGCTGAATCCGGAGAAGAAGCAGTTGACGCAGCGTCCGATCGCCTTGATGGCGCTGTACTTCTCGACGGCCTTTTCCAAGATCGATCGTTCGACCATCGCCTGGCCGGCGCCCGAGGCCATGCGTCCGAGCGCGTTGCCGGTCGCGGCGTCGACCTCGAGCCATCCGTAGGCGGGTATCCCTTCGATCGCCACGGCGTTCTTCGGAGCGAGCGCGACGGTCGTGCCGGCCAGACTCGACGCGAGGACGTCGCGCGCCGCCGCCGGAGCGGTCGCCACGTCGCCGGCCGCGAGCACGCCGATGCCGGCGCCGCTCGCACGCGCGGCCGCGAAGACGCCGGCGGTATCGAGATGGGTCCCCGGGCCGCTGATGAGCGTCCCCTCGACGCTCGTATCCATCAGCCCGCGCTCCACGTTGGCGGCGCCGGCGACGCTTCCGCCGTTCATCGCGGTGAGCGCGTCGTCGACGATGTCGAACGACTGCACGAACCGCAGATCGTTGCCGTTCAGGTCGAACCCTTGCCGGTAGAGCGCGATCAGCGGATGATCGAACGTCCAGGAAAGGCCGGGATCGGCTTGACGCAGCGCGCTGCGAACGCTCTGGTCGTACTCGAAGAAGCGGTGCGCTTCGTACGGGTAGTCGTTGAATGCGGCGTCCGGCAAGGCCATCTCGTCGGGATGCTGCGCCGAATAATTGGCGGCGATGGCGCCGCGCAGAGCGGCGTCGACGTTGGTCGCGACGTTGTAGAACGCATCGCCGTCGCCCGTGGCCTCGAGTCCGCGATAGACGAAGGTCATCGCGTAGGCGGTCTTGTTCGGGGTCCATGCGGCGTCGATGTTCCCGTCGGCGCCGCGGCGATCGACGACGATGTGACGATGCACGATCGGAGCGGCGCCGGGGCCATCCTGCTCCACTTCGAGCCAGAGCACGCGCAGCCGCGCGGCGCCGTCGGGCGAGAAGGCCGTCTCCGCATCGGTCGCGTCGCCGATGGAAACGCTCGGTACGAAACTCGTCTGCGTCGCGATCGCGTCCGGCGTGGCGTCGCCGTTCATCTGCACGACGATGGGCGACTCGACCGCGGCGGCGGTCGAGGCTTCCTCGTGCGCGAGGACCTGCTGCGCGGAACCGCCGGTATCGGCGATGAGCCGCACCGCGATCGTGTGGTCGAGCGCGTTCGGAAGCCCGTCCGCCGGATCGTCCGTCGGCGCCGGCCCGAGGTGGGCGCCGCTCTTCGCCGACGGCATCGTCGGGTCGAAGTCGGTCCACTTCCCGCCGATCTGGGCCTGCAGCCACCAGTGATCGCGAACGCGCGATGTCAGCGTAGCGGTAGCCGCCTTGCCGTCCGTGACGAGGGCGATGCTGCGTGCGCTCAAGAGCGCTTCGATCTTGCTCAACTGCGCCTGTGCGGAAGCGATGCCGCCGGCGAGCGCGTCTTTGGCGCGCGCGCCCTCGACGATGCCCTTGGGATCGATCGCGGCGACGGTCGTCGCGGCGGAGACGACGGCTGCGGCGTCGGCGTCGGCGAGCGCGGCGTGCGCGTAGCGCGACGTCACCGACTGCGCGGCGAGCAGGTCGTGCAAGAGCAGCGCCTTATCCGCAGGGGAACCGGCGCGGGCCATCAGCGTGCCGCGCGCGCCGCGCAGGACGCCGGCGTACGCTTCGGTGTGGATCTGATCGCGGACGAACGCGAACGCATCGTCGGGCGTCTTCAGGGTCGCCGCGAGCGATGCGACGTCGGAGCCGGTGGTCGGCAGTTGCGCGCGCGTCTTGGCGAGTTTGGTGAAGTTCGCGGCGAGCGCGGGATTGAGCTGACCGCATCCGGTCGCGGCCGGCGACGGCGTCGCGGTCGCCTCCGGCGCGCTGCCGCCGAGGCTTCCCAAGCCGCCGCCGAACGAATCTTGGGCCCCCTGACCCATCTTCAGCGCCTGCCCGGCGCCCGGAGCCCAGGCCTCGATCCCGGCCAGCGGATTCACCTCGCCCGGAGCGGGACAGGGAGCGGCGACGAACATCGCCGCGACGTTCGCATCGGAAGACGAACCGCCCGCGTTCGAGCAGGCGCAGAGCGCGAGTTGGCCGAGGACGGCCGCGAGTGCGAGCGCGCGTTTCATAGACGCAGGAGCTCCACGCGACGGTTGAGCGCCTTGCCGCCGTCGGTCGCGTTGGACGCGACCGGGCGCGTCAGGCCGAAGCCCTTTGCGACCAGCCGCGACGACGCGATGTGATAGCGGTGGATCAGGTCGTTGACGACCGATTGCGCGCGCGCCTGCGAGAGCTTCAGGTTATAGGCGGCGCCGCCGTCGGAATCCGTATGACCCTCGACTTGGAAGCGCAGGGTCCTATCGCCCTTCATCAGATCCGCGATCTCGGCGATCACCGGTTCCGAACGGGGTTGGATCTTCGCGCTGTCGTAGTCGAAGTGGATGCCGTAGAGGCGGATGCGTTTCTGCTTCTTCGGGATCTTCTTGAGCGGCGCGGCGCCGTTGAACGTGATGACCGCCGCCGACGTCTTGCCGTCGTCGCCGGTCGCGGTCACCGTGACCGCGTATTCGCCGGGCGCCGTCTTCGCGGGGATCGTCACCGCGAGCCGGAGCGGCTGCGTGCCGCCGCTCATGTCGAACGTCGTCGGGGTGACGGTCGTCGCGAACGGGCCCTGCGTCGTCAGCGCGACGTGACCTTTCCAGCCCTGATTCGCCAGCACTTCCATCGCGAACGGCAGCGTCTGCTGCTTGCCGGCGACGAAGGCGGCGTCTTGATCCGGCTGGAGGACGAACGACATGTCGACCTTGACGTTGCACGGCATATCGGCCGGAAGGGTGAGCCCCATCTCGAAGTCGCGGGCCCGCTGGTGCTCCGGCAGGCCTTGGTCGTCGTGATCGAATCCGTCGAAGATGTAGAAGCCCTTGCCGTACGGCGCGTACATCTGCATGAAGCCGTTGACGTTCTGCGAGTTGGTGCCGAAGAGATGTCCGCACCAATGGTCGTCTTTCGTCACCGTCGTGTTCGCGTCGCCGATCTGGTTGTTGTCGTTCGCGGCGTACGCCTTCGCATCGAAGAAATGCGCCTTGTCCGTGGGATCGAGCGAGCCGAGTGCATCGCTCTCGACCTCGATGAGCCGCTTGCCGTGCGCGCCGGCCGCGCCCGGATTGCTCGTCTTGAACTGGTAGGGGAGGAACGCGTAGTTCGTCACCGCTCCGCACTCGTCGCTATCCCAGATGATCGCGACGTGCCCCGCATTCACCCAGGCGTTGATGGCATCGCTCTGCGGCGGCGTCAGATAGTCGCCCGCGATGCAGACCATGTTGAAGATCGCCGTGTCGTACTGCCCGAGGACCTCGGGCGTGACTTCGCTTGCGTGGATACGCGTGAAGGTGAAGTTCTTCGAAGGCGGATCGTCGCCGAGTTCCCACTGCGTCGAATCCCGCTCGGAATCCAACACGAGGATCTTGCGCGGCCCGGTGCCCTGCGTGCGCGGAGCGCAGTACTTGTCGGCGGTCTTCGTGGCGACGTAGTACATCGGCGCGCTGCCGTTCATGCCGACGATCGCCGTGCCTTCGTCGTTGATGACGGCGTTGGCGGTGCCTTCGGCGTCGCGGATCATCCAATGCCGGCCGTCGAGCGAGCCGAGCCGCGCCGTGCCGTATTTGTCCGTATAACAGCGCACCATCGTGAACGCGTCGCCGATCCGGGTGGTGCGGTCGTACCACGGGTCGCCCGACTCGTCGCTGCCGTTGAAGTTGCCGTCCTTATACGTCTTTTCCGGCTCGACCCAGATGGAGGCGACCGGAGCGTTCGCGGGGCGCGGCTCGAGCGTCCCCTCGACGTCGGCCGCGGAGAATCCGCGGTCCGCATCGCCCCGGTCCACCGTCAGGCGGATCCAGCGCGCCTTGGTCGAGACCTTGGCGGAAGGCGTCGACGAGTCGGCGGTCCCCTTGAGGGTCGCGATGTCGGCGAACCCGCTATCGGGGCCGGTGGTCGAAGCGGCGAATGTGGCCACCGGTCCGCGCTTGTCCTGTCCCACCGAGTCGAAACCGATGCCGACCTGCGTCAGATCGGCGACCCCCGCGAGTTCCCAGACGACGGTATAGGGGCCGTGCGAATCGGTCTGGACGTCGCTTCCCTCGCTGTAGAAGCGGTCGGGGCTCTGCGTCAGCTCCTTGGACGACGTCCGGACGATGGTGCCGTTCTGGGGCGAGAGCAGGTCCGGGTCGGGGGTCGCCGTGGGCTCGACGGTGGGCTCGCCGGAGGGCACCGGCGCCGCCGTCGTGAGGGCGCCCGGCGTCTGTGCCGGGGTCGCCGCAGCCGGGGGCGGCGAAGCCGAAGGCTCACCGCTCGGCTGGCTCCCTCCCCCGCCGCCGCTGCAGGCGGCCGTGGCGATGATTCCGACTAGCATGAGGAAGCGGGCGTTCTTCAAGCGGGCGACTCCTGGACGGCAGAGGTTAGGGGTTGCTACCTCCTGGGCCCGGCCGCCCCCTTTGCTGCTAGACCCTAATGCCTAGACCGTGGTATACTCGCGCGGTTGTTCACTTCATCCCGAACGGATTTGGGATGCTATGGCTCGATCCGGCCGCACCGCCACGACGGCACCGCGACCCGCGCCAGCAGAAAGGTCTCTTTTTCCATGTCCGTCATCACGATGCGCGAGCTGCTCGAAGCAGGCGTGCACTTCGGCCACCAGACCCGCCGGTGGAACCCCAAGATGAAGCCGTACATCTTCCAAGAGCGTAACGGCATCTACATCATCGACCTCGCGCAGACCGTCCAGCGCATGCGGGTCACCTACGAAGCCATCAAGCAGATGTCGCGCGCCGGTAAGATCGTGCTCTTCGTCGGGACCAAGAAGCAGGCTCAAGAAGTCGTCAAGGAAGAGGCGGAGCGCGCCGGCACGTATTACGTGAACCAGCGCTGGCTCGGCGGCACCCTGACGAACTTCGCCACCATCCAGAAGCGCATCGCGCGTCTGCGCGAACTCGAGAACATGAAGGCGCAGGGCGACTTCGACCGCCTTCCCAAGAAGGAAGTCAGCAAGCTGCAGGACGAGCTGAACAAGCTCGAGCGCTTCCTCGGCGGCATCAAGGACATGCACCGTCTTCCGGACGCGATCTTCATCGTCGATCCGAAGAAAGAGCGCATCGCCGTCCTCGAAGCCAAGAAGCTCAACATCCCGATCATCGCGGTCATCGACACGAACTGCGATCCGGACGAGATCGCGTACCCGATCCCGGGCAACGACGACGCCATCCGCGCCGTCAAACTGATGGTCGGCAAGATCGCCAACGCCATCATCGAGGGACGCACCGAGAGCGAGTCGGCCTACGAAGCGGAAGAAGCGTACGCCGAAGCGACCGCGCAGGAAGAAGCCGAGCCCACGCTGGCAGAGGCCGAGGCCGCCCGTGTCTAACTCTGCTACCGTGCCGTACCAACCCAAAGCCGACGAGATCAAAGCGCTGCGCGAAGAGACCGCGGCCCCGATGATGGATTGCCGCAAGGCCCTCATCGAAGCCGAAGGCGACGTCGAGAAGGCCAAGAGCGTCCTGCGCGAGCGCGGCGCCGCCGCGGCCGAGAAGAAGGCCGAGCGCACCGCCAACGAAGGGCTCGTCTCCGCCTACATCCACGCCGGCGGCAAGATCGGCGTGCTCATCGAAGTCAACAGCGAGACCGACTTCGTCGCGCGCAATCCGAAGTTCGCCGACCTGACCCGCGACATCGCGATGCACGTCGCGGCGATGTCGCCGCAATACCTGGATCGCGAGAGCGTTCCGGCCGACGTCATCGAAGGCGTCAAGGCGGAACTCTCAGCCGCAGTGCCCCCGGGCAAGCCGGCCGAGATCGTCGCGAAGATCGTCGACGGCAAGTTGAACAAGTGGTACGAAGACCACGTGCTGCTCGATCAGCCGTTCGTCAAGGACGACTCGATCAGCATCAACGAGCTGATCAACACCGCGGTCGGCGCGCTCGGCGAGAAGATCCGCGTCAAGCGCTTCACCAAGTTCGCGCTCGGCGAAAACAGTTAGCCCGATGAACGGCGGCGACACTCCGAAGTATCGGCGCGTTCTGCTCAAGATCTCCGGAGAAGCGTTCACCGGGACCGAGTCCGGCGTCGACGTCAATACGACGCGCGCCATGGCCGAGCAGATCGGCGAAGTCGCCGCCGACGGCGTCTCCGTCGCCGTCGTCGTCGGCGGGGGCAACATCTGGCGCGGCAAGGTCCACGAGGAAGCCGGGATGGATCGCGCCACCGCGGACTACATGGGCATGCTCGCCACCGCGATCAACGCGCTCGCGCTGCAGGATTCGCTCGAACGGATGGGCGTGCCGTCGCGCGTGCAGACCGCGATCGCCATGCATCAGATCGCCGAACCCTACATCCGCCGCCGCGCGATCCGCCATCTCGAAAAGGGACGAGTCGTGATCTTCGCGGCCGGAACCGGCAACCCGTACTTCACGACCGACACCACCGCCGCGCTGCGCGCGGTCGAAGTCGGCGCGCAGGCCATCCTCAAGGCGACCAAGGTCGACGGCATCTATACCGCCGATCCGAAGAAGGATCCGACCGCGACGCGCTTCTCGCAGCTCGAGTACATGGACGTGCTCCAGCGCGGGCTCGAAGTGATGGATTCGACGGCGATGGCGCTGTGCATGGACAACAAGCTCCCGATCATCGTCTTCGACATGGGCACGCCGGGGAACATCCGACGGGTCGTGTGGGGCGAGAACATCGGCACCTTCGTCGGCAAAGACCGCGTGCCCACGCACGCACCGTAACCACTTCACCGGAGACAGCGATGAGCTACAACGCGAAAGATATCGAAGACAAGATGCACAAGTGCGTCGAGGCGACGCGTTCGGAGTTCGCGGCGATCCGCACCGGCCGCGCGACGCCCGCACTGCTGGACCGCCTGCACGTCGAGGCCTACGGCCAGGCGATGCCGCTCAAGCAGCTCGCCGGCGTATCGGTGCCGGACGCGCGCACGCTCGTGATCTCGGCGTTCGATAAGGGCACGGTCGCCGACATCAAGAAGGCGATCGAGAAGAGCGACCTCGGCATGACCCCGAACGTGGACGGCACGCACATCCGCCTCAACGTCCCGTCGCTGAACGAAGAGCGCCGCAAAGAGCTCGTCAAGGTCATCCGCAAGAAGGCCGAGGACGGCAAGATCGCCGTCCGCAACGTCCGTCACAAGGCGCACGACGACCTCAAGGCCCAGCAGAAGAACGGCGACATCACCGAGGACGAGAACAAGCGCTCGCAGGACGGTCTGCAGAAGTTGACGGACCGCTTCACGAAGGAGATCGACGCCCTCGTCGTCGCCAAAGAAAAAGAAGTGATGGAGGTCTGACCTGACCTCACCCGTCGAGCCCGCGGATCTCGTGATGATGACCGACGTGCAAGCGCGGCGCGCCGTAGGCGATCGCCGCGTTCGCATTTGTGTGCTCGCACCCGTCGGCACCTGGATGGGCAGCGGCGCCCTGCGCGTCCTGCGCGTGCGCGCGCTCGACGACGGGCTCGACCTGACGCTGGGGTACGAGTCCTACGTCCGCGAGGCGCTCGCGTGAAAGAGGGCCCGCTCCACGTCGCCATCATCATGGACGGCAATCGCCGCTGGGCGCGCGCGCACAACCTGCCGGCGATCGAGGGGCATCGCCGCGGCATCGTCGCCCTGCGCGAAGTGCTCGCGGCCGCCAAGGACGAAGGCGTCGCGCATCTGACCGTGTACGGGTTCTCGACCGAGAACTGGTCGCGCGACAAGATCGAGATCTCGCTGCTGTTCGAACTCTGCATCTTCTTCGCGAAGAGCGAACTTGCCGAACTGATGCGCAACGACGTGCGCGTCCGCATCCTCGGCGCGTGGGAAGAACTGCCGGACCGCTCGCGCGAGGCGCTGCGCTCGCTGCAGGAGGCGACCCGGGACAATCGCGGCGTCCAGCTCAATCTCGCCGTCAACTATTCGTCGCGGCTGGAACTGGAACGCGCGGTGCGGGCCATCGCGCGCGACGTCCGGGCGGGCAAGCTCGATCCCGACGACGTCGACGAAGCGCGTATCGCGTCGTATCTGTTCACCGCCGACCTGCCCGACCCCGACGTGCTGATCCGCCCGGGCGGCGAACACCGGCTCTCCAACTTCTTGCTCTACCAGGCCGCCTACACCGAACTCGTGCTCACCGATACGTTCTGGCCGGATTTCGGACGCGCCGAATTCTCTCGCGCGCTCGAAGAGTTCCGCGGACGTCTGCGACGGTTCGGGACGTGAGCGACGCGGTGAACCCGGCGCTGGAAGGCACCACGGGCAATCCGATCACCATGCGGCGCATCGTCGTCGGCGTGCTGCTGGCCGCCTTCGGCCTGAGCACGATCGTGTGGCCGTGGGCGTTCTATCTGCTCCTGCTGGTCATCGGGCTGTTCTGCATCTTCGAACTCAACGCGCTCTGCACCATCAAGGGACAGCCGCTCGAATATCCGATCGCCGTCACCGGCGTCGCCGCCTACATCGTACTCGCCGCGCTCGGCATGCTGCACAAGTGGGAGGGCGTGCTCCTCGCCGCGATCGTCATCGCGACGTTCTGGATCGGCATGTACGGCGAGCAGAAGGGCTACTTCGCGCGCACCGCCTACACGCTGCTCGGCGTGCTCTACATCGGCAAGTCGCTCACGTACTTCGTCTTCATCCGCGAGGTGCCGCAGACGGGCTATTGGCTCGCGACGATGGCGATCGTCCTCATCGCGCTCACGGACGTGCTCGGCATGGTGGTCGGAACGCTCGTCGGGCGGACCCGCCTCACGCGCATCTCGCCCAAGAAGACCGTCGAAGGCTCCGTCGGATCGCTGCTGCTCGTCTCGGGACTCGGAGCGCTCGCCGCGATGCGTCCCGAACTCGGCCTGCAGATCTGGCAGGGCGCGCTCGTCGGACTGATGACGAGCGTCGCCGCGCAGGCGGGCGACCTGGTCGAATCGGCGCTCAAACGCGACGCGGGCGTCAAAGACACCGGCACGGTGATCCAGGGACACGGCGGCGTGCTCGACCGCTTCGATTCGTATCTGTTCGGCGGGATGGCGTTCTTCGGCGCCCTGCATCTCGTCGGCGCGCTCGCCGTCCAATGAGCGCGCGCCGCAAGGTCGCGATCCTCGGCTCGACGGGATCGATCGGCACGCAAGCGCTCGACGTGATCGCGCGCCATCCGGATCGCTTCGAGGTCGTCGGCTTGGCCGCCGGCCGCAACGTCGCGTTGCTGCGCGAACAGGCCGCGACGTTCTCGCCGAAGGTCATCACCGACGCCGGCGACGGCGCGGAAGGGCTGCGCCGCGTCGCGTGCGATGCCGGCGCGGAGATCGTGCTGGCGGCGACGGACGGTTTCGTGGCCTTCGACGCGATCTTCGCCGCCGTCGAGCGCGGCGTCGACATCGCCGTCGCGAATAAGGAACTGGTCGTCGCCGCGGGCGAATTGCTCGTCGCGGCCGCGAAGCGGAGCGGCTCGCAACTGCTTCCCGTGGACAGCGAACATTCCGCGATCTTCCAATGCCTGGTCGGCGAGGACCGCGAGCGGGTCGCGGAGATCATCCTGACCGCCTCGGGCGGCCCGTTCTTGCGCAGCAGCGCGGAAGACGTCGCGAACGCGACCTTGGAACAAGCGCTCGCCCACCCGACGTGGCGCATGGGGACCAAGAACACCGTCGATTCGGCGACGCTGATGAACAAGGGCCTGGAAGTAATCGAAGCCGGGAGGCTCTTCGGATTCCCCGGCGACCGCATCTGCGTCGTCGTCCACCCCCAGTCGATCGCCCACGGCTTCGCCGTCTTCACCGACGGCAGCATCAAAGCCCAACTCTGCGCCCCCGATATGCGCGTCCCCATCGGGTACGCCCTCGCTTTTCCGAATAGGCTCGCTCTTGCTTCGAGTGAGGGCGTACCCAATGGGGCGGGGTCCCCCGATATCTTGCGCGTTCTCGGGATGAAACCAGGTGCCGCGGACCTGCGTTACGACTTCGAGCGGCCGGATATGGAGCGGTTCCCCTGCCTGCGGTTGGCCTACGAAGCGCTGGCGATGGGCGGGACGGCGCCGGCGGTGCTCTCAGCGGCCAATGAGGTCGCCGTGGGAGCCTTCGTCGAGGGGCGCCTGCGGTTCGGCCAGATCCCGGCTCTCATCGAAAAAGTCTTGCGCGGGGCGCCCCCTGCCGAACTAACATTAGACGAGGTCCGCGGGGCGGACCGGGCCGCACGCCTTCGGGCGGCGGATCTGCTGAACGAGGTACCATGTTCCTAGCGGTCATCGCGCTCGCCCAGATCGGAAAGATCGCGATCTTTCTCCTCACCCTCTCGATCCTGGTCGTGCTGCACGAGTACGGGCACTTCTTGCTCGCGCGCCGCAACGGGGTGCGGGTCAACGAGTTCGCCGTCGGCATGGGCCCCAAGATCTTCGGCTGGACGAGTCCCAAGAGCGGAACGCTCTACTCCATCCGCGCCCTGCCCATCGGCGGCTACTGCGCGATGGAAGGCGAGGATAACAAGACCTCGGAGGCCGAGCAGCGTCGCGAGTTCCTCGAAGGCGGCGAGCCGACCGACGGCAACTTCCAATCGAAGTCCACCTGGTCGCGTCTGGCGATCGTCGTCGCGGGTCCGATCGCGAACTTCATCCTCGCCTACCTCATCTTGCTGGTCGGCACGTTGGCGTTCGGCGAACTGACCGGCAACACGGCGAGCATCATCGGTCCCATCGTCGACGGTTCTCCGGCGGCGAAAGCGGGTCTGCAGGCCGGCGATCGGATCGTCAGCCTCAACGGCAAACCGGTGACCGGCGGCGGCGCGATGGTGAATACCATCCACGGATCGCTGCACAAGACGCTCGCGCTCACGTACGTGCGCGGAGGGACCACGCAGACCGCGCGTCTCGCGACCTATCCGTGTCCGCAGGACGCCGAACAGGGATGCATCGGTTTCGTGCCCGTCGGTGCGTTCGCGCCGGTCGGCTTCTGGCAGTCGTTCGGCTCGGCGGCCGCCGCCTACGGAACGGTGGTCGATACCGAGATCACCAACCTCGTCTTGATCGCGACCCACTTCTCCGAATATGTGGGCCAGATCCGCGGCCCGATCGGCATGGGCCAGGCGGCGACGACGATGCAAGACCTCGGCTGGGGACTCTACTTCCGCTTCGCCGCGCTCATCTCGATCGCGCTCGGCGTCTTCAACCTGCTGCCGCTTCCGGCGCTCGACGGCGGACGCGGCGCGTTCATCATCTACGAGATGCTGCGCGGCAAGCCCGTCGACCCGGAACGCGAAGCGTTCGTCCACATCGCGGGCTTCGCGGCGCTGATGCTGCTGATGCTCGTCATCGCGGCGCACGACATCCTGCGCATCACTTCGGGCGGAGGCGCGCTCAATTGATCAGCCTGCGCCGCGCGAGCCGGCCGGTCTTCCTCCAGAACAAGACCGGCAAGTCCGACGCGAAAGGCGTCTGGATCGGCGGCGACCACCCGGTGGTCGTGCAGTCCATGACGACCACGGACACGGCCGACGCGGACAAGACGCTCGAACAGATCTATGCGCTCGCGATGGAGGGCTGCGAAGTCGTCCGCGTGACGGTCAAAGACGCGCCGGACGCGGCCGGCATGCCCGCCATCGTGCACCGCTCGCCGGTGCCGATCGTCGCCGACATCCATTTCGATCATAAGATGGCGCTCGCCGCGATCGACGCGGGCGTCGCGAAGCTGCGTCTGAATCCGGGCAACATCCGCGACGTCGCCAAGACGCGCGAAGTCGTCGAAGCGGCCAAGGCCAAGGGCATCCCGATCCGCATCGGCGTGAACCTCGGCTCCCTTGCGCCCGACCTGGAGAAGATCCACGGCCTCTCGCCGGTCGCGATGGTCGAATCGGCGATGCGTCACGTCGAGATCCTCGAGGACCTCGATCACCGCGACATCGTGATCTCGCTCAAAGCGCACGACGTCATGATGACCGTCGCCGCGTACCGGCTGATGGACAAGCGCCTGCGCGAGCGGGACACGCCGTACCCGCTGCATCTCGGCATCACCGAAGCGGGACTGTTGCGCGACGGCACGATCAAATCGTCGATCGGCCTGGGCATCCTGCTGTTCGAAGGCATCGGCGATACGATCCGCGTCTCGCTGGCGGCCGATCCGGTCGAAGAGGTCCCGGTCTGCTGGGGCATCCTCAAATCGCTCGGCCTCCGCGAGAAGGGCTTCGAGATCACGGCGTGCCCGTCGTGCGGCCGCGCGGAGATCTCCGTGCTCGACCTCGGGCAGAAAGTCGAAGCGATCGCGAAGGAGTACACGGCGCCCGTCAAGGTCGCGGTGATGGGTTGCGTCGTCAACGGTCCGGGCGAATCGAAGATGGCCGACGTCGGCGTCGCCGGCGGCAAGGGCAAGGGCGCGATCTATCGCGCGGGCGAGCTGGTCGGCACGTATCCCGAAGCCGAACTGCTCGACGCCCTGCGCGCCGAGATCGAGAAGGTCATCGTCGAGAAATATCCCGATTACGCCCACGAGGCCGTGGGAGCGCGATGAGATATCGCGCGCCGGCGTGGCAGACGCTCGTTCTGACCGCCGTCGCCGCGACGCTGGTCTCGGGTCTGCTCGCGTTTTCGCGTCCGATCGAGATGCGCGTCGACGGCGAGACGCTGGCGAGCGACGTCTCGCCGGTCTCGACCGCGCCGGATCGCATCTATATCCCCATCCGTCCTATCGCATCCGCGCTCGGCGCGACCGTCACCGAAAGCAAGGACGGCACGATCGCCGTCGCGCGCGGCGACCAGTCCCTGCGCCTCAAGGTCGGCGACACGCACGCGACCTTCAACGGCATGCCGCTAACCCTCAAGCACGCGCCCTTCCGCGTCCGCGGCCGCGTGATGATCGGCATGAAGGCCTTCGGCCGCGCCTTCGGCGTCACCGTCTCCTACGACAAGCATACCGCCCGCGTCGACATCCAAACCGGCCCCACCACCGCCCAAACCATCGACGCCACGACGGAATAAGTCTAGACGACGGGTTGTGCCAACGCCCACACGGCGACGCCCGCAACGATGACGAGGCCGGCGACATACGCCGCGTAAGCCACGCGGTAAAAGCGCGACTGCGTCCACGAGCGGCGTGTCTGGAAGAGCCACGTGCCGAGAAACGCCACCAGCACCGCCGCGAGCGCACCGATCCCGTTGACGACCCCATCGAAATACGCGTGGACGTAGTAGAGCGCCAGAGCCACGATCGCCGCATAGGTCAACGTATAGAGGGCGACGGCGATCGGGTGCATGCCCTTCGGCGCGCGCGTGGTATCTGCGCGACGGGTAGACAAGCCGCCTCCGACGAGCATCCCCAGCACGATGACCAGCACGAAGGTCCGCGTAAAACCGCCCTGCACGGGAGATTGCGGAAACGGCACGCTTACGTCGGGATCGTGCAATCGGTTGATGCGATTGGAGAACTTCGCGAAGCGCTCGTAAGCGTCGGCCGGAATGCTCAACGTCTGCGTGGCTTCATATCCCGGATCGAACTTCCGCTTTTCTATCAGAGCACGGCCGCTGATCACGTCGCGAGTACTCACGCCGCTCCGTGCGAACTCCGCCAGAGCGCGCGCGTGGATCGCTTCGAGTTTCGATGCGGTCAGTGCAGGCGTCTTCGCTACCGCGCCGATCGTCGTGGTCAGCGTGTCGTGAATAGCATCCGGAAAAAACCGTTGCGGCGCGAATACCAGCATGCCGACGAGCGCGACCGCGACGACCGCGCTCCCGACGATGAAATACGGAACGAGCCAGGATGCGGGCCGCGTCTCCGGAGTGTCGTACTCGACCACGCGCTAGTATTCGAGCGCTTCGGGTTCGATGACCGGTTCGATCTCGTCGGGCTTGGATTTCCAGAACCCGTAGCAGAAGAAGAACACCAGACCGATGGCGAGGGCGGTGGCGAACCAGATCCAGGTCGTGCTCGAGAGGCCGAAGATCGCGAGGAAGAGCGAGAAGACGATGCCGAGGATCGGGAAGAGCGGCACGAACGGCACTTTGAAACTGCGTTCCATGTCCGGCCGGCGCTTGCGAAGGTAGAGTACGCCCGCGCATACGACCGTGAACGCCATCAGCGTCCCGATGTTCACGAGGTTGAGCAGTTGGTTGAGCGGCACGGCCAGCGCCAGCAGGGCGACGGCGAGGCCGGTGATCATCGTCGTGATCACGGGCGTCTTGAATCGGGGATGGACGCGAGCGACGAACTCCGGGAGCATCTTGTCGCGCGCCATCACGTAGAAGATGCGCGATTGGCCCAGAAGCGACGCCAGCGCGACGCTCGTCGTACCCGCAAGCACGCCGACCGTGACGAGGATGTTGAGCAGCGGGTGATGCAGCGGCTGCAGCGCGTAGACGAGCGGATTCGTCACCGGGACCTTGTCCCACGGAACGGCGCCGATGAGGACGATCGCGGTGGCGCAGTAGAGGACCGTGCCGATGGCGAGGGCGCCGAGCACGCCCAGCGGGATGTCCCTTTGCGGCTGCTTGCATTCCTCGGCGGTGGTCGTCGCGGTGTCGAAGCCGATGTAGCTGAAGAAGACGAACGCGCCGACGGCGATGATACCATAGGGCTGGGCGGACGACGTGTAATCGAGCATCCCGCCGAAGGGCTTGAGCGCGCCCCACCCGTGCGGCGCGAACTGCGTGAAATGCTGCGGGTTGAAGAGCGTCGCGGCCGCGAAGATGAAGACGAGTAGCGCGCCGATCTTCAGGACGACAAAGACGTTGTTGGTCGTGGCCGATTCGCGGATCCCGAGCGACAAGACGATCGAGAGGCCGATGACGAATGCCGCCGCGACGAGGTCGACCTGTCCGTGCGCGATGTTCGACGTCTGCGCCCATGCTGGAAGGGCGAGGCCCCAACCTTTGAAAACGTCCTGGAACGCCGCCGAGAACTGCTGCGAGACGGGCGCGGCGCTGATGCCGTATTCGAAGATCAGCGCGAAGCCGATGATCCAGGCGAAGAGCTTGCCCATCGTCGCGTAGGCATACGTGTACGCGCTCCCGGCCACCGGGACCATCGCGCCGAGCTCCGCATAGCAGAGCGCCGCGAAGAACGAGGTCAGGCCGGCGAGGAGGTAGCTCACGATGACCGCCGGCCCGGCGCCGACGACGCCCGTCCCGATGGTGGTGAAGATACCGCCGCCGATCATGGTGCCCAGGCCGATGGCGACGAGGTCCTTCGCGGTCAGCGCTCGCCGGAGGACGCGCCCTTTGGCGAAGGCGCGCAGTTTATCGACGTTGCTCGTAGCGAAAAGCTGTTGGACGAACGACATAGCGGGCGGGTTCGCAGGGCCGGCGGGGCCATCCCCCCAAGGGACGACGATGGCCTATCGACGCATCGGCAAGCGCGACGTCTACCGCAATCGGTGGATCGGGGTCGAGGCGCATGCCATCGTCCATCCCTCGGGCGCCGAGGGCGAACACGTGGCGATCGACGCACCGCCGCCCTCCGCGGTCGTCGTCGACGACGGCGGCGATCTGCTCTTCGCGCGTCAGGCGCGCTTCGCGGTCGATGCGGATATGCTGGAGATCGTCAAGGGCGGCGCCGAGCCCGACGAAGATCCGCTCGCGTGCGCCAAGCGCGAACTGCGCGAAGAACTCGGCATCGTGGCGCGGGAGTGGATCCCGCTCGGCGTCCTCTACGAGATCCCGTCGATCGTCACGCATCCCGTCACGCTCTTCCTCGCCCGCGACGTCGAGCACGTCGTCGACGATCAGGAAGACGTGGAGCGCATCGAACTCGTCCGCGTGCCGGCCGCCGAAGCGCTGGCCGCCGCGGCATCGGGCAAGATCAACGACGCGGTCACGGTCGCCGCTCTCCTGCGTTTCGCCAGCGTTCCAAAAACGCGACCAGATCCGGATAGGCCGTGAAGTAGCGGCGCTCGGCGTTGGTCACGTTCGTGACCGACGCGCGCCACGCGTCGTCGGCCGAAGCGCCGCCTTCTTCGCTCCAGATTCGGACGACGAAGGTCTCGTCCGATCGATACAGTTTTCCCATCGCCTCCATGCTAGGGAGGCGTAGTCCAAAAAGCGTCCACCCTCCTCAAGCGGGCGGTGCGGGCGGCTCCGTCTTGGGCGTCCAGTGGTATTCCGGAACGGCCAGCTCGGCGTTGATCCAGCGAGCCCAGACGAAGAGCGCGTCGGATAGGCGGTTGAGGAAACGCAAGGGTTCGTTCGCGACGTCGCCTTCCGTATCGCGCAGCGTCAGCAGTAGACGCTCGGCCCGGCGACAGATGGTCCGCGCCAGATGCAGGTGTGCGCCGGCGCTCGAGCCTCCGGGATGGATGAAGTTGGCGAGCGGCTCGAGATCCTTCTGCGCCTCGTCGATCCCGCGTTCGAGCGCTTTCGCGTCGGCGTTCGTGGCCAGCGGCATATCCGCCCAGCGATCCGCAGGCAGGGTCGCGAGATCGCTCCCGAGGTTGAAGAGCGCGTCCTGGACCCAGGCGAGCCATGCGTCCAGGCGCGCGGCGCGCGGATGCTCGGGGAGCAGCGCGCGCAGTTCCGCGCGGGCGATGCCGATCGCGGACGAACATTCGTCGACCGTTCCGTAGGTCTCGATCCGCAGCGCGTTCTTCTTGACCCGCTGGCCGCCGACGAGCCCCGTGGTCCCGTCGTCGCCCGTGCGCGTGTAGATCCTCGTCAGTTTAGGCACGAGGTCCCACTTGGACGCTTTGTGGACGCCGCCTCTCTAGGATGCCATCCATGAGGAGTGCATCTATGAAAGCTGTTCGTACCGGCATCGCCGCCGTCGCGGCGCTCGTCGCCGCCGGCTGCGGCGCGAGCAACCCCGGCTCGGCGCCGTTGACCCCCATCTTTCCCGTCGCCGCCGCGCTGCATCTGACGGCCGCGAATCTCACCTTCGTCGCTGCGGGCGCCGCGCACGCGCAGACGTTCGACGCGACCGAGACGGGCTACGCCGGCGCATTCGTCGAGAGCGACACCTGCGCCGGACTGGCGACCGTGACGCCGTCGTCGGCGAGCGGACCGAGCGCGACCTTCGCGGTCACGCCGAGCGCGAACGGCAGCTGCACGGTGACGATCCACGATGCCAACGCGCAGAGCACGGCCGTGGGCGTGGCGATCGCCATTCCGCCGCCGCCTGCTAATCCGCCGGTGGCCGCGCCGAACGCGCTGTCGTTCGTCGCGGTCGGAGGCGGTAACGCGCAGACCGCGACCGTCACCGAGGCCGGTTACAACGGAACGCTCACCCAGAACAACACCTGCGCGGGCATCGCGACGGTCAACGCGTCGGGCGCGAACGGCCCGTCGGTCACCTATACCATCACCCCGACGGCATCCGGCGCGTGTTCGGTCACGGTCACGGATGCGCTCAACGCATCCGATACCGTCAACGTCGTCGTCAGCACCTCAGGAGTCATCATCCAATGAACCGTACGCTCGTCACGCGCTGCTGCGCGATCCTCTTGGCCGCGGGACTCGCGGCCTGCTCGGGCGGCTCGCAGAGCGCCCTCCCCACGGCGGCCGGCAGCGGCGCCGGTTCCCTGCAGATCGTCGTCCCGTTCGCCGCGGCCGGCGGCGTCGGATCGAAGAAGCCGGCCTATGTCTCGTCCGGAACGCAGTCGGTGAAGGTCGTCGCGCAGCCGAACGCCGGCTGCGCGACGTGTACCGCGGGCGGCCAGACGATCGCGGCGAATCTGAACGCCTCCAGCCCGAACTGCGCGAGCGGCGCGAACGGCTTGACGTGCACCATCGCCTTCGCCCTCGCTCCGGGCTCCTACACGCTCGACATTTCCACCTACTCCGGCACCGTCAGCGGCGGCAATCCCGCCGGCGCGCTGCTCTCGCAGGATCAAGCGGTCCCGCTGACCATCGCTTCGGGCGCGAACTCCGTGGTCACCGCGACGCTGGACGGCGTTCCGGCCAGGTTCGATCTGACCCCGACGCAAGGCGCGCTCGTCCGTGCCTCCGCTAACGGCTACTACCACGCGGAAGCGTGGAACGCGCCGATGACCATCTCGATCATCACGCGGGATGCCACCGGCGCCGCCATCATCGGGCCGGGCGCGCCCACCTACTCGGCGACGTTCAACAATGCCGGCAACAACTGGACGAACGTGGCCATCAACGGCGGCACGATCACGGCGACGTCGCCCAACTACCGGCAAGCCACTCTGGTGGTCAACGCGAGCGCCGTCTCGCCGGCCTGCCAGACCGCGGGCGCCGTCTGCAGCGCGACCATCAACATCAATATGGATCAGGAGATGGCGGTCGCGAGCAGGCCCAACAACAGCGTCGTGATCTTCCTCCTGGGCGTTCCCAACGCGCCCGTCGCGACCGTCACGCAGGGCGTCAGCTCTCCCAACGACGCGCTCTTCGACGGGAACGGCGATCTGTTCGTGAACAACACCGGCAACAACACCGTGACCGAGTACGCGCCGCCCTACACCGGCGCGCCGGTCGCGACGATCTCCAACGGCGTCAGTTCGCCGCAGGCGATCGCCATCGACCGGTTCACCGCGGACGTGGCCGTAGCGAACTTCGGGAACAATACGGTCTCGGTCTACACGCCTCCGTACACCGGCGCACCGGGCGTCGTCGCGAGCGGCATCCATCAGCCCAACGGCGTCGCATTCGATCCCATCGCGGGCGACCTGTTCGTCGCCAACGGCGGCAACAACACGGTGACGGGCTATCCGGCACCGTTCGGCGGCCAGGCCGCGACGACGACGATCGCGCAGGGCCTGAACGCGCCGAGCGCGCTGCACTTCATGTTCAACGTGGCCGGCGATCTCTACGTCGCGGGCGGCGGTTCCATCCAGCAGTACCATCGTCCGTTCAACGGCGCGTCTCCGGCGGTCAGCATCGTCAGCACCGCATCGGCTCCGGTGAGCAAGCCGTACACGATCGACTATTCGGGCGCCACGGATCAGATCATCGAGGCCGACCCGTTCGCACAGCGCGTCAACATCTACCCGCTGAACTCGGCGACGGCGACGTACTCGCTTCAGATCTCGCCGAACCCGCAGTGCGCGATCCTCGATCAAGACGGCAGCCTCTACGTCTGCAACTACGCGTTCACCGAGATCCAGGCATATGCGCCGCCCTACACCGGCGCGTCGACCGGAACGTACTTCCAGGGTCTCGGGGGCACCGATGCGGTGGACCTGTTCCCCTAGCGCCTGTAGGTAATCGGCGACCGACGGCGGATGAACCGGGCGTGCCCGCACACCTGGACGTCCGCTTGTTCGGCGAGCCGAGTTTCCGGTACGACGAGGCGCCTTGGCGCTTCGTCGCTCCGCCGCGCGCGCTCCCGATGCTGGCGTGGCTCGTCCTCCGGCGCGAACGCATCTCGCGCAGCCAGCTCGCGGCGATCTTCTGGCCGGACGAGTCGCGCGAGAGCGGCCGGGCCAACCTGCGCCGACACCTCCACCGGCTCGCGCAAGCGCTGCCGCCCGGGGTGGAGTGGTTCCTGGCCGACCCCACCGGCGTCGCCTGGAATCCGGAGGCGCCCGCACGGATCGACGTGCTCGCGTTCGAAGACGGCGACGGGATCGACGCCTACGCGGGCGATCTTCTGCCGGAATGCTACGACGAACCGATCGTCGCGGCGCGCGAGCGGCTGCGCGCGCTCTATCTGGAGCGCTGTCTGCAGCGTGCGACCGATGCGCGGCGCGAGCGCCGCTTCACCGACGCGGACCGGCTCCTGGAACGCATCTTCGCCGTCGACCCCTTGCGCGAATCGGCGCTGCGCCTGGCGATGAGCGTGAAGTACGAAGCAGGCGACCGCAGCGCGGCGCTGGCGACGTACGACCGCTTCGCTTCGGCGCTTGCGACCGAGATGCGCGTCGAACCGATGCCGGAGACGCGCGCCCTGCGCGACTCCATCCTCGCGAGCGACGCGATCCCCTCGCAAGGAGCGCCGACCCGCCTCGCGCTCCCGCGCGATCGCGAGCCGCTGCCGTTCGCCGGCCGGCGGACCGAAATCGAAGACCTGCGCGCCGCGTGGCGCCGGGCCGCCGGCGGCCGCGGGAACGTCGTGTTCCTCTCGGGCGAGCCCGGCATCGGCAAATCGCGATTGGTTTCCGAACTCGCCGTCGCCGTCGAAGGCGAAGGCGGGCGCGTGCTGATCGGCGCGACGTCGAAACCCGAATCGCAGCCCTATCAGGCATTCGTCGAGGCGCTGCGGCGCGGACTGCCGCTCATCGGCGAGAGCGACGTCGAGTTCGTCTGGCTCTCGGTGCTCGCCGCGCTGGTGCCGGAGATCGAGGCGCTGGTCCCCGGGCTGCCCGGCGCGGCGCCGCTCGAAGGCGCGGCGGCGCGACGGCGGCTGTACGATGCGATCGCCCATTGTTTCGAAGCGATCGCGCGCGCGCGACCGTTGCTGCTGGTGCTCGAAGACCTGCATTGGGCGAACGCGGGCGTCATCGAAGCGCTCGACGTCCTGGCCCGGCGCGCGGGGGCGCTCCCCGTGCTGGTCGTCGCGACCTATCGCGCGGAGGAGATCGACGCGGCATCGCCGCTGCACGCCCTGCGGCGGACGCTGCAGCGCGAGCATCGCGCATCGGCGCTTTCGCTGCGGCCGCTCGAACGCGAGGACATCGCACAAATGCTCGCACTCTCCGCATCGATCCGCGGCGCGCCGCCCGATTTCGCGGAGCGGCTCTTCGCGCGCAGCGAAGGCAACCCGCTCTTCGTCACCCAGTTGGTGCGCGATTTCGTCGAAGGCGGCGCATTGCCGGAAGAACCGGCACTGAGCCTCCGCGACGTCGTGCTCGCGCGGACGGAGCGCCTCGATCCTGTAGTGCGGACGATGCTCGAGGTCGCGGCGACCGTCGGGACCGAGTTCATGCTCGAGACGGTCGCGGTCGTCGGCGGTTGGCGCGACTACGAAGTGCTGGACGGACTGACCGTCATGATCGAGCGATCGCTGATCCGCGAGGCGGGCGGCGGCGTCGACTATGCGTTCACGCACGCATTGGTGCGAGCGGCGATCTACGAGTCGACGGACCCCGAGGTGCGGTCTGCGCGGCACGGCCGGATCGCGGCGTCGCTCGCGAAGCTGCCGGAATTCGCCGGATCCGCCGCGCTCGGCGCGCACTGGCTCCTCGCCGGAAGAGCGGAGAACGCGGCCGATGCGTACCTGGCGGCGGCCCGCGCGGCGCTCGCCATCTTCGCACGCGACGCCGCCGCCGACTATGCCGAACGCGCGCTCGCGGCGACGGCCCGCGATGCGACCGCCTTCGCGGCAGCGATGGTCGGCGCGCGCGCTCTCTCCCGCTTCGGCGACGTCGAGCGCTGCGGGAAGCTGCTCGACCGCGCGCTGGCGACGTCGGATGCGGTCGACGCGCGCGCCCGCTTCGGACTTGCCGAGGAGCGCGAGAAGCACGCGCGTCAACTCGTCGACGCCAGAGCGTCGGCCGTCGAGGTCGCGCGCATGGTCGCAGCGGCCGAAGAACTCGGCGACGACGGATTGCTCGCGACCGCCTACGACGCGCGCGGCTGCATGGAGGCGCTGACCGGTCGTCTCGGCGAGGCCGCGCAGACCTTCCGCGACGGCATCGCGCTGGCTTCGCGCGCCGGTGCGGCTCACGTCGAGGCGCGGCTTCGCATCGACCTGGTGCACATGCTGGCGCGGTCCGGCGATCTGGACGGCGCCGTGCGCGAGATCGAGACGCAGCGCGGCCGGCTCGCGGCGGACGCACCCCTGGAGCGGCGGTTGAACTTCCTCTTCGCCGAAGCGGCGATCCTCGAGACCATCGAGGATCACGAAGGCTGCGGGCGGGTCGGGGCGGAGATGCTCTCCATCGGCACGGCCGCGGGCAACGTCCACGCGCAGGCGCTCGGCTCCGCGCTGACGGCCATCGCCGCGTTCTCCACCGGCGATCCCGACACGATGCGCGCCACCTTTCAACGCTCGGTCGAGATGTTCGCCCCGCTCAACGCCCAGCGCGCGATCACCGCCAACCGCATCAACTGGGCGAGTTTCGAGCTGGAACTCGGCGAACTCGACGCGGCGCGCGCGCTCTTGGAAGCCGCGAGCGAGCAGAAGGCGGGGTTCGAAGGCGACGATATCACGGCCGCGATCCTGACGGCGCGCGCCGAACTCGCGGCGCTCGAAGGCGACGGCGTCGCAGCCGCCGCGATGGCGGCCGAAAGCGTGCGCCTCGCCCGCACGGTCGGCGAAGCCGGGATCACGGCCGGCGCGCTCGTCACCGCGGGCATCGCCGCATCGATCGCCGGCGATCCGGCCGCCGCCGCCGCCGCCCTTGAAGAAGCCCGCGAGCATCTGCGTCGGACGGGCGTCCGCAAGCGCCTCTTGCTCGATGCGCTCGCCCTTCTCGTCGACGCGGCGATGCAGAGGGACGCCCAAGATGACGCCCGCCGCTATCTGGACGAATTGGCCGCCGAAAGCGGCAAAGGCCGCTACTTGCTCTCGCCGCGCGTACGGCGAGCACTGGCCTCGCGCCCACCCGCAGTCCCGTCGTCGGCGTTCGCACGCGTCGATGAGGATATGATCGGGAAAGGTGCGCCGTAACGATGTCGCGCAGGTTGCAGATGCTCGCTCGCGTCATAGGGCATGTAACGCCCGCTCGGTGATCAGGCCGTGTAGGTGAGGGCCACACATTCCCATGGGGTCTTAACGAGATGATTTACGGGTTATTGGTCGCAGGTCTGTTAGGCGGCGTTACGCCGCCCCTTCCATCCTTTAGCACGGCGTGCAGAATTAGAAGCGTTAGCTCGCCCCACCAACCGGGCGTGCAAATCGATCGGCTCTCTTACGGCGCGGATTCAATATCAGTCCAAGGGCACACTATAGCGTATAGTCCGAGCGCGTCGGTTCCCAGAGAATTGCTGTACTTCAGCGCCGATGGCTCAACCGGTTACTACACGACCCTCGCCCCTGTTGATGGATACTACGGGTCGTTCGAGCTCATCGTGAACCGCTTGTCGAAGGGCTGGCATGTCCTAAGGCTTGCAATAGTCTCAGACACATTTGGCGCCGACGCGGCCTCGTACACGGAGATCTGCTTCCCCGTCGGAGTGCCATGGACTCCGGTTCCATCGGCCGTTAAGACCCCGAGTGGTTCGCAATAAAAATCCGTTTCCGGTCCGGCCTCGGAATCAGACGGCCCGAACCCCAGGAAGGCTAGGCCCTCGGCGCGCTCGAACCGGGCCCGGTCATGTCCGATAGTCTCACGCCCGTCGTCAAAGAGATCCCGCCCAAGGCGGCCGACCTCTCTGCTTGGTATACCGCGGTCTGCATCAAGGCGGAACTCGTCTCGTATTCGCCCGTGCGCGGGTGCGTCGTGCTCCGGCCGCACGGCTACGGGATGTGGGAGAACCTGCAGAAGCATCTCGACGAGCGCTTCAAGGCGACCGGGCACGAGAACGCCTACTTCCCGTTGCTGATCCCCGAGCATCTCCTTACAAAGGAAGCCGAACACGTCGAGGGGTTCGCGCCGGAAGTCGCCTGGGTCACGCACGGCGGCCAGGAAGAGCTCACCGAACGGCTGGCGATCCGCCCGACGTCGGAAGTGATCATCGGCACGATGTACGCGCAGTGGGTCGAGTCCTATCGCGACTTGCCGATCCTCATCAACCAATGGGCCAACGTCCTGCGCTGGGAGAAGGCGACGCGCCCGTTCCTGCGGACGATGGAGTTCCTCTGGCAAGAAGGTCATACCGCGCACGCATCGGCAGAAGAAGCGCGCGAAGAGACGCTGCGCATGCTCGACGTCTATGCCGATTTCGCCGAGAACGTCGCGGCGGTCCCCGTCTACACAGGCGCGAAGAGCGCGAGCGAACGGTTCCCCGGCGCGGTCGAGACGTATTCGATCGAAGCGCTGATGCCGGACGGCAAGGCGCTTCAGTCGGCGACCTCGCACGATCTCGGCCAGAACTTCGCCAAGGCCTACGACATCGATTTCACCGACGCCGACGGCGCGATCAAGCACGCGTACACGACGTCGTGGGGCATGTCGTGGCGCATGCTCGGCGCGGTCATCATGGTGCACGGCGACGATCGCGGCTTGCGCATTCCGCCCAAACTGGCGCCGATCGAGGTGGTCCTCGTGCCGATCGTCCGCGGCGACGACAGGCGAGCGGTCGAGAAGGCGAACGAACTCGCAGATGCGCTGCGCAAGGCCGGCCGGCGCGTCAAGGTCGACGCGCGCGATCAGTCGCCGGGCTGGAAATACGCCGAGTGGGAGATGCGCGGCGTGCCGCTGCGCGTCGAGATCGGCCCGAAAGATCTCGACGCGGGCACGGCCATGCTCGTGCGCCGCGACAAGCAGAAGGGCGAAGAGGGCGCCAAGGTCGCGGTCGTGTTCGACGGCCTCGCCGCCGCGATCGCCGAGAGCCTCGATCTCGTGCACGCGTCGCTCTTCGAGCAAGCGAAGACGTATCTGCACGCGCACACGTTCCGCGCGACCGAGCGCGCCGACTTCCTAGCGCGCTGCAAGAAACGCGACGGGATGATCGACATCGCCTGGTGCGACCGTGCCGAGTGCGAAGCGCACGTCAAGGCCGAGACGAGCGCGACTACGCGCAACACGCGCCCTCTCGAAACCGGCGACACCGTCTGCATCGCGTGCGGCGAGCCCGCAAAGGTCCGTGCCTACTTTGCGCAATCGTACTAGCGCGCTCTTCGCGGGTCTGCTCGCGCTGCTGCCGCTCGCGGCACCGGCGTCCCAGCCGTCGGTCGCCACCCTCGATGCGGACGCGCGCTCCGGCGGCAATCGCAAGGAGATCGCGGAAAAGATCGGCGATCTGGTCTTCGCCGTCGAGTGGCCGGCTCAGGTGATGAAGATCGTCGCCAACGCGGCCGACGGGAGCCTCGTCGTCGGCGTCAAGGTCTCCGGCGTCAAGTTCCACCAGCCGCTCTCGCGGGCCGAGTTCGGCCACGAGATGGCGACCTTGGCCGCCGATATCTTCGCGGCCGAGAACCGCGTGACGGAAGTCGATATCTGGGCGGCCGTGCCGCTCGACGTCGGCAAGGGGGTCATCGTCTCCGGGGACCTGGCGACGCCGACCACGCGGAGCGTCTTTACCGCGAGCATCCTCCGCGGCGAGAGCGAGGCGGCGCTCGAGGCGCGCTTCAGGAGCGGCCGCGGCATCTACTGGGACGAGGAGTGGGTCCGCACCACCCTCAATGGAGCCCGGTGACGATGGTCCGACAGACGGTGCTTCCCAACGGCGTCCGCGTGATCACCGAGGCGATGGCCTCGGTCCGGTCCGCCACGGTCGGCGTCTGGGCCGACGTCGGCTCCTCGGCGGAGCGCCCCGAGCGCCGCGGCATCTCGCACGTCGTCGAACACATGCTCTTCAAAGGAACGGAACGGCGCAGCGCGCGCGAGATCGCCGAGGCGATGGACGGCGTCGGCGGCAACCTCAACGCTTTCACCGATAAAGAAGCCACCTGTTACTACGCCAAGGTCATGGATCGCCACGTCCCGCTCGCGCTCGACGTGCTCGGCGATATGTTCCTCCATTCCACCTTCGCGCCCGAGGAACTCGGCAAAGAGCAGAACGTCATCCTCGAAGAGATCAAGATGTACGAGGATTCGCCCGACGAGCTGATCCACGACCTCTTCATCCAGACGATGTGGAGCGGCGCGGATCTGGGCGATCCGACGATCGGCTTCAACGAGTCGGTGATGTCGGTGACGCCGGAGATGCTGCGCGAACACATGCGCGCGCACTACGCGCCGAACTCGGTGATCGTCTCGGCGGCGGGCAACGTCGATCACGACGGCTTCGTGGCCGAGGTGGTGGAGCGCTTCGCCGGCTTCGAGGGACGCTGCGCACTTCCGGTGCCGGAGTCGCCGAAGACGACGCCGGGCAAACTCATCCGCTTCAAGGAGAACGAACAGGCGCACGTCGTGCTCGGCACGCGCGGCCTCTCCGCCGTCGACGAGCGCCGCTACGCCCTCTCCGTCCTGGACACCATCCTCGGCGGCGGGATGTCGAGCCGGCTCTTCCAGGAGATCCGCGAGAAGCGCGGTCTCGTCTACAGCGTCTACACGTTCCAGGCGGCCTATCGCGCGGCCGGGCTCTTCGGCGTCTACGCCGGCAGTTCGCCCGAGAACGTGCAGGCGTGCATCGACGTGATCGGCGAGCAGTTCGAGGCGGTCCGCGCGCACGGCGTGACCGATGCGGAGTTGAGCCTGGCGAAAGAACACATCAAGGGCAGCCTGACGCTCTCGCTCGAGTCGACGTCGAGCCGGATGATCCGTCTCGGACGCAACGAGTTCGCCTTCGGCCGGCAGATCGCGCCCGAAGAGATCGAAGCGAGCGTCGACGCCGTGACCCTCGAGGACGTCCGCGACGTGGCGCGCGAGCTCTTCGCGCCGGAACATCTGGGCCTGTGCGTGCTCGGCCCCATAGACGAAGCGAAGATTGACTGGTCCGCTAGCGCCGCCTAACGTCGTGCCGTTCTGGACCTGGCAGCTCGTCGTCGCGGTCGCGATCAACGTGCTGGTGCAGGCCATCCAGATCGGCGCGTATGCCGCGCGTCTGGCGGGCGTCCGCACGGGCCGCATCGCGACCTCAATCTCGCTCTTCAACTTGTTCGTCACCGCGAGTCGGTTGGCGACGCTCGTCTACACGCTGATGCTGGGACCCCTCTCCGATGGCGCCGGCAACGCGGTCAAAGCGCTGCTGCCCAAGGCCGGCCACGCGCTCGGGCCGGCGGCCGCCGCGTCGATCGGGCAGATCCAGACGACGTTCGAGTGGCAACTGCGCTGGATCATCATCGCGGGTACGGCCGGCACCATCCTCGGCAGCCTGCTGCTGCCCATGTTCACCTACATGTACGTGCGCGGCGTGCGTTCGTTCGAACGCACGAAGTCGCTGCCGCACTCGCTGATCCGCCTCTTCGACCCGCGCGTGCTCCTCGACATCGTCCGGTCCAACCACTTGCCCGGATGGGACGAACTCCGCTCGTTCTCGGCCAAGAACATCCCGCGCCGCCTGCTCGTCTTCAACGTGATCGTGACCGGCATCTACGCCATCGGCGTGGTCGCCGCGTACTACGCGAGCGTGCTCGACGTGAACGTCGCCCGCACCGCGATCGGCATCTCCGGCATCGTCAACGGCGTCGGCACGATCGCCTTCACGTTCTTCGTCGACCCGACGTCCTCGATCATCGTCGACGAGGCGGTCAAGGGCGAGCGGCCGCACGACGACGTCAAGTCGATGGTCTTCTACCTCGCGCTCACCGCGATCGCCGGCTGGATCCTCTCGCAATTGCTCCTGTGGCCCGCGGCGGAGATCATCAAGGTCGTGGCGCATCTGGTGAACCACGGACATTAGGAGATCCGTACGATGAAGCGTTGGACGTTGGCGCTGCCCCTGGCCGGAATGCTCGTCCTGGGCGGCTGCGCGGGGCCGGTCGAGCGGTGGATCGTCGACACGCGCGTGCATCAGGGCGACGACGCGCTCGCGCGCGGCAACGTGGCCGATGCCGAACTCTCGTACCGTCTCGCGCTCAAGGTGGATCCCGCCGACGCGCGCGCCCGCGAAGGCTTCGTCGGCGCGGCGGCATCGCTCGCGCAACTGCAGTTCGAGAAGGGCGACTTCGAAGCGGCCGCCGGCTCGATCGCCGAAGCCTCCGCCTACGATCCGGAGAGCGTGCGCATCATCGCGCTCAGATCGGCGATCGAAAACGCGCGCCTCAAGCGCGAGATCGTCATCTCCAACTACCCGACGTACAAACTGGCGGGCCAGCAGCTGCAGAAGGCCTACGCGGCCCTGGACGACTCGAACAAGGCGATCCTCAAGAGCCTCAAGCGGTTCGACTACACCTACGACACGCAAGATCTCACCAAGGCGATCAAGGCGAGCTACGATCTCCAGCAAGACCTGGCGCGGAACCTGAACCGCCTGGTCGCCTATCGCGGGCTGGTCGAATCCGGCACCCCGGTCAAGGGCGACGCGCCGGCCGGAACCGCGGGCTCGCTCCTCCCGTTGCCCTAGGGCCCAAGGGCCATATGGCCGATTAGTCCGCCTATTTGCGCCATATGGCGTAAAACGGGTATACTTGAGCCATGGCCCTGCAGTGGCACGATCCGGCCGAGGACGTCACCGATGCCGCCCGCGTGCGCGTATTCGGACGCCTCGCCGACGCCTGGAAGCTCTCGGTCGCCCAGCGCGCCGCACTGCTGGATTCCAACCACCGCACCTATCACCGCTGGAAGCGCGACCCGCAGGTCGCTCGCCTCTCGGCCGACCAGCGGACGCGCATCGCCTACCTCGTCAGGATCTACGTCGACCTCCACGCGATCTTCGGCGACGGCGGCGACGCGAACGCGTGGGTGCATCGCCCGAACGCCGCCTACGGCGGGGAACCGCCGTTGAGCGAACTCGTGGACGGCGGGATGGCGGAACTGCTGCGCGTCGCCGCCGAGGTCGCGCTCGCGGCGGGATCGTGACGCCGCGCAAGCTCCATCGCGTGACGCGCCTGCCGGTCGACGATGCGTATGCCGGCCTCGAAGGCGACGGCGATCGGGGCGTCGCGATGCTGATCGCCGGATCGACCCGACCGCGCAAAGCCGCGGTCGTCACCGGCCATCAACTCGTCCTCGCCCCGTTCCGCTTTCCGACCGCCTCGCGATGGTCCAACGGAAGCTACGGCGTGCTCTATGCGGCGTACGACGTCGCGACGGCGCTCGTCGAACACGGATTCCATCTCGCCCGGTTCCTCCGAGACGCCGGATGGGAGCCGCGCTTCCTGGCGCGCGCGTACGTCGCATTCGACGTCGCGCGACGGCTTCACGACGTCCGCAGCGAGGACCCGCGCTTCAGCGACCCCGACGACTATGCGTTCGCGCGGGAACGCGGGCGCGCGCTGCATGCGGCCGGAGCGAACGGCGTGATCTACCGCAGCGCGCGCCGGCTCGAGGGCGTCTGCGCCGGCATCTTCAAACCGGCGATCGTCACGCGTCCCGCGATCGTCTCGATGGTCGGCTATCGCTGGGACGGTGCGGAACTGGTCGCGTTCCGGCAGACCGAGGGTCCTATCGTGCAGTGAGATCCGCCGGCGCGGGCGGCGCCGGCACGCACGGCCTGGGTTTGGCGAGCCGTCGCGCGTTATCGGTGACGTAGACCGGCCACGTCGCGCCGCTGCGTTCGAGCAGGGGGAACGATCCGAGCCACGCGCAGAGCGCGGGGTTGCGCCGCGTGCGCAGATCCTCGATCGAGACGTAATAGCGGGCGCCCTTGCGCATCGCGCTCTTCTGGTCGAACGGCCGCCAGAGCGCGGGGTCCTCTTCCCATCCGAAGCGTCGCATGTAGTAGAGCACGTCCGGCCCGTAATGGCCGATGACGACGAGCGCGTCGGGATCGAGCGTCTGCGCGAGCGCGATGGCGTTGCGATAGGCCTGCTTGTTGTAGGCGTAGTACGGCGCCGATGCGGCGATGCTCTGCGCCGTCGTTCCGGCGATCGCGAGCGCGGCCGCTCCGACGAGCGCGGCTTTCGTCGCCGAACGCTCGTCCAGGCGCAGGACCGCATCGGCGGCCGTTCGCACGACGAGGCCGATGATGAGCGCCGCGAGCGGGAGCAGAAGCAGCATGTAGTAGTCGACCGTCTCGTACGTGACGACGACGAAGACGTAGGCGAGGCCGCCGGCGAGCCACGTCCACAGCAGCGACCGGCTGCGGGCCTGGGCGAACGGCAGCAGCGCGAGTCCGGCGATCGAGACGATCGTCGCCGGCCAGCCGAGCATCGTACGCGAGAGCAGTCCGAGCATCTCCCAGAACGTCCCGAGCTTCGCGACGAACGCGTCGCCGTTCGTGAGCGCGGCGAGCAGCAGCGGGACGACGTGCACCGTCATGATGCCGCTCGACCAATGCCACTCGGCGTGCGAAGCGACGTCGTGCTGGTAGGCCCACAGCACGGCCAGCGGCGCGAGGAAATAGACGGCGAGCTGCGCGAGCGGCATCGTCCGCCCGTTGCGCCAGCGCGCGAGCGCGATCGCCGCCAGCGGCAGGAGCGCGACCAGCGATACGGGCTTGGCGAGATAGGCGACGGCCAGGAGCGCGGTAGCGCCGGCCACGCGTCGCCACGCCAGGGCCTCGTCTTCGACGAGCATCCGCGCGCCGGCGTAGAGCGCCGCCGTGAGGAAGAAGACCATCGTCGCGTCCGGCGTGAAGGTGCGGCCGTAATAGACCGCGCCCGGCGCGATCGCGTAGGCGAACGCGGCGGCGGCGCCGGCGAGCGCGCTGTTGAAGAGCCAGCGGCCGAAGAGCGCGAGCGTCGCGACCGTTCCGAGGCTGGACGCGATCGTCAGGAGACGGCCGAAGATCTCGTGCACGCCGAAGATCTTATAGAGCGTCGCGGCGAGGAACGGCACGATCTGCAGTTCGAGTTCGACGTAGTTCGGCGGCGGTCCGTCGTAGTTCGTCTGCGGATAGAGCGGGTTGAAGAAGCGCTCCGCGAAGTTGCGCGCGATCGCGGCTTCGTCGCCCTGTCGCCAGTTCGGGTGGTCGAAGATCGGATCGTGGATGCCCTTGAGCCGCAGGATGAAGCCGAGCACCAGCGCGATGCCGACGGCGATGGCGAACCAGCGCGCGCCGGTCGCTAGGCGATGTGCTTGAACGTCCAATATTTATTGATGAAGAAGTTGACGAGGATGCCGCCGAGCGTGGCCACCAGCCACATCTTGTGGCCCGTCCCGAGGACGCCGTGCAGGGCGAGGTTGAGGAGCAGGCCGGTGATGAGGGCGAGCAGCGAGACGGTCAGGAACTGCGCGCCTTCCCGCACCGCATGTCCGGTCGAGCGGAACGTCCAGATGCGGTTGAAGTAATAGTTCGAGACGCCGCCGGCCATGAAGCCGATCGCGTAGAGCACGTTGTAGTGCAGGGGCAGCGCGTGCTGCGGGTCGAGGCGCTGGCCGACGGTGAACAGGATCAGGTTCACCAGCAGACCGGAGAAGCCGACGACGCCGAACTTGACGAACTGACGGAGGCCGCGACGGCGGACGATAGAAGCGAGCACGCTTCAGGCCACCCAGTACCAATCGGCGAAGAGGACGGTGAAGAGCCCGAGCAGCGGCAGCGAGAACGCCACGATGAGATTGTTGATCCAGGGGCGATCCCCCCAGCGCGCGAGGATCGCGAACATCGGGAAGAGGACGAGGGCGAAGCGCGGCATCGACATCAGGCTCGACGTCGACATCGGGATGAGGATCGAGAGCGCCATATAGGCGATGTACGACGGACGCAGCCGGCGCCAGCCGGCGATGAGGACGCCGATCATCAGCACGGTGAAGGCGATCTCGAGCATCTCGTTGGCGACGACCTGACCCGCAGTCGCATGCGCGACGCGCCGGATCGCATCGTAGAACGCCACCCACGGCGGGGCGAAGTGCCGGTTCCAATGGATCTGCACGTGGGAGAAATAGAGCGGATCGCCGCGCAGCACCCAGAGATAGGCCATGTAGACGGCGAGACCCGCCGGGATCAGGAGCCCGGCGACCGCATTGCGGAGGCCCGCGCGCATCGCGCCCCGATACGTGCCGGCCCATTCGATGGCGAACGGCACCGCGAGCAGGACGCCTTCGACGCGGGTCAGCGCGGCCAGGAAGCCGATCGCGCCGGCAAACCACCACTTGTGTTCGCGCATGTAATAGAACGACGCGACGGTGAGGAAGAAGAACAGCGATTCCGTGTAGACGGCCGAGAAGAAGACGGCCGACGGGAAGATCGAGACGTAGAAGATGGCGCGCCGCGCGACGCTGCGGTCGAACTCGTGCTCGAGCAGTTTGTAGAGGAAGAGCAGGCCGAAGAAGAACGACGCGTTGGAGATCAGCAGGCCCGCGATCAGGTGGTTGCCGGTCAGCCAGCCGAGGATGCGGATCAGCAGCGGGAAGAGCGGGAAGAACGCCATGTCCGTTCCGCCGTAGCCCTTCGTCGCGACGTCGAGATAGTGGACCGCGTCCCAGCGTCCCCATACGGCGAGCATCGTGTGGGTCGATTCGTCGACGTGCGAACCGGCGCGGCTGCCGATGATGACGGCGGCGAGTTCGGCGATGACGATGATGGCGATGCGGGTGACGACGAAATCGACCAGCACTTCGCGCACGGTCTGATTGAAGCGCGCGGCGATCGCGACCTTGGCCAGCGCGAAGAGCGCGAGACAGGCGACGAACACCCGCGACCCGTGCGAGGCCTGCAGCGCGAACGTGAACCAGAGGAAGAGGAACGGCACCCAGGTGAGCGCGTCGTATTGCAGGGCGCGTTCGGTCTTGATGCCGCCGCGGCGGGCGAAATAATGCGCGTACGTCGTCCACGCCCACAGCGTGAAGAGCGCGCCGAGGACGACCGCGAGGGGAAGGCCGATCTCGGCGAGCAGGTCGTCGTGCCGCGGAACGATCGCGCCGTACCAGACGAAGAATCCGAGCGAGGCTCCCGCGAGCGCGACGGCGCCCGTAGCGGCATAGCCGGCGCTGTGAAGATCGGCGAAGGCCGGCTGGCGCGAGAGGACGGATGACACGGGCCTTCCTCTTACGCGAGGCGTGTTCGGACTCCCGCGAGGGAATCGGGGACCGAGCCTTGTAGCCAGGTCTCATGGCATCTACCATCGGACGCACGCTCGCGAGCCCCGTCGAAGGGCTCGACTTCGTCAAAGTCACCGAGAGCGCCGCGCTCGCCGCTTCGCGCTGGATGGGTCGCGGAGAGCGGGACGAAGCCGATGGAGCCGCGGTCGCCAAGATGCGCGAGGCGCTGGGCCAGATGGACATCTCCGGGCGCATCGTCATCGGCGAAGGCGAACGGGACGAAGCGCCGATGCTCTTCATCGGCGAAGAATTGGGGCGAGGCGGTTACGAGGTCGATATCGCCGTCGATCCGGTCGAAGGCACCAACCTCGTGGCCAACGGGCTGCCCAACTCGATCGCCGTCATGGCGATCGCCGATCGCGGGGGTCTGCTCCACGCGCCGGACTCGTATATGAAGAAGCTGGCCGTCGGCCCCAAGGCCGCGCCGTACGTGCACATCGACGCGCCGGTCCGCGACAATCTCGAAGCCGTCGCCAACGCGCTCGAGAAGCCGATGAACGACATCTGCGTCGTCATCCTCGACCGTCCGCGACACGCGGACCTCATCCGCGACGTGCGCGAAGCGGGCGCGCGCATCAAGCTCATCTCCGACGGCGACGTCGACGCGTGCATCGCGACCTCCATCGAAGCGACCGGCGTGCACGTCGCGATGGGCGTCGGCGGAGCGCCCGAAGGCGTGCTCGCGGCCGCGGCGATCAAGTGCCTGGGCGGTCAGTTCATGGGCCGGCTCCAGCCGCGCAACGCGGAAGAGGCCCAGCGCGCGCGCGACATGGGCTTCGGCGATCTCGAGCGCGTGCTGACCATCGACGACCTGGTGATGAGCGAGCGCGTCGTGTTCTGCGCGACCGGCGTGACCGACGGCGACCTCGTCCGCGGCGTACGCTTCTTCGGCAATCAGGCCAGGACGCACTCGATCCTGGTGAATTCGGCGGGCACCGTCCGCTTCATCGAATCGACGCATCGTCTGGCAGCGCGTCCGCGATCGTCATGAACCGGTTCCACTACGACGTCGTCGTCGTCGGAGCGGGCTCCGGCGGCTACGCCGCTGCGCGCACCGCGCGGGAATCGGGCGCGTCGGTCGCGCTCGTCGACCGCGGCCCGCTCGGCGGCCTCTGCATCCTGCAGGGCTGCATGCCGAGCAAGGCCCTGCTGGCGACCAGCGACGCGCTCCACGACCTGCGCGCCGCCGTCGAACTCGGCGTGCACGCGACCGGCGTGACGACCGACGTGCCCCACGTCGTCGCCCGCAAGCGCGCGCTGGTGCGCGGCTTCGCCGACTACCGCATCGAGGGCATCGAGACGTTTCCGCACTATATCGGCGAAGCGTCGTTCCTCTCGCACGGCGAATTGCTCGTCGGCGATACCGTGCTCGAAGCGAAGCGATTCATCGTCGCGACCGGCAGCATCATCGGCCCGCCGCGTCTGCCCGGGCTCGCCGAGGCCGGAGCGTTCGACTCCGACGAGGCGCTCGAACGCGAGACCATCCCGAAGTCGCTGATCGTGCTCGGCGGCGGCTACGTCGCCTGCGAGTTGGGGCAATACTTCGCGCGGATGGGCGCGGCCACGACCATCGTCTGTCGCGCGCCGCACCTGCTCTCGCAAGCGGATCGCGACGTCGGCGAAGAACTGACCGCGTGCTTTCGCACCGAGGGCATCGAAGTCGTGACCGGAGCGACCTTCGAGCGGGTCGAGCGCGATGCCGACGGTTCGCGCACCGTGCACGTGAAGGTCGGCGGGGAGTCGCGCGCGATACGCGCCGACGAGATATTCAACGCGCTCGGCCGGGTGCCGCAGACGGAAGGTCTGGGCCTGGATCGGGCGGGCGTCCACGTCGATGCCGGCGGGGCGATCGCGGTCGACGCGTCGCTGCGCACCTCCAATCCCGATATCTTCGCCATCGGCGACGTGACCGGCGAATACGCGCTCGTGCACGTGGCGATCTATCAAGGAGAGATCGCCGGTCGCAATGCGGCCAAGGGCGCGGACGAGCGCGCCGTCTACGATCTGGTGAAGACGCATACCGTCTTCTCGGAGCCGCAGGTCGCGGTGGTCGGCAAGACCGAGCGCGAACTGGAAGCGGAGGGTGCGGTCTACGTCGTCGGCCGCTACGAGTTCGCGGAGCACGGGAAGGCGATGACGATGGGGCGCACGCAAGGCTTCGTCAAGATGATGGCCGATCCGAACGACGGACGCATCCTCGGCGCGGCGGTCGTCGGACCGTTCGGCTCGGAACTGATCCACGAGGTGATCGTCGCCATGCGCTACGACGCGACGGTGACGGAGTTCATGCGCATCCCGCACCTCCATCCGACGCTCTCGGAGATCTGGACGTATCCGGCCGAAGAGTGCGCGGAGCAGATGGGCGCACGCAAGGCCATCGACCAGCAGATGCAGGTGGCGACCAGTGCGCGCCCCTGAGGACCTGCGCGGCCTGCGCAGCGCGAAGGTCGCCATCCTCCAGACCAAACCGCGAAAGGGCGCCTACGAGGAGAATCTCCGCGAAGCCGGCGCGGCGTTCGCGCAGATCGTCGAGGGCACCGGCGCAGAACTGGTCGCGATGCCGGAGGGCGCGCTGACGGGATACTTCCTCGAAGGCGCCGTTTACGAACTCGCGCTATCGGCGGACCGCTTCGCGGCGGATCTGGCGCGGACGTGGCGCGAGGCGGGCGGCGGCGACGTCGATATCGCCAGCGGGTTCTACGAGAACGACGGCGGCACGTACTACAACGCGGCGCTCTATCTGGAAGTGCGCGGCGCGACGCATCGCATCGCGCACGTCCATCGCAAGATGTTCCTCCCGACCTACGGCGTCTTCGACGAAGAGCGCTTCCTCTCGCGCGGCCGCCGTCTGCAGACGTTCGAGACGCGCTTCGGGCGGGCCGCGATGCTCATCTGCGAGGACATCTGGCATTCGATCGTCCCGACGATCGCCGCCCTCAAAGACGCGCGCGTGCTGATCGTTCCGAGCGCGGCCCCCGGCCGCGGCATCGACGGAGAGGGAGCCGAACTGACATCCGTCGCGCACTGGCGCAATATCCTGACCGGCACCGCCGCCGAGCACGGCGTCTACATCGTCTATGCGGGACTCACCGGCTTCGAAGGCGGCAAGGGCCTCTCGGGTTCGTCGTGCATCGTCGATCCGTTCGGCGCCATCGCCGTCACCGCCGGAGCGACCGAAGCGACGATCGTCGAAGGTGCGATCGATGCCGGCGAGATCGACATCGCGCGCGCCTCGATGCCGCTGCTCGGCGATCTGCGCGGCGTCCTGCCGGACCTGCTGCTCGACGACGAACTCCCGCTTCCCCGAGCGCACCGCGATGCTGACGGTCGTTAGAGCCCCGCGCGACGCCGACGTCGCGCCGCCGAAACTCAACGGACCGGTCGCCGCGGAATGGCTGACCCGGTTCGTCGTCGACGAGATCCGCGTGCGGCGCGGCATGGAGCGCGCGATCGTCGGGCTTTCGGGCGGCATCGATTCCGCGGTCGCGGCCTATCTCTGCGCGCGCGCGCTCGGCCCGGAGAACGTCTACGCATTCCGCCTGCCGTACGCGACCTCGAGCCGGAGCAGCCTCGACGACGCGCAGACGGTGGCCGACGCCATCGGTATCCACCTGCGAACGATCGACATCAGCGGCGCGGTGGACGGCTACCTGCAGCACGAGCCCGAGGCCGACGGGCGGCGACGCGGAAACGTCATGGCGCGCACGCGCATGCTCGTGCTCTTCGACCAGTCGGCGAAACTGGGCGGCCTTCCGGTCGGCACCGGCAACAAGACGGAACGGATGCTGGGGTACTTCACGTGGCACGCCGACGACACGCCGCCGGTCAACCCGCTCGGCGATCTCTTCAAGACGGAAGTGTGGGAACTCGCGCGCCATCTCGGCATCCCGTCCGCGCTGGTCGAGAAGGCGCCGAGCGCCGACCTCGAGGTCGGGCAGACCGACGAACGCGATCTCGGCATCTCCTACGCGCGTGCCGATGCCGTCCTGCGCCTGATGCTTCGCGGCTATAGCGACGGGCAGATGATCGTGCGCGGCTTCGATGCGGCCGACGTCGCGATCGTGCGGCGCAGGGTCGAGAGCACCCACTGGAAGCGCCACCTTCCGACGACGGCGATGCTGAGCAATACCGCCATCAACGAGTTCTATCTGCGCCCGGTCGACTACTGATGCGCGCGCCGTTCTTCCCCGTATCGCTCAATCTCGTCGGCCGTCTCTGCGTCGTCATCGGCGCGGACGACGATCGCGAAGCGATGGACAAGGCGGCCGCGCTGCACGAATCCGGCGCGGATCTCCGCTGGATCACCAACGTCGCGGCCTTCGCCGACGAGGAACTCGACGGCGCCTTTCTGGTGATCTCGACGCCGCAGGATGCGGCGCTCTCGGCGCGCGTGCGGGCGCTCGCCGACGCGCGCGGCTTCCTGCTCTGCTGTATCGACCAGCCGGCCTACGGATTCGTCGCGATGGCCGCGATCGCGAAAGCCGGTCCCGTCCGCGTCGCCATCTCCACCGCGGGTCTGGCGCCGCGCATCGGCAAGATCCTCAAGGGCGCGATCCAGGACGCGATGGACGCGACCTTCGCGCGATTCATCGGCGTGCTCGCCGCGAAGCGCGAGCAGGTCTTCGCGGAACATCCCGGGCCGGAGGGCCGGCCCGCGCGGCGCGAGGCGCTGATCGACGCCGCCGCCGGATTCGATGCGAAGGTGCGCTTCGTCTATCCGCACTGGTTCGATCGGGAACCGTGAACGTCGAGTTGCTCGGTATCGGTACCGAGCTGCTGCTGGGTCAGCTCGTCGATACGAATACGCCGTACGTCGCCGCGGCGCTCGCCGACGCCGGGATCGACGTCTTCGCCACCCACGCCGTCGGCGATAACCGCGAGCGGATCGCGGAGGCGATGCGCGCGGTCCTGAAACGCGCCGACGGGGTCGTCACCACCGGCGGACTCGGGCCGACCATCGACGATCTGACGCGCGAGGCGGCGTGCGACGCGCTCGGCCTCCGAGCAGTGCGCCACGACGCATCGGTCGACGCCATGCGCGAACGCTTCGCCGCCATCGGTTTCGCCATGCGCGAGAACAATCTCAAGCAGGCGGACATGCCCGACGGCGCGTTCGTCTTGGAGAACCCTCACGGCAGCGCACCGGGGTTCGTCGCCTTCGATGCGGGCGGGAAGTTCGTCGCGAGCATGCCGGGCGTTCCGGCCGAGATGAGACCGATGCTGGCGGAACGGCTGATCCCGTATCTGCGCGAACGGTTCGCCCTGCGCGAGCGCATCGTCACGAGCGTCGTGCGTACCGTCGGCATCGCGGAGTCCGAGATCGATCACCGCATCGCCGATCTGTTCGAGCGGCTCGAAAACCCCAAGATCGCCGTGCTGGCGCACGCCTATCGCTGCGACGTCAAACTCATGGCGAAGGCGGCGACGGCGGAAGATGCCGAACGACGCATCGCCCCGGTGCGCGACGATCTGCTCCGCCGCCTCGAGGGCTACGTCTACGGACTGGATGCGCAGACGTTGGAAGGCGCCGTCCACGGCCTCCTGCAGAGCCGCGGCTGGCGGCTCGCCGTCGCGGAATCGTGCACCGGAGGTCGCATCGCGGCCGCGATGACCGCGACGCCGGGTTCGTCGCGCAGCTTCGTCGGCGGCGTGGTCGCCTACGAGAACGCGGTGAAGGTCGCCGAACTCGGCGTGCGCGAGGCGACGCTGGCCGAGCACGGCGCGGTGAGCGAAGCGACCGCATGCGAGATGGCCGCCGGAGCGCGCGAGCGCCTCGGTGCCGAGATCGCCGTCGCGACGACGGGCATCGCCGGTCCCGACGGCGGCACGGTCGAAAAACCCGTCGGTCTCGTCTGGTTCGCCATCGCGTCGGCGGACGGCGTCGTGGCGCGCTCGCAGACGTTCGCCGGAGACCGGGCAAGCGTGCAGTCGCGCGCCGCGGTGCGAGCCGTGGGGATGCTCTGGAAGTATCTTCGCCGTGTGGCCCTGAATATCGAGGACTCGATACCTGGACCGGCCGGTTAGGGAGGCGTATTGCAAGGCGGCGTGTTCGAGTATCGCCTGATCGCGGAGGCGATACCGCAGATCGTCTGGATAGCGGACGCGAGCGGCAAGGCGGAGTTCTTCAACGCCCGCTGGTTCGACTATACCGGCATGCGCCCCGAGGAGTGCGTGGGCAACGGGTGGGCGGACGCCATCCATCCCGACGACGCCGACCGGGTCGCGACGTTGCGCCGTCCGACGCTCGAGACGGGCGAGATGTTCGAGACCGAGTTCCGCCTGCGCGATCGCGGCGGCGGCTTCCGCTGGTTCCTCGTGCGCGCGTTGCCGATGCGCGACGGCGGCGGAGACATCGCCGTATGGATGGGGACGTGTACCGACATCCAGATGCACAAGCAGGCCGAACTGCGTCTGCGGTTTTTGCTCGAGGCGGGCCGCGCGCTCGCGACCTCGCTCGAACCTGCCGGCATCGCGCGCGACCTCGCGCGGCTCGTCGTGCCGCAGTTCGCCGATTACTGCCAGATCTTCGCGCTCGAAGGCACGGCCTTCCGTCCGCTCGCGATCGAACACCGCAACACGGCGCTGATCCCGACGCTGCACGAGACGAACGAACGGTTTCCGCTCTCGCCCGAGTCGCCCGCGATCGCCGCGCTCTTCGCGCGCGGTCAGCCCGTCGCCGTCCCCGACATCACCGAGTCGATACGCGACCTGAGCGCGCGCGGCCCGGAACATCTCGCGCTGCTGCGGCGGCTGGACGCGCGCTCGTCGATCGTCGTCCCTCTCGTCGCCCGCGGCGTGCGGGTAGGCCTGTTCTCGATCGTCTTTTCCGATTCGGGCCGTCGCTACGGCGCGGAAGATATCGGCGTCGCCCGCGACGTCGCGCGCCAGCTCTCCTCGGCGCTGGCCAACGCGAACCTGTACCAGCACGAGCGGTCCGTCGCCAACGCTCTGCAGGACGCGATGCTTCCGGGGCGCCTCCCGTCGCTGCCGGGTATGCGGATGCACGCGCACTATCTCCCCGGCGAGAGCAGTCTGCAGGTCGGGGGCGATTGGTACGACGCCTTCGCCCTTCCCGACGGCACCGTCGGCGTTTCGATCGGCGACGTCACCGGACACGGCCTCGAAGCCGCGCTCATCATGGGCGAGATCCGCCAGGCGATCCGCTCCGCTTCCATCGAGAAGATGCCGCCGGCGGCGGTGCTCGATCACGCGGATCGCGTCTTGCGCATGGCGCATCCCGACGCGATCGCGACCGCCGGTTTCGGCATCTACGATCCGCGTTCGCGCGTCTTGCGCTACGCGCAGGGCGGACATCCCCTGCCGCTTATCGGCGTTCCGGGCGGCGCGGTCGAGGCGATCCACGCCGAGGGCCTTCCGATCGGCATGCGCGACATGGGTCCGGGCACGGAGACCGCGGTGACCCTCGCGCGCGGATCGCTGACGGTCTTCTACACGGACGGGATGACGGAGTACGACCGGAACGCCGTCGCCGGCGAACGGGTGCTACGCGAGGCCATCGGGCTCGAATTGCACGACCCGCACCCCAATCCGGCGCTCGGCATCTTCCGGCGCGTCCAGATCGGCGAAGGTTCGCTGGCGGACGACTCCGCGATCATGACGCTTCAGGTCGAGTAGCCGATCGCCGCGAGCACGCGCTGCGTCTCGACCGCTTCCGCGAACGTCGGCAGCAGGGGACTCGTCCCGGTCTCGATCTTGGCGATCCACGCGTCGTAGAGCTCCATCAGCAGCGGCACGTGGTCGTGCACGGCCGCGAAGCGCGCGTACGGCGATGGCTTGCAATCGAGTTCGTTCGTCTCTTCCTCGTCGACGCTGAAGAGCCGCATGTCCTGCATGCCGGTACCGCTCGCGACCGCGGTGCGATTCTCCGCATGGACGGCCAGCGTGAACTGGCTCACGCGCGCGGTACCGTCGACGGTCAGACGTCCGATCAGGCCGTCGCCGTAATCGAGCAGAGCGAAGGCTCCGTCGTCGACGTCGATGGCGAACGTGCCGGCGGCGTCGGTGCGCGACGGATTGGCCGTGCGGAGCATTCCGGTAGTGCGGATCGGCGGGCGTCCGGCGATCCAGTTGGCGCTGTCGATGACGTGCGAGAGCAGCGCGCCCGCCATGCCGCCGCCCTTACCGCGTTCGAACCACCATCCGCGGGCGCGGCGCCCGTCGCCGCGGAGCATGCCGAGCAGCTGCGTGATCTCGATCTCGCGCAGCGGCTGCAGGTGCCCGTTGGTCACCAGTTCCTTGATCGCGGTGCGTTCGGGAACCCAGCGGAACTCGTGGACGACGCCGGCGACCGCGTCGGAGGCCAGCGATGCGGCGAGCATCGCTTCGGCGTCGGCGACGTTGAGCGCGAAGGGCTTTTCGCAGAGCACGTGCACGCCGCGCGCGAGCGCGTCGAGGACGGCGTCGCGATGGGCGAACGGCGGCGAGGCGACGACGATGCCGTCGAGCGGCACGCCGGAGGCGAGCAATTCCTCGGCCGAGGCGAAGGCGTTGGGGATGCCGCGTTCGGCCACGGCGGCCGGCGCGCTGCGCGGCGAGGCGAGCGCGACGCATTCCAACTGCGGATGCGCGGCGATCGCGGGGAGATGCGCCTTCAATCCGAATCCGCTGCCGACGAGGCCGATCTTATAGACGGCGCTCACTTCGCGTGTTCCCCGGCGGCGACGATGGCCGCTTCGAGCAGGTCGGCGGCCCGGTACAGTTGCCGTTCGGTGATGACCAGCGGAGGCGTGATCGAGATGACGGTGCCCTCGGCTCCGGCCTGGATGACGATGACGCCGTTCGCGAGCGCGCCGGTCACGACGCGTTCGGCCGCGTCGGTGTCGGACATCTCGATGCCCCACATCAGGCCGCGTCCGCGGATCTCGCGCACGTCGGGATGCGCGCGCATCGCGTCCAGTCGCGAGGCGAAGGCCCGCCCCAGTTTCTCGGCATGCTCCGGCAGTTCGAGGCGGTCGAGTTCGTCGATGGTCGCGAGCGCCGCCGCGCAGCCCATCGGATTGCCGAGATACGTCGAGGTGTGGAGCGCCTCTCCCCGACTGACGGGCCACGCGCTCATGACGTCCTCCCGCGCGACCGTCGCGCTGATCGGGAAGCCCCCGCCCATCGCTTTGCCGAGGCACACGATGTCGGGCACGATCTTCTCGTGCTCGAAGCCGAACCACTCGCCCGTCCGGCCGAAGCCGGTGTAGATCTCGTCGAAGACGAGCAGCATGCCGCGCTCATCGCAGAGGCCGCGCAGCAATTCGATGTATCCGCGCGGCGGAACGACGATGCCGCCGCGGGCCTGGATCGGCTCGATGACGATCGCCGCGATATCGTCGCGCGTTCCGAGTTCCGCGCGGGTGCGGGCGAAGGCGGCCTCGCCGTTGGCGACGTCGCCGTACGCACCGGGAAACGTGAGCGCGACGTTCTCCGCTCCCGCGATGGCGCCGGCGAAGGGCGCCCGGAATTTGTCGATGCCGGAGATGCCGAGCGTGCCGAGCGAGAGCCCGTGATAGGCGCCGCGGTAGTAGGCGAACGCCGAACGTCCGGTGGCGAGCATCGCGGTCTTCATCGCGGCTTCGACCGCTTCGGATCCGGTCGTGGCCAGAAAGACCCGGTTCAGGTCGGGCGGGAGCACTTGCGCGAGCCGCTCCAGCAGCTTCGCCTTCACCTCGGTGGGATGGACGTCGCCCATGCCGTGCATCAGGCGCGAGGCCTGGTCGGCGATCGTCGAGACGACGTACGGATTGCTGTGGCCGACGTTGGCGACGCCGAACGCCGCGGTCAGGTCGATGTAGCGATTGCCGTCGACGTCGGTGACGTTCGCGCCCTGAGCCGATTCCCAGAAGACGGGAAACCGATCGGAGAAGAAGGTGACGTTCTGCGACTCGCGCGCGCGAAGGCTCGGCGCGAGTTCGTTCGTACGCGTGCCGGGCACGGCGGTACGAAGGTCTTCGAGATCTTCGTTCATATGTCGCTGGTGATCCATCGCACGTACGGAGCGACGCGCAAGCGGCCTCCGTGATTTCCTTCCATCGCCGGAGATTGGAGGGACCCGAACGCGGCGATCCGGGACGCGCCCGCGTCGAGCGCCATCTTCACGATGTCTGCGCGCTTTCCGCTCGCGGCGAGCGCCTCGAGGGCGATTCCGTGGAGCGCCAGGTACGAAAGCGCCTCGGCGGTGCCGTCGACGGGATGCAGGTTCAGCGCGCGCGGGAGGAGCAGCGGCGGCTCGCTCGCCGGCGGGTCGAGGACGACGAGATGGCGCGCTTCGGCGTCGCTGTAGACGGCGCCGCTACCGCCGGCCGCGCGAAAGGCGGCCAGCGCTCGCGCGCTGCCGAGGCGCGCGCGCGCGGAATCGGACCGCTCGCCGACGGGGAACTCGACGTGCGCGCGCTCCAGAGCCGCCGCGAGCAGTTCGGCGAAGCGCTCGGGCGGTACCGCGCCGCCGCGTTCGACGAAGAGCGCGTGCAGCGAGAGACAGCCCTCGGATTCGTAGAGCGCGAGGTCGCGCGCGGCGCCCTCGGCGACGGCGCGCGTCTGCGCCTCGCTTCCGAGCGCTTCGCGCGCTACGTAGCCCGCGCTCGCGCGCGACCCGAAGCCGAAGAAGCGCGCTTCCGGCGCGCAGCGTTCGCGGATCCGCGCGAGCGTCTCGTCGCGGCCGTACGCGACGACCGCCTCGAACGCGGAGAGATCGCGCGCGTCGTGCGCGCCGCTCCACGTCTGCGCGCGCGCGGCCGCGGCGAACGCGGCGTGCTCCGCGGCGAGCGTGCCGAAGAAGGCCTCGACCAGACGATCCTCGCGATCCTTGACGACGACGTCGCACTTCGCGGCGAGCGCGAAGATCGCCGCGGGAAGCGCCACGCCGATGGTCGTCCGGCTCGAGACGACGCAGACGCGCCCGACGGGAAGGGCGCGCGCCGGCGGGCGACCGCTGCGCGCGACGAAGTCGTCGAGGGCGTCGAGCGAGCCGAGTTCGTCCGCGACCGTCGCGGCGAGCGCGTCTTCGGTGATCGCGCCGAAGAGGCGGTCCAGGCCGTACTCGACGACGGGAAGCGTATAGCCGGTGCGCTCGACGACGGCTTCGAGCACGCGGACGCGCGGAGGGAAGTCGGCATCGGCCCAGCGCGCCGCGGCGTCGGCCAATCCGCGCAGGATCGTGCGGACCGGCACGCCTGCCAGTGCGGTCGTCATCGCGGGCGGAGGGACTCCGCGTCGAGCGAACAGCCGCGCAGTTCCGCGCCGGCTTCGCGTCCGATCAGGACGATGCCGTCGCCGAAGACGGCGCCGAGATCCTCGGTCTGCACGGCGATGCACGAGCCGCGGTTGGCGAGATCGACGTGAACGAGCGCGCCGACGACGCCCTCGGGCAAGGTCGCGCCGTCCGGGCCGATCGCGCGCGCGCGCAACCACGCCGGCCCGCGCATCGGCTTGCCGGGTTCGACGCCGTACCATTGCGAGGAGAGTTCCGTCATCGAATATTCGGCGACGATGCAGTGCTGCGGCACGCCGAACCGCGCCGCGATCGCGGCGTACAGAGCTTCGCGTCCGACGATGCGGCTGCGGCCTTTGAAGCCGCCGGTCTCCATGACCCGCGAACCCTGCGGCAGGGCGAGCGTCGCGCCGCGCCGTTCGAATTCGTCGCAGACCTGGACGAAGGCGAAGGCCGTGCCGGCGAGACAGACGGCGACGCCGTCCGCGATCGCGGCGTTCGCGTCGGCGAGCAGCGCGTCGACGAAGAGGTCGTCGCCGCGCAGATACCAGCCGGTCGCGCCGTCGCCGCGTTCGGCGCTGATGCGTCCCATCATGTAGCCGAGGGACGATTGCGGCCGGTCGGCGGGGTTCGGTACCAGGTTCAGATAGCGCAGGCGCGCGCCGTCGGCGAGCAGGTAGCGATCGAACGATGCGAAGAGCGAGGCATCGTAGAGCGCCCGCGTGTCCATATAGTGCCGTCCGCCTAGACCCGACGTGGTCCCGCTCGTCTCGAAGGCGAGGGCCGCGTCGGCCGGATCGAACGTCGCCAGGGTCGCATCTTTAAACGCGCCCGTCGGGACCGGGGGGATGTCGCGCCAGGTACGCGGCGGCGCGGATGGCGAGACGCCGAGCGAGGCGCAATACCGCGCGTACGGCGCGTTCCACTCGATCTGGTAGGCGAACTCGCGCAGCGCGAGGTCGTCGAACTCCGCGTCGGTCAGTCCGCGCCCGTCGCGCTGCCAGGCGTGGACGACGCGCAGGATCTCGCCGTCGAGCTCCGCGCTTCGGCTACGATACGACACGGCGGCGGCTGGTGATGAGCCCGCTGTTGAGGCCGCTGGTGGAGAGGCCGCCGTCGAAGCGCGCCGCTTCGACCTTGATGCAGCGGTCGACGACGACGTCGAGGCCGGCGGCGTCGGCACGCGCGATCGCTTCGTCGTTGACGACGCCGTATTGGAACCAGATCGCCTTCGCGCCGGCGGCGATCGCATCGTCGACGACGGCGAGGGCCTCGCTCGGACGGCGGAAGACGTCGACGATGTCGGGCGGACCGTTCTCGGCCGCATAGGCCGCGAGCGACGGGTAGGCCTTCACGCCGTCGATCTCGCGCAGCGTCGGGTTGACCGGAGCGACCGCATAGCGCGTCCGCGTGCGGAGATAGGAGAAGACGGTGTAACTCGGGCGCATCGCGTTGCCCGACGCGCCGACCATCGCGATGGTCTTGGCGCGGTCCAGAAGATCGCGCCGCTGGGAGACGGTGGTGAGGATCATACCGGCTGCAGCGCGACGCCGGCGGCGAGGGCGTTCTGCAGGTCCCAGATGAGGTCGTCGGCGTCTTCCAGGCCGACGCTCAACCGGACGGCTTCCGGCGGCACGCCGGCCGCGCGCATCTCGTCGTCCGAGAGCTGTGCGTGCGTCGTGCTGGCGGGATGGATGACGAGCGACTTCGCATCGCCGACGTTGGCCAGGTGGCTCCACAGTTCGAGCGCGTCGATGAAGCGCGTACCGGCTTCCCGGCCGCCTCGCAGGCCGAACGTGAAGATGGAGCCCAGCGCCGGCGCCTTGACCCAGGCGACCTCCGGACGGGATTCGAGGAAGGCGACGATCTTCTCGGTATTGCGCGCGTGTTCGCGCATGCGCAGGGGCAGGGTCTCCAGGCCCAGGAGCAGCAGCCACGCATCCATCGGCGACATCTGCGCGCCGACGTCGCGCAGCACTTCGGCGCGGGCGCGCATCAGGAACGCATATTCGCCGAACGTCTCGGTGAACGTCTTCTGATGATAGCCGGGGCTCGGTTCGGAGAGCAGCGGGAAGCGGCCGTTCTCCCAGGGGAAGCGGCCGGCGTCGATCAGCACGCCGCCGATCACGGTGCCGTGCCCGGAGATGAACTTCGTCGCGGAATGGACGACCAGGTCCGCACCGCTCTCGATCGGGCGGACGAGGTACGGCGACGCGAACGTGTTGTCGACGACGAACGGCACGCCATGGTCGTGCGCGATGGCGGCGAGCTTCGCGAGGTCGGCGACGTCGCCCGACGGGTTGCCGATGGTCTCGGCGAAGAGCATGCGCGTGTTCGGGCGGATCGCCGCGGCGATGGCCTCGTAGTCGTCGACGGGCACGAAGGTCGTCTCGATGCCCATGCGCTTGAGCGTGATCGAGAACTGCGTGACCGTGCCGCCGTAGATGTTCTGCGAGGAGACGATGTGGTCGCCGCTCTGCGCGAGCGAGAGCACGGTACAGAGCTGCGCCGCCAAGCCGCTCGCGAACGCCACCGCGCCCAGGCCGCCCTCGAGCGAGGCCATCCGCTCTTCGAACGCGGCCACCGTCGGATTGCTGATGCGGCTGTAGATGTGGCCGTAGGACCGGAGTTGGAAGAGCTCGGCGGCCTGCTCGCTCGAGCCGAACACGAACGACGCGGTCTGATAGATCGGCGCGACGCGCGACCCGGTCGTCGGGTCCGGCGGCGTCCCGGCGTGGATCGCGCGGGTCGCGAATCCGAAGGAACGGTCTTGCATGGTCATCGATGCTTCGCCAAGAAACCCATCGCATCATGGGAATGACCCTCACCGAGAAGATCCTCGCGCGCCACGCCGGCCTCGCCTTCGTCGAGCCGGGCCAGATCATCAACGCCAACGTCGACCTGGTGCTCGCCAACGAGCTCTCGGCGGCCGTCGCCATCGGGGTGATGCGCCAGATCCAGGGAGCGACCAAGGTCTTCGACCGCACGAAGATCGCCCTCGTCGAGGACCATTTCGTCCCCGCGAAGGATCCGCAGTCGGCCAAGATCGCCAAGTTAATGAAAGACTTCGCGGACGAACAGGAGATCGTGCACTTCTTCGACGTCGGCCGGGGCGGCATCGAACACGTCGTCCTCCCCGAAGAGGGGCTGGTCGCGCCGGGCGAGTTGATCGTCGGCGGCGACTCGCACACCTGTACGTACGGAGCCTGGGGCGCCTTCGCGACCGGCATGGGTTCGACCGACATCGCCGCGGCCTTCGTGCTGGGCGAGGTCTGGATCAAGGTGCCGGCCTCGATCAAGATGATCTACGACGGGCATCCGGGCCCGATGATCTTCGCCAAGGACATCATGCTGGCCACGGTCGGAACGCTCGGCATCGACGGCGCGACCTATCGCGCGCTCGAGTACCATGGCTCGATGATCGACGCCCTGCCGATGACCGGTCGCGCGACGATGGCGAACATGGCCATCGAAGCGGGCGCGAAGAACGGCATCTTCCACGCCGATGCCAAGACGGTCGCCTACGTCGAAGAGCGGACTCAGCGGAAGTTCCTGGTGGAACGCTCCGACGACGACGCGGTCTACGAACGGACCGTGCGCATCGACGTCGGTTCGCTCGAGCCGCAGGTCGCGTGCCCGCACACGCCCGACAACGTCCACGGCATCTCGGACGTCACCCGCGACGACATCCCGCTCGATCAGGTCTTCATCGGCTCGTGCACCAACGGCTACATCGAAGATCTGCGCGAGGTCGCGGCGATCCTCGACGGCAAGAAGATCGCCTCGCGTCTGCGCGTCATCATCAATCCCGGCTCGCAGAAAGTCTGGATGCAGGCCGCCAACGAAGGCATCCTCTCCAAGCTCGCCGCGGCCGGATGCGTGGTCAACACGCCGGGGTGCGGCGCCTGCTTCGGCGGCCACATGGGCACGCTCGGCGACGGCGAACGCTGCCTCTCCACCACGAACCGCAACTACGTCGGCCGCATGGGCTCGCCCAAGGCGGAAGTCTATCTGGCATCGCCCGCGACGTGCGCCGCATCGGCACTGACGGGCAAGATCACCGACCCCCGCATCCTCTCGCTCGCGCAGGTATAGATGGAAAACTCCTATCGCGGATTCGCGCACAAGTACGGCAAGAACGTCGACACGGACGTCATCATCCCGGGCAAGTACTGCAACCTCGTCGACCCGGTCGAACTCGGCAAACACGCGCTCGAGGGGCTCGACGCCGACTACGTCGCGAACATGAAGCCGGGCGACATCATCGTCGCCGATTCGAATTTCGGCTGCGGATCGAGCCGCGAAGTCGCGCCGATCGCGATCAAGGGTTCCGGCACGTCGGCCGTGATCGCGAAATCGTTCGCGCGGATCTTCTATCGCAACGCGCTCAACATCGGCCTTCCGATCTTCGAGTCGCCCGAAGCCGTCGACGGCATCAGTTCCGGCGATCGGATCGAAGTCGAACCGGCGACCGGCGTCGTCCGCAACATCACCACCGGCAAGGACTATCAAGCCGCGGCGTTCCCGCCGTTCATGCAGTCCCTCATCGAAACCGGCGGCCTCCTCCCCTACGTAGAACGCCGCCTAAAAGAACGCGCAAAAGCCTGACGCTCGGGGCATATGAAAAAAGCACCGCCGTTCCGGCGGTGCTTTCGTTCGTGACGCGCGGCGCGGTCAGCGGCCGGGGCCGTAGCCTCCGCCGGGGCCGCCGAGGCCCGTTCCCGGGCTGATGTTATCGAAGAAGTTCTCCTTGGGGCGGTAGGCCGCCGTGAAGGGGACTTGCTCTTTGGCCGTCTCCATCAGGCCGAGCATGTCGGTCGTGCCGTCCAACTGCGCGGTGAACTTCGCGGTCGTACCGTCGGCGAACGTGACGACGATGGTGACGGTCTTGCCGTCGAGCGATCCGGCCAGCGGCGATTTCTTCTTATCCTGGTCGAGGTAGAAGCCGGTCAGCGCGTTGTCCGTTTGGACGATCTGGAAATGTTCGTATTCGGTCTTGGCGCCGCGCTGGATCTGGATCTCCCAAACGCCTTCGATGCCCTTGCGTACGCCCTTGGGCGGAGCCGGCGTCTTGGTCGCGGACGGTGCGGGCGTCGCGCCGACCGGCGTCAGCGTCGGGATGTCGAGCGGCGGCGCCGGCGTCGGCGTGGCCGGAGCCGTGGTGGTCATCGGCAGCGGCGGCGGCGTCGGCGGCGGGGTCGCGGCCGAAACCGGCGATCCACCCACCTGCGGAACCGAGGAAATTGCCAGGGCGGCCAGCGCAACTGCGCCGGCGAGGACGATCGAGCGGTGCTTCACGGCCGGACCCTTGGCATTCCGGCCCCCGAGGTCCTTCGCGGCATTCTTTAAGGTCATGGTCGGTGTCGTAACGCATCGGCCGAGGGAGAGCGTTCCCGCGACTTTTGTCGAGCGGCGACCCACTTGCCAGGCCTGGTATAATCGTGTGGCTGTGAAAGAGAAGATCCACCCCACTTGGTACCCCGAAGCCCGCGTCCATTGCGTCTGCGGCAGCACCTTTACGACCGGCTCCACGCTCAAGGAGATCGCGGTCGAGATCTGCGCGGCGTGCCATCCGCTGTTCACCGGTCAGCAGAAGCTGATCGACACCGCGGGCCGCGTCGACAAGTTCAACCAGCGCGCCGCCGCCGCCAAGGCCAAGCAGGCCGAAGCCGCCGAGCGCAAGGCCGCGAAGGACGCCAAGACCGCCGACGCTTAGCCGGCTCGTTTGGATTCGAGAGACGGGTCGCCTGAGGGCGGCTCGTCTCTTCTTATGTAGTACATCCACACGACGACGCGGAGGCGGACATGAACGAACGGCTGGAGACGATCGCGCGACGGTTCGACGAGATCGAAGCGGAACTGGCCAATCCGGCCGGCGGCTTCGATCAGGCGCGCTTCACCGCGCTCGTCAAAGAACGCGCTTCGATGGAAGAGACGGTCGCGTGTTATAAGCAATTGCGCTCGGTCCAGGAGCAGGCGCGCGAGAATGCCGCATTGCTCGCGAGCGAGTCCGACCCCGAGATGCGCGAACTCGTCGAAGAAGAGGCGAAGGATCTGCGCGCGCGGGCCGAGCGCCTGGAGGCCGACCTTCAAGTGCTGATGATCCCGAAGGACCCGGACGACGACAAGGACATCTTCGTCGAGATCCGCGCCGGCGCCGGCGGCGACGAAGCCGCCATCTTCGCCGGCGACCTCGCGCGCATGTACATGCGTTTCGCCGAACGCTCGCGCATGAAGGTCGAACTCATCTCCGAGTCCGAGAGCGATGCCGGCGGCTACAAGGAGATCGTCTTCGGCATCCGCGGCGATTCGCCGTACCGTTCGTTCAAGCACGAATCGGGCGTACATCGCGTGCAGCGCGTGCCCGCGACCGAGGCGCAGGGCCGGATCCACACGAGTACCGCGACCGTCGCCGTCCTCCCGGAGGTCGAGGAGAACGCGGACATCGAGATCCGCAGCACCGACCTGCAGATCGACACCTATAAGGCCAGCGGCGCCGGCGGCCAGTACGTCAACAAGACGGAGTCGGCCATCCGCATCACCCACGTCCCGTCCGGCATCATCGTCGCATCGCAGCAGGAGCGCTCGCAGATGCAGAACCGCGAGAAGGCGATGGCGATGCTCCGCTCGATGCTGCACGAAGCGAAGAAGCGCGAGATCGAAGAGGCGAAAGGCACGCTGCGGCGCAGTCAGGTGGGGACGGGCGACCGCTCGGAGAAGATACGCACCTACAACTACCCGCAGGATCGCGTTACCGACCACCGGATCAATCAGAACTTCGGTAACGTGCGCGGCATCATGGATGGAGATATCGGCCACATCGTGGACGAACTGCTCAAGGACGAAAGGGCTCGCTTGCTCGCGGGCGAAGCCGCGGTCTCGTGACCGCCGCCGCCTTCAAACCGCAACCGATCGCAACCATCCTCGCGCGCGGGACGATCGCGCTGGCGAAGTCGAGCGAGTCGGCGCGCGCCGACGCGCAGCTCTTGCTGGCGTATTCGCTCGGGCGCGACCGCGAGTGGCTGGTCGCCAACTCCGAAGGCTTTCTGCAGAAGCCGCAGATCGATAAGTTCCAGCGCCTCGTCGACAAGCGTTCGGCGGGGACGCCCATCGCCTACATCCTCGGCTCGGCGTGGTTCTACGGCCGCGAATTCTCGGTGAGCGATGCGGTGCTGATCCCGCGGCCCGAGACGGAGCATCTCGTCGACGACGCCGTCGCCTTCTTGCGCTCGCGCGTCAATCCCGATCTGCCCAAAGCCCTGCTCACGGTCCTCGACGTCGGCGTCGGATCCGGGGCGATCGGCTGTTCGATCGCGGCCGAAGTCCCCAACGCGGTGGTCGAAGGCACCGACGCGTCGGCGGCCGCCGTCAAGGTCGCGGAGCATAACGCCCGCCGGCTCAACGTCCACGCCCGCTGCAAGTTCCACGTCGGGGATCTCGCGGTTCCGGTCGGCGACCGCCGCTACGACGTGCTGGTCGCGAACCTGCCCTACGTCCCGACCGCGGACGTGCCGCAGGCGCCCGATCCGGTCTCGTTCGAACCGCTCCAAGCGCTCGACGGCGGCCCGGACGGCCTCAACCACTATCGCCGTCTCCTCGTCGGTGCGCCGCGCCTGATGCGTCCGAAGGGGCTGCTGCTGCTCGAAGCGGCGCCGCCGACGATGGACGGCCTCGCCGCCCTGGCGCAAGCCGCGTTCCCGGGGTGCCCGGTCGAGGTCCGCTCGGACTACGGTGGCCTCCCGCGGTACGTCCGGGTGAAGGCCCCATAACCGTCCGCCCGGAATACGAACCTCCCGAGATGGCGAAGTACATTTTCTTCACCGGCGGCGTCGTGAGTTCACTCGGCAAGGGTATCACGGCGGCTTCCCTCGGACGCCTTTTGCGATCGCGCGGTATCAGCGTTTCGATCCAAAAGCTCGACCCGTATATCAATGTCGACGCAGGCACCATGAACCCGTATCAGCACGGGGAGTGCTTCGTCACGGAGGACGGCGCCGAGACCGACCTGGACCTCGGTCACTACGAACGCTTCATCGACGAGAACCTGTACCGCCACAACAACGTGACGACCGGTCAGATCTACAATTCCGTCATCGAGAAGGAACGCCGCGGCGACTATCTCGGCGCGACCGTCCAGGTCATCCCGCACATCACGAACGAGATCAAGGCGCACATCAAGCGCGTCGCGGAATCGAGCCGCGCCGAGGTCTGCATCGTCGAGGTCGGCGGGACGGTCGGCGACATCGAGGGCCTGCCGTTCCTGGAAGCCATCCGTCAGATGCGCTACGACGCCGGCGAAGAGAACGTCATGTACGTGCACCTCACGCTGATGCCGCACCTCGGCGCCGCCGACGAGCTCAAGACGAAGCCGACGCAGCATTCGGTCCGCGAACTCCGCGGCATCGGCATCTCGCCCGATGCGATCGTCTGCCGGACGAACGCGTCCACGCCGATGTCGACCGAACTGAAGGAGAAGATCGCGCTCTTCTGCGACGTCTCGCCGGACGCCGTCGTGCAGAACGCCGATGCGCCGACCATCTATCAGGTGCCGCTCAATCTCGAAGCGCAGGGCCTGGCCGAAGCGGCGATCCGCAAGTTGCGTCTGCCCGACCGCCCGCCGCAATTGGAAGAATGGGCCGCGGTCGTCGACCGCATCCTCAATCCCACGCGCCACGTGACCATCGCCCTCGTCGGCAAATACGTGGAGCTCAAGGACGCCTACATCTCGATCAACGAGGCGCTCTACCATTCCGGCATCCACTACGGCGCCACCGTCGAGGTCAAGCGCATCGACTCCGAAGTGGTCGAGACCCAAGGCGTCGGCGTGCTCGCGGGCGCGCACGGCATCCTGGTCGCGCCCGGATTCGGCGCGCGCGGCGTCAAGGGCAAGATCCGCGCGATCCAATACGCGCGCGAACAGAAGATCCCGTTCCTGGGCATCTGCCTGGGCATGCAGATGGCCTGCGTCGAGTTCGCGCGCAACGTCTGCCGCCTCCCCGACGCGATGAGCAGCGAAGTGGACGAGACCACGCCCGATCCGGTCATCGACTTCATGCCCGACCAGCGCAACCTCGAGGTCTACGGCGGCACGATGCGCTTGGGCGCCTATACGTGCACGCTCGAACCCGACACGCACGCCGCCAAGGCGTACGGCGAACTCGAGATCAGCGAACGCCACCGCCATCGCTACGAGTTCAACAACCGCTACCGGCAGATCTTCGAAGAGCACGGCATGCGCTTCTCCGGCCATCACTCGATCGGCAAGACGCGCCTGGTCGAATGCGTCGAGCTGGCCGTCGACCTGCATCCGTGGTTCGTCGGCACGCAGGCGCACCCGGAGTTCAAGTCGCGACCGAACCGGCCCTCGCCGCTCTATCGCGACTTCATCGGCGCATCGCTCGAACACGAAGAGCGCATGCGCGAGGACCGCGGCGCCAAGCGCGAGGCGGCCGTCCAACACTGAACGCGCGCGACATCACCGCCGTCGTGCTGACGCGCGACGAGGAGAGCCGCCTCCCGCGCGCGCTCGCGTCGCTCCCGCGCGGAGTCGAAGCCCTGGTCGTCGATGCGGAGTCGGTCGACGGCACGCGCGAGATCGCCGAGATCATGGGCGCTCGCGTCGTCGTGCGGCCCTGGAACGGATTCGTCGATGCGCGCCGCTTCGCGCTCTCGCAGATCTCCACCACCTGGGCGCTCGCGCTCGATGCCGACGAAGAACTCGACGACGATCTGCGGGCGGCGATCCTTGCCTGCGACGGCGCGCTGGACGGCTACGAGGTCGAGCGCGACACGTATTTCTGCGGCGTCCCCTTGCGCATGTGGCGCGGCGAACGCCTGCTGCGATTGATGCGCGTCAGCGCCGCGGCCGTCGAGGCGAGCCCAGTCTCCGGTGGCGATGCCGAACTGCACGAACGGTACATCACGAGCGGTCCGACCGGATCGCTCGCGGGCAAGATCGAGCATTACTCGTACGAGACGGTCCGGTCGTATCGCGAGACGTTCGCGCGCTACACCGACCTCGAAGCCGCCGGCAATCCGCCCCTGGCAAATCCGCTCATGGTACCCCTTCGCTTCCTCAACTCGTGCCTGCGTCGCGGCGCGCTGCTCGACGGCTGGGGCGGCATCTACGTGGCCTGGATGTCCGCCATCTATCCGCTGGTCGCCGCGCGCAAGGCGCGCAAGCGGTGAACGAACGGATCTGCGTCGACGCGCGCCTGACCCGGCAGATGTCGGCGGGCATGAAGGCCTATACGAGCGAACTGCGCGCGCGCTTGCCGCTGGCGGCGCCCGACATGGAGTTCCGCTTTCTCGACGCCGGCGGGAACTTCGGTCTCGACGAGCAGGTCGCGCTGCCGCTGGCGATCCGCCGCGCCGCGCCGGCGCTCACCCACTATCTCACGCAGTACGTCCCGTTCTTCGCCCCGTCGCCGTTCGTGCTGACGATCCACGACCTCATCCATCTCCGGTATCCGCAGTTCTTCAAGGGCAAGGTCGGGCCGTATTACCGGACGGTCGTCCGGCGCGCGTGCGCGCGGGCTGCGCGCGTCATCACCGACGATCGGCGCACGATCGCCGATCTGAACCGCTTCCTGGCCGTCGATCCGGACAAGGTCCGCGTCGTTCCGCTGGGCGTGACCGAGATCTTCGCATCGCCGGGCGCGCCGCATCGCGGCGAACGCGACTACCTGCTCTACGTCGGCAATCACCGCACGCACAAGAACCTCGCGACGCTCTTCGAGGCGTGGTCGGCGCTGCCGCGGGAACGCGCCGTCGATCTCTACGTGACCGGGCCGGACGATTTCGGCGGCGAACTGCAGCGCCGCTCGACGGAGGGCCGCGCGATCCGCGCGCTCGGCGACGTCGACGAGAGCACGCTCGCCGCGTACTATCGCGGCGCGCGGGCGCTCGTCCATCCGGCGCTCTGCGAGGGCTTCGGTCTGCCCATGCTGGAGGCGATGGCCGCGGGCGCGCCGGTGGTCGCAAGCGACGAAGCGGTTCCCGAGGTCCTGCGCGATGCGGCGGAGATCTTCCCGGCGCGCGACGCCGATGCGCTCGGCGCCGCGCTGCTCCGCGTGCTCGACGACGAGGGCTTGCGCGCTCGACTCGTCAACCTTGGCAGGACGATGGCGACGACGTATACCTGGGATGCATGCGCGCGCGCGACGGCCGGCGTCTACCGCGAGGCGATCGCGTGAGGACGGTCGCGGCGCTGCTCGCGGTCGCGCTCTTGCTCGGCGCGGTTCCGGTCAAGGCCCCTGCGGGCAAGAAGATCGCGATCGCCATCAACGGAGAGCGGCTCGCGCTCGATCCGCCGCCGAAACTGATCAAAGGTTCGCTGCTCGTCCCGGTGCGCCGCATCATCGAAGGGCTCGGCCTCGATTTCGCGGTGGAGTCCGGCACCGTCGTGACGCACGTCGGCGCGAATCGCGTCACCCTGCGGGCGGGACAGGACGGCGCACGCGAGTTCGGAGGCGTCCTCTACGCACCCCTTCGGTTCTTCACCGACGTGCTGCTCGCGCAGGCCACCTTCGACCGGAAGGCCGGCGTCGTCTCGATCGTCGCGCAGTTCGTCGGACGTTCGGGCAACGGCATCATCACCGGACGCAAGTCGGTCGAGCAGATCGGCACCGTGACGGCGATCGACGTCGATTCGGATCCTCCGACCATCACCATCTCCCACAACGCCTCGGTCCGCACGACGCCGATCGCGGCCAACGCGACGATCCTCCTCGAAGACGTCAACGCGAACGTGACCGTATCGGGCGAACTCACCGACGTGCGCCCCGGCGATTACGCACATCTCTTCGGCCCGGATCTGACGAGCGCCGATCGGGTCGTCGACCAGTTCGGCTCGCGGGTCGGGACGGTCGCGGCCGTCGCGGGCGGCCAACTCGTGCTGGACGACGGACACGTCATCGTGCCGGCGCGCAATACGCGCGTTTCGATCAACGGCGCCGCCGCCGCCATCGACGACGTGCACGCCGGCGATTCCGTCGCCGTCCGCTACAACATCGTCACCAACGAGGTCCGCGAGATCCTCGCCGGCCGCACCGTCGCCGATACGGGCGCTCCGTCGGCGATCGCGTCGGTCGAGACCGATGCGGTGAGCCCCCTGCGCGCGCGCGCCGTCTTGAACGTGACGCTGCGCGGGACGGCGGGCGGCGCGGCGCAGTTCGACGTCGGTCCCTACGTCGCGGGGCTCGCCATGAGCGAACGGCAGCCCGGAGTCTACACCGGCAGTTACCGCATCCCGGACGGCGCGAACTTCGCGGACGTCCCGATCATCGGGCATCTCCGCGCGGGCGGCGTCGATTATGCGAAGCAGGCGCCCGACGGCATCTCCGCTTCGAGTTCTCCGCCGGGGATCGACGACGTCGCGCCGGACGACGGGGCGGTCGTCAACAGCCAGCACCCGGCGATCTACGCCACGTTCGTCTCCGACGCCGTCGCCGTGAACCCGTCGAGCATCCACATCGTCGTCAACGGGCACGACATCACGGCCAGCGCCGTGCGCACGCCGCGTTTCGTCCACTACGTCCCCTCGGAGCCGTATCCCGACGGTCGCGTGCGCGTCAGCGTCCGCGTCGCCGACGACGCCGGCAACGTCACCTCGCGTACCTGGTCGTTCGTCATCCGCTCGCGTCAATGATCGCAAAAGGAGTCACCGTGCCGTTCGCCTCCGCGCGCCTCGCCGCGCTCGGCCTCGCCCTCTTCGTCGGGACCGCCGCGTGCGGCGGCGGTTCGACGGGCGCATCCGCGGGGCCGCAAGGCGCGACCCTCATCGAAGCGCGGGTGAAAGACGCGATCGTCATGGATCCGGCGCAAGCCACCGACGGGATGTCGCTCAACCTGCTGCAAGAGATCGTCAAGGGCCTCGTCGATTTCAAACTCGGCGGATTCGACATCCAGCCCGCGATCGCGCAGAGCTGGACGACGAGCAAAGACGGCAAGACGTGGACGTTCACGCTCAAGCACGGCCTGAAGTTCTCCGACGACACGCCGGTCGACGCGGCGGCGGTGAAGTTCAACTTCGATCGCTGGCGTCTGGTCGGCAACCCGTATCACGGCAGCATGGTCTACGGCTACTACGCCTCCATGTTCGGCGGATTCCCCGGGCTCATCACCGATGTCCGCGCGCCGAAGCCGGATACCGTGGTGATCACGATCGCGCGGCCGTTCAGCCCGTTCTTGCACGATCTGGCGATGCCGTCGTTCGGGATCTCCTCGCCGACCGCCGTGCGCGACGACCTGCAGGGTTACGGCCAGCCGGGCACGCCGCCGGTGGGCTGGGGTCCGTACAAACTCGCCGAGTGGGTAAAGGACGATCACGCGACCCTCACGGCCAATCCGGACTATCCGATCAAGCCCGCGTACTCCACGGTGATCGTGCGCGACATTCCCGATCAATCGACCAGCGTGCTCGAGATGGAGAAGGGCACCGTCGATATCTTGACCGATCCGCGGACCGACGACGCCGCGGCGCTGGCCAAGCAGCCGGGATTGCGCGTCGCCTATCAGCCGGCGAACAACAACTCCTACATCGCCTTCAACATGGACCGCAAGCCGTTCGACGACATCGACGTCCGTCGCGCGCTGGCCTACGCGCTCGACGTGAACGCGCTCGTGAAGGGACTCTATCCAAAGGGCGCGATCGTCGCGGCGAATTGGACGCCACCGGGCATGATCGGCGAGGATCCCGCGCTCAAACCGTTTCCGCACGACGTCGCGAAGGCCAAAGCCCTGCTCGCGAAGGCCGGATTCCCGCACGGGTTCGCGACCGAACTCTATTATCCGACGCTGCCGCGCCCATACATGCCGGAACCGCAACGCATCGCCGAGACGATCCAGGCCGACTGGAAGGCGGCCGGCGTCGACGTGACGCTGCAGCCGTTCGAATGGGGGACGTTCCTCGACAAAGTGCGCCGCGGCGAGCATCCGATCTGCCTGATCGGGTGGAGCGGCGATAACGGCGACCCGGATAACTTCTTCGTGCCGCTGCTCGATAAGGACACCGCCAACGCTAAGCCCAACGGCCAGAACTACTCGTTCTATCGCGACGAGACGTTCCACCGTCTGCTGATGGCGGGTGAAGCGACCACCGATGCGTCGCAGCGCGGTGCGATCTATCGGAAGGCCAACGCGATGGTCCTGGACCAGGTCCCCGCCCTGCCGATCGTGCACGTGACCGTGCCGATCGTGCTGAAGGCGTCGATCGCGGGCTTCGTGCCGAGCCCCGACACGCACATCGCGTTCGAATATCTCAAGCCGCAGCCGTAGGAGCGATCATGGAGAGCGATCCGAAGCCCGACCCGAACTGCCTGTTCTGCAAGATCGTCTCGGGCGAAATCCCGGCGAGCATCGCCTATCGCGATGCCGACGTGATCGTCATCGACGACATCGCGCCGGTGGCGCCGCAGCATCGCCTGGTCATCACCACCAAGCATTGGCCCGACGCCGCGTCGATGGCCGGCTACGCGCCGCCCGAGGTCGTCGCGAAGTTCTTCAGCACCGGAGCGCAGCTCGGACGCGAGCAATGGGAGCCGGGAAGCCGCCTCGTGGTGAACTCGGGCGAAGCCGGCGGACAGACGGTGAACCACGTACACATGCACGTGATCTCCGGCCGGCAGATGCAGTGGCCCCCGGGGTAGCCGCGCCTACGTGCCGGGGAGTTTCTTGAGCAGCTTGATCGTCACGTACTTCGCGTCGCCGGTCTTGTCGTTGTAGACGTCGACCAGGTCGCCGGCCGCCGTCGAGAACTCGATGCCGTGCGAGAACGCGTCGTCCATCGGTTTTTCGGAAGGTTTGCCCAGATGCTCGCGATACCAGCCCTCGACGTCTTCGAGGGCATCGTCGGACTTCGCGCCGTACATCGTGTACGACACGTCGTCGCGCTGCATCGAGGGTAAGGTCACCACGTCGATCGTGTCGGGATAGGCCGGGAGTCCGGTGACGTTCTGCGGGTCGTTCGCGGGCGACGGATCGTCGGAAGCGGCGTTTCCGCCACCCCCGCATGCGGTCAGTGCGCCGGCGAGAAGAATTGCCGGAATGAGACGTTGCATGAGGACCGCTTCGACGGTTCCGCGTAACAACTCTGCAACCCGTCGCGTTGTGGGAAGTACGATGAAGCGTTCTTTGGCGGTATCCTTGGCGTGCGGGATCACGCTGCTCCTGGTGGCGACCGCGGTGCGCGCCGCGTCCCCCGAGTCTCTCTACGGCGGCCCGGGCGGCGGGTACGTACCGGGACGCGCGATAATCGGCTATTATTCCGGCGAATCTCCGTCGGCGGTGCCGCTTCACGTCGACGTCTATGCGCTCTCGGTCGATCGCGTCATCGCCGTGGGTGGGGTGGGCCGATGGGGAGATCCCGGCCCGATGAAGCCCGACGCGTTCGGACCGAGAGTCGCTCAGGCAGACGGCGTGCGGAAAGACGCGTGGTGGACGGTCACCCTGCCGGCGCTGCCCATGGGCTATTACGCCGCCGTCGCAAGCGTCGGCGCTGCGCGCCGCACGACGATCTTCGACGTGACCACGCTCGGCGTCGTCGGCAATCCGCTCAACGCGACGCGCGCGCTCTACGCCGTCGACCTGCGCACGTTCGCGCGTCATGCCGGGCCGACGCGGTACGCGGTGCATTTCAAGACCGGGACGAGCACGATAACCGCCGACAAGGACGGACTCGCCGCGTTCGAGGTGCCGAAGGGCGACGAGGCTCCCGTCGTGGTCGCGACCAGCGCCGATGGGTCGTCGATGGTGATGACGATCGAATCGTATTGGAGCCAGCCCGAACCGGGGGACGTCGGGCTCGTGCAGACCGATCGCCCGATCTATCGTCCCGGCCAAGATATCGATCTTCGCGCGATCGTCCGGCGGGGCAGCATGGCGGGCTACACGATCCCGTCCGGCACTCGCACGGTGAAGGTGACGGCGCCGGATGGGACGAGCATCTACGACCACGACGTCGCAATCTCGACGTTCGGCACGGTCGCCGCGGTGGTCCGCCTGCCCGAAAAGGCGCGGCTCGGCGTGTATCGCATCGAAGTCGGTCCGCAACTCGCCGCATACGTCACCGTGCTCGCCTACAAGAAGCCGGAGTACGAACTGACCTTCGCACCCGCCAAGCCTTTCGTCATCGGTGGTGATGCGGCGACGTTCGCGCTCTCGGCGAACTACTTCTTCGGTCGACCGGTCGCCGGCATGCATCTGCATTACGTCGCGACCCGCCAGCCGCGCTGCTGGTATTTCCCCGGACCGCTTGCCGGGTATGCGGAAGACCTCGTCCCGCGCGGGAATTGCGACGATCGCCCCAAGGTCGCCGAAGGGGATTTCACGACCGATGCCCGGGGACGCCATTCGATCACGCTGCAGACGAAGCCGGTCACGTACGAAGAGACCGTCGCCGCCGAGGCGGACGGACGGGACGCATCGGGGCGCACGGTCCAGGTGACCGCGAACCTGCGCGTCGTTCCGGCGTCGTTCTATCTCGCGATTTCAAGCGACGAATGGTTCGGGACGGCGGGTAAACCCGTGCACGTGAAGTTGGCATCGCGCAGCTATGACGAGAAGCCCCAGCCCCGCGTCGCGGTCTCCCTCGACATAGCGGGTTCGCGCTGGGACGGCAAGGCGGAGAAATACGCCCCGTTCGCGCACGAGACGCGCGCGATTACGACGGGCGACGACGGAACGTTCGCATTCGACTGGACGCCGAAGGGCGGCGGAACCTATCTGATCACCGCGACGGCGAGGGACGCCCGCGGAAACGTGGCGCGCGGGTCGTACTATCTGTGGGTCCTCGACGACGGAGAACGTCCGTGGTTCCAGCCGTCGGATCAACCGAAGGTCATCGCGCAGAAAGAAGCGTTCGCGCCGGGCGAGCGGCCGCGCGTGTTGATCACCCTGCCCGTACCCGATCGCGACGTCCTGGTGATGACGACGACCGACCGCCTCGTCAGCTCGCAGGTCGTGCACGTGACCGGAACGACCAAGACGCTCGATGTCGATGCGCCCGGCAATGCCGCGCAGTTCATAGTCTCGGTCGAGATGCCGAACGAAGAGGGCGTCTCGAAGGCGTCGACGCCGATCGCGATAGCACCGGCACCAAAGGCGCTGTACGTCACGGTGCGCCCCGACAAGGCCCGGTATGCGCCGGGCGAGCGCGCCACGTTCGCGATAGAAGCGCGCGACATCCGCGGACGCGGCGCGCGCGCGGAACTCGCGCTCGGGGTCGTCGATCGGGCGCTCTATGCGGTGCAAGAGGCCGACAAGATCGATCCGATGGCGACATTGTATAGCGGATCGGCGTACTTCTATCCGTCATTCTCGTGGTTCCGGCCGAACGAGGGCGCGGGCGCGCTGGTCAAGGCGGGGATGACGGCGGATATGTTCTCGGAGAACGCTCCGATGACGACGATCGCGCGCACCTCCTCGCGTGCCGCGGCGCCGCAGGCGGCGATCCGGTCGAACTTCCAAGACACCGCATATTGGTCGCCGTCGATCGTGACCGATGCGAACGGCCGCGCGACGGTTTCTTTCGTATGGCCGGACAATCTCACGACGTGGCGCGCATATGCGCTCGCGGTGACGCGCGATACCTCGCTCGGGACGGCGCGCGCGACGGCGCTTGTGACCAAAGACTTCCTCGTACGTCTTGAGACGCCGCGGTTCTTGCGCGCCGGCGACGCATCGCAGATCGTCGGCATCGCGCAAGGCATGCCGGACCGCTCCGCGGTCTCGCTCAAACTCGATACAGGGGCGCTCGGCTTCGGCACGCTCGAGCAGGCGCTGACGCTCGACGGCGACCAAAGCGCCGATACGTCCTGGCCGGTCACGGCGCATGGAACGGGCACCGCGACGCTGACGCTTTTCGGCACCGACGGTGTGCGCACGGACGCCGTGCGTCAAGACCTGACGCTGCTCGCGGCGACCGCGGCCGAGCATGTCCGCGCCGCTGGGTCACTTCCGAACGACGCGAGCGTCGCGGTCACAGTTCCGCAGGGCGGCTATCTCGGTGGCGACGTGACGGTGGCCCTGACGCCGAGCATCGTGGCGGGGCTCGTGCAGAACCTGCGCCTGCTCGACGTCTATCCCTACTATTGCACGGAGCAGACGATGTCGGCGGCGTTGCCCGCCATCTACGTCGACGACGTGTTGAAGGGATCGGGATTGCGTGCGCCGGGCGACGTGGCGCCGGGGCCGATCGTCGCCAACGCGATCGCGCGACTGGCGCAACTCCAGCACCACGACGGTTCGTGGGGTTGGTGGGAGAACGACGGCGCGCATCCGTTCATGACGGCCTACGCGCTCTACGGGCTGGCGGCATTCCGCCGGGGCGGCTACGCGGTTCCCGATCATATGTACGATCGCGGCGTCGCGAGCTTGTTGTCGCAGTTGGAGAACGCGAATACCGACACCCTGCGCTTCTGGGGCGGCGCACAGGCGAACTCGGAATGGAACACGCGCGCCTACATGCTCTTCGCGCTGGCCGAAGCGGCGCCCGACCGGGCGAAGGGCGTCGCGGCGACGTGGTACGTGCAGACCCTCGCGCACGCGAAGCAGCTGAATCCGTACGCGCTTGCGGTGCTGGGCCTCGCCGAGCATCGCCTGGGCAACGATGTCGCCGCCAAAGCATTGCTCGCGACGCTCGATGGGCGCGCGACCGTCGACGGCGCGTTCACCTACTGGACGGGCGACACGTGGCACTATGCGTGGGAGGACGATCCGATCGAGACGACCGCCTACGCACTGCGCCTGGAAGCCGCGCTCGCACCGGATTCGCCGCGCGTCGCGGGCGCCGTCGCGTTCCTGCGCGCGCAGCAGCGCGGCGACTGGTGGTATACGACGAAGGATACCGCCGCGAGCATCTACGCGCTCGCCGAAGCGCTGCATCCCGATGCGAGCGAGTTCCATCCCGACGAGCGCGTGCGCGTGCTCCTCGACGGAGTCGAAGTCGGCTCCGCCCATATCACGCAGCCGATCCTCGATGCGGCCGATGCCGAGATCGTGATCCCCGCTTCGAAGATCCGCAACGGCGGGACGCTGACGTTCGAGAAGAGCGGCCGCGGCGCGCTCTATTGGGCGACCGACGCGGTGCGCTACGTGCCGCCCTCCGCCAAGAGCACGAACGATGCGGACGTCCCGCTCTTCACCCGGCTCTTCGCCAAGGCGCCGGAGTTCTCGATCGACCGGACCTACGACGTCGGGCATCCCGGCCCGTGGCGGGTGGGCGATGAGGTGAAGGTCACCGTGACCGTCTCGACCCGCGAGGACGTGCAGTACGTGCTGGTCGAGGATCCGTTCCCCGCCGGTGCCGAGCATCAGGACGAGCAAGGGCACGCCGCCGACGATGCCTGGAGCGGCGTCCAGCTCTTGGACGACCACGCCGCGTTCTTCGCGGACCGCCTCAACCCGCGGTATCCGCTGAAGATCACCTACACCCTGCGGGTGACCACGCCGGGAACCTACACCGCCCCGGCCCCGACCGCCGGCGCCATGTACGGGCCGCCGGTCTCGGCCGTCGGCAAGGGCACGACCATCACGGTTGTGCCCTAGGCCGCCCTGTGCTAGGATGGCCGAGGCCCGCCCGACGGGCCTGAATTTTCGCGTGCTCGCACGAGCCGCGCCGAGAGGGGGGTTGTCAAACTATGGAAGTACGCGTATCACCGGGCGAACCGATCGAGAGCGCGCTGCGCCGTTTCAAGAAAGCCACCCAAAAGGCCGGCATATTGGCCGAAGCGCGCAAGCACGAGCACTACGAAAAGCCCAGCGTCCGCCGCAAGAAGAAGTCGGCCGCCGCTCGCAAGCGCCGCACGTAGTGGCCTCGCTCAAAGACCGCATCTCCGCCGACATGGTCGCGGCGATGAAGGCACGAGATCAGTTGAGGGTCGACACACTGCGGTCGGCCCTTTCCGGTTTTACCTACAAACGCACCGAAGCCGGCGTCGACCTCACCGAGGCCGACGAACTCGCCGTGGTCGCCAAACAGGTCAAACAGCGCACCGATTCGTTCAACGAGTTCACGAAGGCCAACCGCCCCGAACTCGCCGCCAAAGAAGCGGCGGAGCGCGAGATCCTGCAGGTCTACCTGCCCGCGCAGAAATCGGCGGAAGAAGTCGCCGCGATCGTCCGCGCCGCGGTCGATTCGCTCCCGCCCGAAGGCCGCAACCAAGGCGCGATCATGAAGATCGTCATGCCGCAGCTCAAAGGCCTCGCCGACGGCAACGTCGTCCGCGAAGCGGTAACCGAAGCGCTGAAGTAGCCCGCCCGATAGCGTGAAGCCCAGGGACCCCGCGTAACTTCCGCCAAGCGGGCGGGTAGTGCTACGCATGAAGGCTGCTCGGGTCCGCGCGCTGTTCTGGGTCGCTCTGCTGTTCGCCGGTTATGGCGGAATGGCTTTTTCTGCTGTCGCTCCCTCGCCCGCAGGCGATGTGGTGGTCATCCCGATCGAGGGAACGGTGGATGACGGCATGGCGCATATGGTGCAGCGCGCCGTCGCCGATGCCAACGATACCGGCGCGAAGGCGATCGTGCTGGAGGTCAACAGCGGCGGGGGACTCGTCGAGGCGGCGTTCCTGATCCGTGACGCCATCTTCTCGGCGAAGATGCCGGTGGTGGCCTACGTCTCCCAGCGCGCCTACTCGGCCGCCGCGCTCATCACCCTTTCGGCCGGACGCGTCGTCATGGGTCCGGCCGCGACCATCGGGGCCGCCGAGCCGATCCCCAACACCGCGAAGATGATCTCGGCCCTGCGCGGCGAGTTCGAATCGACGGCCCTGCACAACCACCGCCCGGCGAACGTCGTCGCGGCGATGGTCGACAAGAACGTCGACGTCCCGCAATACAAGCGCGCCGGCGCGATCCTCACGCTCAACACGCAGGACGCGGTCAAGGCCCACGTCGCCGACGCCGTCGCGCCGTCGCTCGATGCGGCGCTCGCAGGTTCGCACGTGAGCGGAACGGAGCGCGTCGCGGGCTATACGTTCGGCGAGCAGTTGGCGCGGTTCGCGACCGATCCGGTCGTCAGCGGGCTGCTGCTCACCATCGGCATGCTCGGCCTGCTGATCGAAATGCAGACCCTGCACGGCATCGCCGGCGCCATCGGCGTGCTCGCGTTCGTGCTGTTCTTCGGCGCGCACATCTACGCCGGATTCTCCAACGGTCTGGTCATCGTGCTGGCGATCGCGGGCGTGCTCGGCATCCTCTGGGAACTGCACGTCGTGCCGGGACACGGGCTGCCCGGCATCGTCGGCGGCCTGCTCTTGCTCTCGGCCGTCGGCCTCGCGTTCGGCCTGCAGTTCTTCACGGTCGCCGCGGAGACCATCGCGACGGCGATCGTCCTCACCGTTATCCTGTTCGCGCTCGCGGTCAAGGCCTTCCCGGAGAACGCCTGGATGCGCCGTCTGGTCCTGCTCGCCGAACAGGGCCCCGACTACGTCACGTCGGCGGACTTCTCGTACCTGGCGGGCCGCAGCGGAACCGCGGCCTCGCTGCTCCGTCCCGCGGGCGTCGCTTCGATCGACGGCCGCCGCGTCGACGTGCTGACGGACGGCGAATTCATCGCCGCCGGAACGCCGGTCCGCGTGACGCGCGTCGAAGGTGCGCGCATCTTCGTCGAACCCGTCACCCTTCCAAGTTACAAAGCTTAAGGAGTCAACTACGTGGCCGGACTCGGTATCGGACTGATCCTGATCATCCTCATCCTCGTCATCGCGTTCTTCATGTTCCTGTACTACTTCCCGATCGGGCTGTGGATCAGGACGGTCGCGGCCGGCGTGCCGCTGGGCATCATCTCGCTCGTGCGCATGCGCCTGATCGGCATTCCGCCCAGCGTGATCGTGTCGAACTACGTGCGCGCCCGCAAGGCGGGCCTGCCGCTGACGGTCGATCAGATGCAGTCGCACTATCTGGCCGGCGGCAACGTCGACAAGGTGACGCTCTCGATGATCGCCGCGCAGCGCGCGCAGATCCCGCTCGAATGGCAGCGTGCCGCGGCGATCGATCTCGCCGGTCGCGACGTGCTCGAAGCGCTGCAGACGTCGGTCAATCCGAAGGTCATCGAGACGCCCATCTTCCAGGGCGTCGCGCAGAACGGCATCCAGTTGAACGTCAAGGCGCGGATCACCGTGCGCACCAACCTCGATCGCTACGTCGGCGGCGCCGGCGAACCGACGATCGTGGCGCGCGTCGGCGAAGGCGTCGTCTCGGCCGTCGGTGCCGCTCCCGATCACAAAGAAGTGCTCGAGTACCCGGATCGCATCTCCAAGGCCGTGCTCGCGAAGGGCCTCGACGCGGGCACCGCGTTCGAAATCGTCTCGATCGACATCGCGGACGTCGACGTCGGCAAGAACATCGGCGCCGAACTGCAGACCTCGCAGGCCGAAGCTGACCGCCGCATCGCCCAGGCGAAGGCCTCGGAACGGCAGTACGCCGCCATGGCCTCCGAACAAGAGCAGAAGGCGCAGACGCAGGCGATGCGCGCGAAGGTCGTCGAGGCCGAAGCGACCGTGCCGCTGGCCATCGCCGAAGCGTTCCGTCAGGGCAATCTCGGCGTGATGGACTATTACAAGCTCAAGAACATCCAGTCGGATACGGAGATGCGCGGCGCGATCGGCGGATCGGTCGAGGGCGGACCCACGGATCCGGGTGCGTCGCCGCCGCCGCAAGGCCCGAAATAGACGATGCACAACATCGGCGTCTGGATCTGGGTCATCATCGTCCTCTTCGGCGTGATCAATAGCATCCGGAAGAAGGCGGCCCAGTCCCAGGCGGCGATGCGGGTGCAGGTTCCGGCTCCGCAGCCGCAGTACCAACCCGTCCCGCCCGCTCCGCAGCCGTTGGCGGCGCCTTCGGCGGCCCCGGTCTACACCGCGGCGGCGGCCTACGTCCCCGCCGTCGCGCGGCCCGTGGCGACCGCCTCGGTCGCGCCGCGGCCCCTGGTCGCACCGGCCGCTCCGTCGGTAGAACCGCCTCCGCGCCCCGCGCGGACGATTTTCCCGCTCCCCGTTTCGGCTCCGTCGGGCGGGGTCTTGGACGGTCTCTTTGAAGACTCGCGGAGCATCGTTCGCGGCATCGTGATCGCGGAGGTGCTGGGCAAACCCAAAGCACTATCGGAGCAACCATTCTGGAGTTTACCGCCGAGCGTTCGTTAGACCTCACCGCCCTGGACGACCGCGTGCGGCTGTTCGGGCCCTTCGATGCAAACCTCACCGCGATCGAGAACCTCTGCGGCGTTTCGCTCCACGCGGACGGCGACGGTCTCGTCATCGCCGGAGCGAGCGACGCGGTCGACCGCGCGGAACGGGTCGTCCGCGGGATGCTGGATGCGGCCGTGCGCGGCGCGCAGCTCACCCCGCACGACGTCTCGCTCGCGGCCAGCGACGCGCGCGCGCCCGCCCAGCGCGACCTGCCCGACACGCTGTTCCGCACGTCGCGCGGAAAGCAGATCCGTCCGCGTACGCCCGGCCAGCGCGCGTTCACCGAAGCGATCGCGGCGCATCCGCTCACGTTCGGCATCGGGCCGGCCGGCACGGGCAAGACGTTCCTCGCCGTGGTGATGGCGGTGCGCGCGCTCAAGGAACGCCGCGTGAGCCGCATCGTCCTCTCGCGCCCCGCCGTCGAAGCGGGCGAGAAGCTCGGCTTTCTGCCGGGCGACGTGAAGGAGAAGGTCGACCCGTATCTGCGTCCGCTCTACGATGCGCTGGCCGAATGTCTGGACGACGGCGTGGTCGCGAAATATCTGGAGCGCGGCACCATCGAGATCGCGCCGATCGCGTTCATGCGCGGGCGCACGCTCTCCGATGGGTTCGTCATCCTGGACGAAGCGCAGAACGCCACCCGCGCGCAGCTCAAGATGTTCCTGACGCGCTTGGGCGAGGGATCGACCATGATCGTCAACGGCGACGTGACGCAGATCGATCTCCCGCGCGGCGTCGAGAGCGGCCTGCTCGAAGTCCCGCGCCGGTTCGCCGGGATCCCGGAGATCGGCTTGGTCGAACTCGACGAGACCGACGTCGTGCGCCATCCGCTGGTCGCGAAGATCATCCGCGCGTACGCCGCGGACCCATGATCTACTATCGCAACGACGTGCGCGGAAGCGGCGTGAACGGCCGCACGCTCAAGGCGGTCGCGGAGCGACTGCTCGATGCGGCGGGCGAACGCGGCTCGTCGCTCTCGCTCACCCTCGTCGACGACGCGGCGATGCGGGAACTCAATCGCGACCATCGCGGCAAAGACCGACCCACCGACGTGCTCTCGTTCCCGCTCGAACCCTTCGAGACGCCCGAGGGCGACGACGCGCCGGAGCGGATGCTGGGGGATGTGGTCGTCTCGATCGATACGGCGCGGCGGCAGGCGGCGGCGTACGATGCGCCGCTGCAGCGCGAGATCGAGCGTCTGCTGATCCACGGCATCCTGCACCTGCTTGGACACGATCACATGGAGGCGGGCGAACGCGCGGAGATGGAGGCGGAAGAACGCCGTCTCGCCGCCGCGATCGGCATGCCCTGGCCGTATCTCACGTGAAGCTCTTCCGATCGCTCAACCACGCCTTCGAAGGCATCATGTATGCGGCGCGGACGCAGGCGAACATGCGCACGCATCTGCTCGTCGCGGCGCTCGTGCTGATCGCGACGCTGCTGCTCAAACTCGACCGCTTTTACGTCATCGCGATCGTCGTCCTCATCGCCATGGTGCTGGCACTCGAACTGCTCAACACGGCCATCGAGGCGATCGTCGACCTGCTGACCGTCGCGCACCATCCGCTCGCCAAGACGGCGAAGGATGCGGCTGCGGGCGCCGTCCTGGTCGCGTCGCTGGCCTCGGTGGTGGTCGGCTACCTCGTGTTCTACCAGGGCATCACCGGCGCCGGCGCGAGCGTCTTCGCAGCCGTGCAGGCGGTGCCGGCCAACGTCGCCTTCATCGCCCTGGCGGTGGCGGCGATCGCCGTGATCTTCGCCAAGGCCTGGACGGGGCGCGGCTCGCCGCTCCAGGGCGGCGCGGTGAGCGGGCACTCGGCGCTGGCCTTCGCGGCCGCTACCTTGCTGGCGCTCTTCTACCGGCAGCCCCTCGCGGCGCTGCTGGGCTACTTCATCGCCTTCCTGGTCGCCCAGAGCCGCGTCGAGAGCAAGACCCACAGCACGTTCGAGGCGATCTGGGGGGGCGTGCTCGGCTCGCTGGTCGCCCTGACCATCTATCTGCTCGTCCGCCCGCACGTCATGCTATAATGGGCCAACTTTGTCCATGACCCAAACCCAAGACCTCGAGATCGTCGCCCTCGTGGTGCTCGTGGCCGCCGCAGCCTTCTTCGCGGCCTCCGAGGGAGCGTTGGTCTCCGTCTCCCGCCTCCGGGCCCGGGCGCTCGTGGAGCGCGGCGTCAAGCGTTCGCGCGTCCTGCTCGCCCTGGTGGAAGACCGCAACAAGTTCCTGACGACCGTCCTGGTCGGCAATACGGTCGTGCTGCTGGGCGCGGACTCGCTGGCTACGTATCTGTTCATCCAGTTGGGGCTGCCCGAGGCCGCCCTGCTCTCGACCGTCGTGATGACGTTCGTCATCCTGCTCTTCGGCGAGATCATCCCGAAGACGGTCGCCGTCTCCGACAGCGATCGCTGGGCGCTGCGTCTGGCACTGCCGATGCGGGCCGTCGCGTGGGTGCTGACGCCGGTCGTCGTGTTCTTCCAATTCTTGACCGACCTGCTGCTCCGTCCGCTCGGCGTGAAGAACGCGCACCAGATCTTCGTCACCGAAGAGGACATCCGCGCGCTCGTCAACGTCGGCGCGGAACAGCGCGTGATCGAAGAAGAAGAGCGCGAGATGATCCATTCGGTCATCGAGTTCGGCGATACGATCGTGCGCGAGGTGATGACCCCACGGCCGAAGACCGTCGCGGTCGCGGTCGACGAGTCGCCGCGCAAGGCGCTGGACATGGTCATCTCCGAGGGCTACTCGAAGCTGCCCGTCTATCAAGAATCCAAGGACGACGTCGTCGGCGTCGTCCACGACCGCGAACTGCTGATCGCGCTCGCGAACGGGACGCTCGCGCAGACCTCGCTGCGCTCGCTGATGCGCCACGTGGTGCACGTTCCCGAGACCAAGAAGATCGCGGAGCTGCTGCGCGAGATGCAGCGCGATAAATTCTCGCTCGCGATCGTCGTCGACGAGTACGGCGGCACGGCCGGCCTGGTGACCATGGAGGACCTCCTCGAAGAGATCGTCGGCGAGATCCGCGACGAGCACGACGAGGACGAGCAGGAGCCGATCCGCATCATCGACGAGAACGAAGCGGTCGTCGACGCGGGCGTGAACATCGAAGACGTCAACGCCAAGCTCGGCATGCACCTGCCGACCGAGGATTTCGAGACGATCGGCGGCTACACGGTCGGCCTCTTCGGCCGCCTGCCCGTCGAAGGCGAAGAGATCGACGCCGACGCGCACACGCGCCTGCGCGTGGACCGCACGCGCGGCCGGCGCATCCTCTCGGTGCACGTCTATTCGGCGAACGGCCGCAATCGACGCGGCCCCGGCGACGACGGCGAGATAGAACAGATCGAGGAGATCGACGATGCCGCACTCTGAGGACCTGCTCGACGCGGCCAGAGCCGCCCGCGCCAACGCCTACGCACCCTATTCGAACTTCCGGGTCGGCGCCGCGGTGCGGACCGGAGACGGCAGCATCGTCGCCGGCTGCAACGTGGAGAACGCGAGTTACGGCTTGGCGATCTGCGCCGAGCGCAACGCGCTGACGACGGCGGTCGCGCAAGGCAAGCGCACGATCGTGGAGATCGCCATCGCGGGGCCCGACGGCATCGCGACGGCGCCGTGCGGCGCGTGCCGGCAGTTCATCGCCGAGTTCGATCCGGCGATGCCGGTCACATATACCGGGCCCGGAGAGCCCGTGCGGACCACCATGGAGCACCTGCTGCCCGAGTCCTTCGGACCGCGCGCGCTCGGCAGATGACCGCTCGGACCCGCGCCTACAAAGCGCGCGGGATCGTGCTCCGCGCGCGCAATCTCGGCGAAGCCGACAAGATCGTCACGTTCTTCACCGACGAACGCGGCAAGCTCGACGCCGTCGCCAAGGGCGTGCGCCGCGCCAAGAGCCATCTCGCGGGGCGGCTGGAGTTCGGCGCGGAGAGCGCGCTCGCGCTGCATCGCGGCCGGAATCTCGACGTGCTCGTCGGCGCCGAGGTCATCGCCCATCGCTGGATCGTGGAGCCCGCCGCCTTCGCGGCGGCCAGCGTCGTCGCCGAGACGATCGAAGCGCTCTGCGAACCGGACGAGCCGATGCCGGAGGTCTACGCGCTGCTCTCGGCCGCGCTGACGGCGCTCGCGACCAGCGACGATCCGACCGCCTTGCTGCCGCGCTTTCAACTGCGCTTGCTCGAGGCGCTTGGCGTGGCCCCGCCCGCATCGCGCTGCGGCCGCTGCGGCGTCGCCCTCGCCGGCGATGCGTGGCTGGACGAAGAGAGCGGCGTCATCGCCGGCCCGGAATGTCGCGAAGCCTGGCGGGAAGCGCTCGAACTCGATCCCGAGGATCTTGCGAACTTCGCCGGACTGGGCGCGGCGCGCGGCGACGGCGCGACGCTGCTGGCGCGGCCGAAGGTGGCGACGGTGGTCGACCGGCTGGTCTCCTATCACGTCGGCCGTCGGCTCCGAGCGGGAGCGCACGCTGCCGAGTTCGTAAGGGCAAAACCGTGAGCGTCATGGGACTCGATGTGGGCAGCAAGCGGATCGGCATCGCGATCGCGGACCCGAGCGGCACGTTCGCCCTGCCCGTCGGGACGATCGAACGGACGAACAAGCGCGCGGACCTGGCAGCCGTCGCCGAGTACGTCGAATCGTACGGAGCGCGCGAACTCGTCGTCGGCGATCCGGTCTCGCTTTCCGGCGAACGCGGCATCGCCGCGCAGAAGATGGACGCCTTCGTCGAGGATCTCCGCGTGATCTTCCCCGGGACGATCCATCGCGTGGACGAGCGGCTGACGACGGCGCAGGCGACCAAGACGCTCATCTCCGCGGACGTCTCGCGCGCCCGCCGGAAGACGGTGGTCGACAAGATGGCCGCCGCGCTGATCCTCGATTCGTTCTTGGCCGGGCGCCGGCGCGAGGGCCGCTGATGCGTCGGATCGTCGCCGGGCTCATCGCGGCCGTCCTCGCCGTGACCGTCGTCGGCGCGGCCTGGGTCTACGCGACGCTCTTCCACGACGCGAACTATCCCGCGCAGGCCACCCGCATCGTCATCCAGCGCGGTTCGAGTTTCGGCGAGATCGCGACGCTGCTCGCGCAGAACGGCGTGATCGGCAACGCGCTCGCCTTCCGCCTGCTCGCGAAGGCGACGCATGCGGATACCGACGTGCACGCGGGGGAATACCGCTTCGCACCGCACCAGACGGCGAACGCCGTGCTGACGGAACTCCGGACCGGCGGCGCGCAGGTCGCGCAGTGGGTGACCATCCCCGAGGGGTTCACCGCGGCCCAGATCGCGCAGCGGATGGCCGACGCGAAGATCTCCGATGCGGCCGCGCTGGAAGCGACGTTCATGCACGACACGATCGTCGCCGGCGCGACCCGGACCAAGAATCTCGAGGGCTTCCTGTTCCCGTCGACCTATCTGATCCCGACCGACGCCTCGCCCGACGCGATCGCGCGGATCCTCACCACGCAGTTCCAGGCCGAACTGCCGAAGGACGCCGAGGCGAAGGCGCGCGCGCTGCATCTGACGGTGCCGCAGGTCGTGACCGTGGCCTCGCTGATCGAGCGCGAGGCGAAGGTCGATTCGGAACGCCCGCTGATGGCCGGCGTCTATTACAACCGCCTGCGCATCGGGATGCCCCTCGAAGTCGATGCGACGATCGAGTACGCGTTGCCCGAACACAAGACGGCGCTCTCGTTCAAGGACCTGGCGATCGATTCGCCCTACAACTCGTACAAATTCGCAGGTCTGCCGCCGACGCCCATCGCCAATCCCGGCAAGGCCTCGCTCGACGCGGCCTTCGCGCCGGTCAAGACGGAGTATCTCTACTACGTGTATAAGGGCGACGGACACCACGCGTTCGCCAAGACGCTGGCCGAGCACAACGCCAACGTCGCCAAGTACCTGAAATGAGGAACATCCATGGGAACCAATAACGGCGAATCGCACAGCCACGGCGATCACGACCACGACCACGACCACGATCACGACCACGGGCCGTTCGAACTGAACGACGAGCTGACGATCGCGACCAAAGACGGTTCGGAACTGCTCTTCAAGGTCATCGGGACGATGGAAGACCCCGACGAGGCCAAGACCTATGCGGTCCTGGTCCACGACGACGAGGCGACGGGCGAACAAGAGTTCATCGTGACCGATACCGACGGCAACATGCTCGAGGACGACGCGCTCGCGCAAGAGATCCTCGACGAGTTCCTGCTCTTCGCCGAAGAAGCCGGCGAAGGCGAAGAGAGCACCAGCTAATCGACGTCCTCTTCCTATCGGCCAACGTCGGCGCCGGTCACGTGGCCGCCGCCAACGCGGTCGTCTCGGCCCTGCGCGCGCGCGACCCGGGCGTGCGCACGACCGTCGTCGACTCCTACAAGTACGCGGCGCTCGCGATGTCGCGCGTCGTCTCCGAAGGCTACTTGCAGATGGTCAAGACGATCCCGCAGATGTACGGCTACATGTACCGCCAGGCCGAACGCGCGACGGAAGTCGGACCGTTCCGCGTCTGGGCGCACCAGTTCACCGCGAGCAACCTGCGCGCGCTGATCGAGCGGGAGAAGCCCGACGTCGTCGTCTGCACGCACGCGTTTCCGTGCGGCGCGATGGTGGAGTACAAGCGCGCGTATGCCGACGCGCCTCCGGTCGTCGGCGTCGTCACCGACTTCGCGGTGCACGCCTTTTGGATCCATCCCGACGTCGACGCGTACGCGGTAGCCACGGAGCCGATGCGCGAGATCATGATCGCGCGCGGCGTCGACCCGGCGCGGGTCGCGGTCACCGGCATCCCCGTCGATCCGCGGTTCGCGGGCACGGGCGAATCGCAGAGCGCGTTGCGGGAACGGCTCGATCTGCCGCGCGGGCGGACCATCGTGCTGATGATGGGCGGAGGCCTGGGCATGGGGCCGATCGTCACGATGATGCGCGCCCTGGAACAGGCGGAGGCGCCCGTCTGCGCGGTCGTGATCGCCGGGAAGAACCACGCCTTGCAGACGCGCGTCCGCGATGCCGCGCAGGGGCTCGCGTATCCGGTGCGGGTGCTGCCGTTCGTGGATAACGTGCACGAGTATATGCATGCCGCCGATCTGCTGCTGACCAAGCCGGGCGGCCTTACGACCGCCGAGGCCTTGGTCGCCGGCGTTCCGATGGTGCTCTTCAAGCCCTTGCCCGGTCAGGAAGAGCGCAACGTGCGCTACCTCACGGAACGGCGGGCGGCCGCGAAGGCGAAGACGCCCTCGGAACTCGCGCGCGTCGTCCGCGATCTGATCGCAAAACCGGGGCGGACCGAGCGGATGGCGGCCGCGATCCGCGAAATTGCCAAGCCGAACGCCGCGGCCGAGATCGCCGCGATCGTCGAACGCCTCGCCGCAGAAACGGACGCCTGATGCTTCCATCCAATCGCCTCTACGGATTCTGGCTCGCGCTTCTCCGCATCGCGCTCGGAGCCGCCTGGCTCGTGCACGCGGTACCGAAGTTCACGACGGGCGCGTTCATGCCGCCCGACGGATTCATGCCGAAACTCCTGGCCCAAGGCGTGCAGAACACGACCGGGCCCTATCACGATTTTCTCCTCAATACCGTGACGCCGAACGTCGGGCTCTTCGCCGAACTGATCCGCGCCGGCGAGGCGATCGTCGGCACGCTGCTGGTGCTCGGCTTCCTCAGCCGCATCGGCGCGCTCGGCGGACTGTTCTTGCTCGCGAATTACATGCTCGTCCAAGGTGAGCCGAGCACCCTGACGGGCTGGAGCGGCCTGGACGGCGCGATGGTGCTGCTGTGCGCGATCAACGTCGTGCTCCCGACGGGCCGGGTGCTCGGCCTGGACTGGTTCTTCAATCGTCCGCGTCGCGCGATTCCGGTCGCCGCCGCTCCCTACGCCGGGCCCGAACCGACGGTGACCGCGCCGGACGGCACGGTGCAGGCCGAGTTCGTGGACGAAGCGCCGATGAACGGCCCGAGCGCGCCGCCCAACTGACCAAAGTCGCAAGCGTCGGGAGAATAGGGACCGGCGCCAGTTATGTGGTATAGTCGGTCGTCGCGCCGGGAGAGATGGCCGAGCGGCTGAAGGCGGCGGTTTGCTAAACCGTTATACGATGTAAAGTCGTATCGAGGGTTCGAATCCCTCTCTCTCCGCCACGATCCGGGGCCTCAAAACCACTTGACGGGGCCTGGTAGTATCAGAGAGTCGCGCGGGTGCGCGTATTTGCGGTCGTAGCTCAATTGGATAGAGCAACAGGCTACGAACTTGTAGGTTGGGGGTTCGAGTCCCTCCGACCGCAGATCTGGAGAAGAGCGTCGCGAAAGCGGCGCTCTTCCTTATCGTTCGATCGGCGTTACGACCATCGCCGAGTGCGGATAGTCGAAGACGAAATCGAAGTTCTTCATGAACGCGAATCCTACGAGCACGTCCCGTCCGGTGAAGGCCGGCGAGACGCACGCCGAGGGCGTCTGGAAGTCGATCGGCCCGATCGAAAGGTCGTCGATGTGCCCGCACTCCTCCACTTCGTAGCCGCCGACGCCGCCGGCCAGCAACTCGCCGCGGACCATACGGACGCCGTACTTGTAGATGATGTCCTGACCGAAGAGCACGTAGAGCGGATTGCCTGAATCGAGCGTCGCGTTGACGTCGATGGTCTTGTCGAGCTTCATCGGTAAGGTCGGCTGACCGCTCGAGAGGTCGACGACCGTGTGGATGCCTTGCACGGCAGAGATGTCCGTGGACGGATCCTCGATCGTGAGCGTCCGCTCGCTGAAGCTCAAGCGAGAGATGACGCCGGCCAGCAGCGTATAGCCGATGATCCCATCGGCGTCCAGGTTGCCGAAGTCGGAGTAGTGCGCTATGACGTTGGAGAGCGTGTTCCCGCCCACGACGAAGGCGTCGACCTTCGCGTAGTGGGTCGTATTCGCGCCGCCGATGCCGTAGCCGACGCCCTTCTCGATCTCTTTGAGATTCGCCCGATCGGCGAACTTCTTGGTGAAGACCATGCCGATGCCGTTGCCCGTGTCGAGGATGAACTTGCCCTTGGTGCCGTTGACGGTCGCTTCGAAATAGACGCGATCGTCGGTGATCGTCACCGGGAACGGTTTGCCGTTCGCGAACGTCCACGATGCCACTTGGTCGGGCGGATGCAAGGCGGCCGGCGCCACGGGAGCGTTACCCTCGATGCTCGTGAACTCGAGCGTCCTCGTGCTGTTCTTCCGCGCGTATTTGGAAGCGACAAGTTTTCCGGGCGACGCCGGGGCATAGGCGAGGATGTCGAGCACGGTCTGGTTCGCGCCGTCGGGGTCGATGACGACGCGCTTGTATGCGCCCGTGCTCGGGTCGACGTAGAGATCCATCGCAAAGGCGTTCTGCGGGCTGATGCGGACGATCGTGCAGGGCGTCCCGTCGATCGTCTCGTTCCCGCGAAGCACGCCCGGCATCGCCGTCGTAACTTCGTTGAAGATCATGTCTTGATCGATCGCGAGTTTCTGCGCGTCGCCGAGGACCGGCGACTTGAAGCCGTTGTCGTCGGACTGCCAGAAGAGATTCCCGGTAAAGCCGCTCTCCTCGGAGCGATCCGTCTTCGGATCGTGCAACGTCGTGCGCGAGAGGATGCCGAGGCGCAGGACGGTGACGTCGCGATAGGTCTCCGTCTTGCCGTCCTTGGTCGTCGTGATCTTGCCCTTCGCTTTGAGCGAGGTGAGGGTGCCGTCGCCGAACTGCCAGCCGACGTACGTCCGATGCTTCGCCAGGAGCGATGCGGCGTCGTCCGCGCGAGCCGGGGCGGTCGAGCCGAGGGCCGACGAGAGGAGGGCGAGCGCCAGTACGAGCGCGATCGGATGCTTCACGTCGACCTACTGCCTGTGCGGATTCATGATCATCTTGCCTTGCGGATAGGCGAAGACGAAGTCGAAATTCTTGAGCAGGTCGTAGCCCACGATGATGTCGCGGCCCGTCATCGAGAACGACGTGCAGCCCGGGAACGGACCGTAGACGATCGGACCGACCGCGAGCGAATCGAGGTCGCCGCACTCGTCTACCTCGGTGCCGTTGACGCCCGAGAACTCGATATGCGACGCGGCGGACGAATTATCGACGAAGAACTTCATGCCGGTCTTGGCGGGAAGATCGTGCGGGAAGAGCACTTGGAACTCGTCGCCCATGTCCAGCGTCGCGCTCACGTCGACGGTGCCGTTCATCTTCATCGGGATGACGGGCGTTCCCGACGACAGGTCCGGGGAGACCACGACCCCGGCGAAGGGATCGAGCGAGGTCATCGGATCGTGGATGGTCATCGTCTGATCCGACGTGCTGAGTTCGACGACTGCGCCGCCGAGCAGACCGAAACCGATCAACCCATCGAGCGGCGTCCCGTCCTCGTCGCGGAACTGCGCCTTGTTCGACGAGATCACGACGTTCGAGAGCGTGTTGCCGCCGATCTGGATGGTGTCGACCTTCATCAGGTCGGTCTTGGTCGCGCCTTCGCCGCCGATGCCGTACGTCTGCGTATGGCTGAAGGTCTTCGCGTTGACCGCTCGCGCGAAGGCCTGGGTGACGAGAATGCCGTCCGCGCCGGTGTCGAAGAGGAAGCGCCCCTTCACGCCGTTGACGGTGGCGTCGAACGAGACGTTCTGCTGCGTCACCTTGACCTTAAAGGGCTTATCGTTGGTGAAAGCCCACGTCGCGCTCGGTGCGGGCGGGTGGAGCAGATCGTTGCCGACCGGCGCGTTGACCTTGAAATCGGAGTACGTGACGGTCGAGCCATCGTCGTAGCGGAGCGAACTGACGAACTTCTTGTTCCCGACGGTCGCGTAGCGGATCTTGTCGATGGTCGTCTCGTAATCGCCGCCCGGATCGATCACGACTTTGAGGTAGGCGCCCGTCGCGGAATCGACGTAGATGTTCATCGCCTTCGCGCCTTGCATCGTCACGTTGACGATGTCGACGGGCTTGCCGTCGATCGTGTCGGTGCCGTTGTTGACCGCCGGCAGTTGCGGCGTCCCTTCGGCGAGGAAAGCGTCGAGCGCGAGATAGTATCCCGACGCATCGCCGATGACGGGGGTGGTGAACCCGTTCTCGTGGCTCTCCCACAAGAGATTGCCGGTGAATCCGTTCGAGCCGGCCGTACCGTCGCTGGAGATGTCGTCTTTGCGATAGAGCATGCCGCTGTGCGCTTCGGCTCCGGCATAGGCGAGCTTGCCGTCCTTGTCGGCCACGGATCGCTTGAAGGTCAGCGATTTGACCTTGCCGTCGCCGAGCTGCCAGCCGGCGAAGACGGCGTGCTTGATCATCAGGACGGCCGCGTCTTCGGCCTTGGCCGGCGCGGGAGCGAGAATAGCGGACAGAGCCGCCGTCATTAGGAGAGCGGGCACCCGGATCTTCATAAGGCGGGCGCTTGGCGACCGAGCGGGTTGAAACCTCGCTGGGAGTTCTGTTATTATGCGATGTCGAATACACGTTCGGCGGCACCGCGGCTCGGTAGCTCAGCGGTAGAGCAGGGGACTCATAAGCCCTTGGTCGGGTGTTCAAATCACCCCCGAGTCAGGTTTTTCGGGGCCGGCCGTCGCGAGGCGGCCGGCCCGACATTCGAGGTAGAAATGTCCAGCATTCCGTGCGACTTCTGTCCGCATCCGGTCGACCGGACGCAAATGGAAGAGATCGAGATCTCCCACTACGTCCCCGATTCGTCGGGGGACGATCTGGCATATGCGCGGACCTATTTCTTCGGCCACCCGGACTGCGTCCGGAAATTCTACCGGGGCCTGGTCGATCACAAGCTCGATCTGTTCAAGCACATCCCGAGCGCGGGGCAATCCCCCGAGACCCCTCGCTGATATGGCATGCGCCCGTAGCGTAGCTGGATAACGCGCGGCCCTCCGAAGGCTGAGACCGGGGGTTCGAATCCCTCCGGGCGCACCATATCACCGCACACATCACCATGAACGAACGCGATGACGAGCGCTACCTGCGACGGACGCTCGAACTCGCCGCGCGCGCCGAAGCGCAGGGCGACGTCCCGATCGGCGCCGTCCTGGTGAGCGGCGACCTGATCGTCGAGACTTGCAACGAGAAAGAACTCCGCCCGGACGCGACCGCGCACGCCGAGATGCTCGCACTGCGCGAAGCGACGGCCCGGCTCGGCGTCTGGCGCCTCGCCGACGCGACGCTCTACATCTCCAAGGAGCCGTGCGTGATGTGCGCGGGCGCGATCCTGGCCGCGCGGGTGAAGCGGGTGGTGTACGGCGCGCCCGATCCGAAGGGCGGTGCCGACGGGGGCGCCTTCGACCTGCTCCGTTCGCCGCTGACCAATCACCGCATCGACGTCACCGCCGGCGTTCTCGAAGAAGAAGCCGCCCAACAACTCCGCCGCTTCTTTCGCGCCCGCCGCTGACCTAAGTCGGAGGGTCCCGCACCCCCGCAGTATAAAATCGCCGACGGAGAGGTGGTCGAGTGGTTTATGGCACCCGCCTCGAAAGCGGACGAACGTGATGAGCGTTCCGAGAGTTCGAATCTCTCCCTCTCCGCCATTTACAAAGGGCTCCGGTCGTATGACCGGGGCCCTTTGTAAATGTCGAAGCGGTCGGCTTCGAACTCTCGGAACGCTCATCAGCGGAGCGGCGCAGCCGCGGAGCGGTAAAATTCAGCGTCTCCGAAGGCGGCCGGTACGGCCGACTTTGGCGTTCCGAGAGTTCGAATCTCTCCCTCTCCGAAGCCCCAGGATGGGGCAAGTGCCGCGAAGCCCTGGATGGGCGAGAGCGGCCGCCATTATGAAAGGCCCCGGTCGAATGACCGGGGCCCTTTGTGAATGGCGTCTTGTGTCATGCTGAGGAGGCCGAAGGCCGTCTCGAAGCACGTGTGTGCGCGCCCTTCGAGACGCGCTTCGCGCTCCTCAGGGCGACACAGCAGACGCTTTCGCGCTCCTCAGGGTGACACAGCTGACGCTTTCGTGCCCTTCAGAGTGACATGGCACGCATTTCGGTGGCTACGTCAGATCCAGGGGCGGGTGTCGGGGATGGCGGGGGACATCGCGATGTATTGGACGATGCGGGGGCGGGTGCCGCGGTTGGGGCTGCTGCCGTGCGGCAGGGCGTCGTGCCAGATGATGAAGTCGCCGGCGTTCGCGGCGATGTGCTTGGGGCCCAGCGTCGCGATATCGAATGCGCGCGGATCCGCGCCCGGACCGAGCGATGCGAGCCACGTCTCCGCGCGGCGATGGAATCCGGGAACGCAGGTGAACGCGCCTTGCTCCTCCGGCGTGTCGGTCAGATACAAGACCCCGTGCAAGCCGAACGGGATCGGCGGAGCGAGGCTCACGTCCCAATGCAGATGCGGGCCGGGGAACTGCCAGCCGGCGCGCTCGGGCGGGTTGAAGCCGCATTGATCGACCGTCGTCCATAGGTCGTCGCGTCCCCACAGCTGCGCGAACGCGCGGGCGATCTTGCCGGCCGACCGGTTCTTCACCACCGCTTCGTGACGGAGCAGAGGGATCCAAATGCTGTGCCCGTGCGCGTCGCCGTACCACGTCTCGGGATCGTCCGGATCGGCGCGCACGAACTCCCAGATCGCCCGCTCCGCGTTCGCCGCATCCTCCGCCGGAACGGCGGAGCGGACGATGACGTAGCCGTGCTCGTCGAAATGCGCGAGATCGCGCGCATCGAGGGGTGGCGGACCCGCTTCGATCTGCGCGGGCGCGAACCGGCCTTCGATCGCGGCGTTGATGCGTTCGGCGCGCGCCGGCGCTATCGCCCCGCCGTTGCGCTCCAAGACCCACGCTTCGAACCGCTCGAACGTCTCCGCGTCATTGTAGAGATAGGCGAACGTCTCCGCGAGGTTCAAGCCGAGACCGTAGATGGCCGTCGTGTCGCGCTCCCAGGCCGTCGCGTCCGACTTCGCCCCGGATCGTTCCGCGCGCGCGCGTTCCCAGAGCGCTCGGAGATGCGGAACGCCCGTCGTCACGGCTTCGGCGTGGGCGTTCCGGAGAGGCGCGGGTCGGATACGCTCGTCGGGAACGTGATGTCGTCGTACGAGACGTCGGCGACCACTTTGAACGTGCCGAGGATCAGCACGTGTTCGGTCGCGCTGAAGACGCCGTGCACGACCGTCCAATGCCCCTGCAGCATCTTGTAGTCGAGCGCGATCGTCATATCGGAACCGCTCTCGCGCATCTCGATATGCGAGGGCAGTTTCGACGCAGGATCGACGACGATGTCGCCGGGGTAGAACGTCGCGCCCGGCAGCCGCGACGTCGGTTCGACGACGAAGTGCGGCGCGCTCTCGGTGGAGTCCGGTGCGTACGCCGGTGCGAAGTACGCGAAGTACGGCACCGTGAGCGATGCGTTCGGGTCGGGCTGCGGGATCTGGTAGAAGAAGGCGTCTTTGCGATCGAGCGTGATCGTCACGAGTTTGAGGTTCGCGAAGTAGCTGAACCCGAAACTGCCGAGCGGATCGAAGTACGGGATGATCGGGAAGGCCTGGCCCGTCCGCTCGCTGCCGTTGGGCAGATCCTTCATCACCGCGAAGTTATCGGCGTTGCGGACCACGACGCTGCGATTGATGTCCTGCGAGCGGCCGATCGATGCGGTGATGTGGGTGCGCTCGGTATAGGCGATATACGCCGGCGGCATGGTGGAGTACGCCTGGCCGGTGCGATTGACGAGAAGGGCGAGCGCGACGTCGGGCGAGAGCATTGCTACGGTGGAGGGTTCGCCCGCGAGGGCGACGCACCTCGACACCTATGATCCTCGAGCCCACACCCGACATCGTCGCGCGCGTCGTCGAACTGCGGCGCGACATCCACCGCCATCCCGAACTCGGCATGGAAGAAGAGCGCACGGCGGCGCTGGTGGAAGGCGAACTCGACCGCCTCGGCATCGAGCACCGGCGGATCGCGACGACCGGCGTCGTCGGCGTGATCCGCGGCGGAAAGCCGGGCAAGGTCGTCGCGCTGCGGGCCGATATGGATGCCCTGCCGCTCACCGAGAAGACGGGCCTGCCGTTCGCTTCGGAAGTTCCGGGCAAGATGCACGCCTGCGGACACGACGCGCACACGGCGATGCTGATGGGCGCGGCGCGCATCCTGGCGGGCATGCGCGGCGATCTCTGCGGAACGGTCGTGCTGCTCTTCCAGCCCGCCGAGGAAGGCCCGGGCGGCGCGGAGCCGATGATCGCCGAGGGCGCGCTCGACGATCCGAAGGTCGAGGCGGTCGCGATGCTGCACGTCGACTCGCGGCTCGCGCCCGGTCAGATCGGCATCACGCCGGGCCCGGTCAACGCATCGGCCGACGAGATCCGCATCACGGTCAAAGGCAAGGGCGGGCACGGCGCCTATCCGCATACCGCTGCCGATGCGATTCCGGCGACGGCCGCGATGATACTCGCGCTGCAGAACATCGCGGCGCGCGAGACCGATCCGCTCAAATCCGTGGTCGTCACCATCGGTACGATCGAAGGCGGCTTTCGGAACAACGTCATCGCGGACGAAGTGAAGATGACCGGGACGTTTCGCGCGCACGATCCGCAGATCCGCGACGGCCTCGAAGCCCGCGCGCGGCGCATCCTGGACGGCGTCGCCGCCGCGTACGGCGTGACCGCGCATCTCGACGTCCTCTACGGGTACCCGCCGGTCGTCAACGACGAGACGCTCGCATCGAACTTCCGCGACTACATGCGCGCGCACTCGGGTCTGGACGTGCACAGCCCGCCGCCGACGATGGGCGCCGAGGACTTCGCCTATTTCGCGCGCGTCGTCCCCGGCGTGCACGTGCGCCTCGGGGTGATCAGCGAAGTCTCGGGCCACGCCCCGGCGCATTCTTCGCAGTTCCAACTGGACGAAGCGGCCCTGCCGGTGGGGGTGAAGACCCTGGTGGCCTTCGCCACGTCCGTCGGCTCGGGGGACGTGGCCCTCCCCAAGGCCTAGGGGTGACGGTGCCGGCAGGCACTATTAGTGGGGCCGCGAAGAGCCCAAGATGGCTATGTTGGCCGATTCCCTCGAGATCGAGACCAGTGCCGAGGACGCCTTCGCCCTCATCGCCGAGGTCGAGAAATGGCCCCTGTGGCTGGGGTTCTTACGCAGCGCGCGTCTCGCCGATCCGCGCCGCCCGCTCCAGGTCGGCAGCGAGATCATCGTCCGCTCCTCGATTCCGGGTGAGGAAGAGCAGCATTACGAGGTCGACGCCCTGATCGGGAACTTCCACCTCTCGCTGGTCGGGCTCTATTCGGTACGCCGGCGCCTGGATTTCCGCATCGAGCGCAAGACCTCGCGATCGAAGGTCCACGTCCGGATCGACTATCCGGCCTACCACGGCCGAGCCGGCGCATGGCTGGATAAGGTGCGGAACGGCCGCAAGCTCAACGCCGCTCTGGAGCACTCGCTGGTCGTCTTCCGAGGCCTGGTCGAGTATCACCGCGCTCCCGACGCCTGCCTGGCCGACCTCTAGACCGGCCGGGCCGCCGGCTGTCGTTGACGCCGGTCTGCCGGGGTCCGTATACTCAAGCACGATATGCCGCTCTACGACTACCAGTGCGCCACATGCCGGCACGTGACGGAAGTCCGTCACGGCTTCGACGATGCGTACGACGCGCCGTGCGCCGAGTGCGGCGGCGAGATGAAGCGCGTCTTCAATCCCGCGCCGATCATCTTCAACGGTTCCGGATTCTACGTCACCGACTCGCGCAGCAAGGCGGAGACGTCCACCTCGTCGAGCGCGCCGTCGACCCCGCCGCCCTCCAGCGGCGGCGGATCCGAGTCCGCGGCCTAGGGTGACTCCCGCCGGCGTCGCGTGGATCGCGCTCTGGACGCTGGTCGGGTCCGGGGTGGTGCTGATGCTCGTCGCGCCGTTCCTTGCACTTGGACCCTTGCGCGTGGTGCTCGCGCGCACCGAGACGCTGCAGCGCGCCCAACTGGTGCTCGATCTCGAACGCCTGCAAGGCTATAACGACGAACTCGCGCGCATCCCGGCCCGGATGGAACCGCTCGTCGCGCGGATGCTACGCGTGCGCCGGTCGATCGAAGTGAGCGCGCGGATGCTCTGTCTGCCGCAGGCGACGGCGGCCGTGCGCGCCGCGGCGATCGCCGTGCGCGCCCTCGCGAAGTCGCTCGGCGCTTAAGAAAATCCCGGCGGGCCGTCGCCGCCGCCTTCGGGCGGCTCCCATTGCCATCCGCCCGCCGGCTCGATCTCCGGGATCGCGAACGGCGCGCCGAACGGCGGGGTCGAAGCGGGCGGCGGCGCGGGCGATTCGATCGGCGGCGTCGTCGGCGGAGCGGGCGCACCGAACGGCAGGCCGGGGACGAACGCCGGCGGCGGTTCGTTGGACGGCGGATCGACCGGCGGGAACTCGTAGCCCGATTCGCGCGTGACCGGTTTCTCGGCGGGCTGCTGCCGCTGCACGGGGACGACCGCAGCGGGCTGCTGCGGCGCGACCTTCGGCGCCGGCGGCGGCGTGACGCGCTTGGAGAAGTGCGGCGCCGGAACGCTACCCACCGTCGCTCCGATCAGGACGAAGCGCGCCTGCGGCAAGAGCTTCGCGCCGGGACGGCGCGCGATCTCGCGCAATTCCTCGAGGTAATGCGCGGGCACTTCCTCGACTTCCATCGTGTCGAGCAAGAGCGCGATCGTATCGGCGAGGTATTCGGCCGGCGGCACTTTCGAAAACGCGAACACGTGCTGGACGACTTCGGCTTTGACCGCCTGCAGCAGCCGCTTCCAGTATTCGATCGGCTGGTAGTATTCGAACTGGCCGAGTTCGCGCTTGGCCTGCGAGTAGAGCAGCGCGATGCGCTTGCCCAGCGGATCGGAGGGCGGAGAAGGTTCGACGATCGCGACGCGTTTGGCGACGCGCGCGAGTTCGGAGACGATCTGCCCGTGGAAGAACGGGTCGGTCTCGTGCAGATAGTGGAACGAGACGGCCACGTCGTAGGCGTTCTCTTTGGCGGGGATCACCGACGTGCTGCCGCGCACCAGGGTGGCGTCGAGCGTGCCGAAGCGCCGGATGGAGGCGTCGCGATGTTCGATGACGTGAACGGTCGCGCCCGCCCGGATCGCCCGCCGCACCCATTCGGCGTCCGGGCCGTAGCCGCAGAAGAGGACGCGCTGATCGCGTTCGATGCAGAGCGACTCCCAGATGAGCGTCTCGATGTACTGGGATTCGCGGCCGAACTCGTCGGCCGTGTAGGTCATCGGGGCGCTCACGCGCGCATCTCGCTCACCTGTACAGTATCGGCACGAAGGCGGGGTAACGCAATGCCCGGACTGGTAGGGAAGGTGGGACTCGAACCCACATGAGTTGCCTCGACCGCTTTTGAGGCGGTTGCGTCTGCCATTCCGCCACTTCCCCGGGCGACTACCGCGGGTTCGCGGGCTGCGGCGCCGGTCCTGGTACGACGAAGCGGATCGTGACGGGCGTGCCGGCGGGGTACGTCACGCGCAGCAGACGGTAGCCGGGCTTGCGTTCGATCGCCGCCGCGATGCCGGGACCGGGGTCGACGAGGACCTGGAGCAGATCCGCATCCTCCGTGATCGCCGAGAGCGAGACGGCCGGAGCCGAGGCCGTGAGGGTGACGGTCAGCTCCCGTGATCCTTGTGCGAGCGCGTAGGTCTTTTCGAAGCGGACGGTCGTCGGCCCGAGATCCGGTGCGTCGTACGTGCATCGCAACGTCGTGAGGAGCGCCGTCGAAGCCGGCGCACACGCATAGTGGCGGTTGAAGGTCCCGGTCTCGATCGGATGCGTGTATTTCGCGATGTAGTCGCGCGGCGACGGCGTGGGCGGCGATTGGACGTCGTCGCGGAGCGCGCCGATGGTCGTAAACGCATTCCGATCGGGCGCATCGGCGACGACGAGCGACATCGACTCGGCGCCCGCATCGGGGGAGACGGCGACGTCCAGGATACGGTTGGCGAGTCGGAACGTCGGACTTGCGTCGTGGACGACGCGGTTCCCGGCGGAGAACGACGTCGCAAAGTTCTCGGGACGCGGAACGTCGCCGAGGAACATGTCGGCCGCGCCGCGGGGGAGGATGGCGAAGTGCGGCAACCGGACGGAACGCCGGCCGAGGTTCAGTTCCGTCGCCGGAATCGAACGCAGGTCCGAACTCGGATTGATGACGTCCAGGACGCCCGAGCGCCCGTCCGCAGTGACGAGCAGGGCGCTGTCGACGATGCCTCCGTTCGCCGGGGCGACCAGCGCGCGCGCGCGATCGGCATCGCCGACGACCGTACCGCCGCCGTTCCGGAATCGGGCCAGAACGCGCTCCGCGCGCGCGACGTAGCGATACGGGAGGCCGAGCGGCGGGACGATCAGGAC
>Ga0068854_100000011_pt1 | contig 172150 bp, 145 predicted proteins | sample KBSCornC42_FD_66590 | JGI IMG/M metagenome (GOLD analysis project Ga0068854, IMG submission 66590) | Corn rhizosphere microbial communities from Kellogg Biological Station, Michigan, USA - KBS Corn C4-2 | ecosystem: Host-associated > Plants > Roots > Rhizosphere > Soil ... | reverse complement strand
CAGCTCCAGCCACTCGCGCATCATGAAGACGCGGCCCACCCGCGGCGGCAGTCGATCAACGCACATTTGCAGCACGTCGAAGAACTCGCGCCGTGACAGCGCGGCATCGGGGTCGCCCCAGTCGGACGGCGGGCGGGTGTAGTGGCCATCGGCGGCGAAGAGGCTGTCGAAGACCGCTTCGTCGGAACGCATGCCGGCCTCGTCGGATTCACCGCCCGCAAGCAGCGAGACGCGCACTTCGCGCCGCCCCGAGCGGATCGCATCGATGATCTTGTGCTTGAGGATGCCGATGACGTAAGTCTTGAGCGAGGCGTTGCCGGCAAAGCGCTCGGGATGTTCGAGCACCGCCAGGATGGTGTCGGCCACCGTGTCTTCAGCCAGCGCCGTATCGCGCAATTGCAGTTGCGCAAAGCGCAGCAGGTGAGGGCGCAGCGCGTCGAGTTGGTCGGGTGCGATGGCCATGATTCCCCAGGGTGTTCTTTCGTGGCAACGGTATGGCAGGCACGCAAGGTGCGCCACCAGACCGTAGCGCCTTTTCTTGTAAAATCGCGCCTGCCGAAAATGGGCTGCTTCGTTTTTGTAGCACGCGACATTCGGCGCTCCATCATACCCGCCCAACCGGATGTCACCGTCATGACCGCTTCTGCTGCCCCCGACCCTGCTGGCCTCGCCCCCGAACTCGCGCACGTTGCGCCGGCGTTGAAGGCTGAAATTCTCGCGCAGGCCCTGCCTTACATTCGCAAGTTCCACGGCAAGACCATCGTCATCAAGTACGGCGGCAACGCCATGACGGAGGAAAAGCTCAAGCACGGCTTCGCGCGCGACGTGATCCTGCTCAAGCTGGTCGGCATGAACCCGGTGGTGGTGCACGGCGGCGGTCCGCAAATCGACGAAGCGTTGAAGAAGGTCGGCAAGCAAGGCACCTTCATCCAGGGCATGCGCGTGACCGACGAAGAGACCATGGAAGTGGTCGAGTGGGTGCTCGGCGGTGAAGTCCAGCAGGACATCGTCATGCTGATCAACCAATACGGCGGCCAGGCCGTCGGTCTGACCGGCAAGGACGGCGGCCTGATCCGCGCCAAGAAACTGAAGATGCCGGACCGCGAGCGCCCGGGCGAGTTTATCGACATCGGTTTCGTGGGCGATATCGAGACGATCAACCCGGCCGTGGTCAAGGCGCTGCAGGACGACGCGTTCATTCCGGTCATTTCGCCCATCGGCTTCTCTGACGAAGGCCAGGCTTACAACATCAACGCGGACGTCGTGGCTGGCAAGATGGCCGAGATTCTGAAGGCTGAGAAACTGGTCATGATGACCAACATTCCGGGCGTGATGGACAAACAGGGCAACCTGCTGACCGACCTGTCGGCACGCGAGATCGACGAGCTGTTTGCCGACGGTACGATCTCGGGCGGCATGCTGCCGAAGATTTCGTCGGCGCTGGATGCTGCCAAGAGCGGCGTGAACTCGGTGCACATCGTCGATGGCCGTATCGAGCACTCGCTGCTGCTGGAAATCCTGACCGAACAGGCGTTCGGCACGATGATCCGCTCGCACTGATGCGAACCACTCGGGCGGTGCGGGTGCGCCATGCTGCGCGCGCCTTCCCGCGCGAGGTGCCGGCGGGCTCCCCACCCGCCCGGCAGCCGGTCTGGCTGTTCGACCTCGACAACACACTTCACCACGCATCGCACGCGATCTTTCCGCAGATCAACCGGCTGATGACCGCGTACGTGGCGCGCGTGCTCGGCACGGACGACGCCACCGCCAGCCAGGTGCGCGTGGATTATTGGCGCCGCTATGGCGCCACGATTCTGGGCATGGTCCGCCATCACGGCGTCGACCCCGCTGATTTCCTTGCCGAGGCCCACCGCTTTGAAGACCTTCGCGCCATGGTGCGCGCGGAGCGCGGCCTCGCCCAACTGCTGCGTGCCCTGCCGGGGCGCAAGATCCTGCTGACCAACGCCCCGGTTGCCTACGCGCGCGAGGTGCTGCGGCTCATTGGCCTGAAACGCGCGTTCCTACGCGAAATTGCCGTCGAACACATGTGGGTGCACCGGCGCTTGCGCCCGAAGCCCGACCCGCTGATGCTGCGCCGGTTGCTGGCGCGCGAACGCATTGCGCCATCGCGCGCCATCCTCGTCGAAGACACGCTTTCTCACCTCAAACGCTATCGGCGCCTCGGGATCGGCACGGTATGGGTAACGGGCTATCTGCGGCGCGTGCCGCCCGGCGTGCTGCCAACCTCCGCTGCCGACGCATTGCATCCAATGCAAGCGTCAGCGATGGGCGCGCGTGCAAATTCACCACATCAACCGGCTGCCACACCGATTTTGTTCGCCAACCGGCCCGGCTATGTGAGCGTGAAAGTAAAATCGGTGCTTCAACTAAAACGAAGGCTTGTTCGACGCGGCTAGGCAGTGGTAACTCCGCGCTCGGAACGGGAGAGGGGCCAGGAAGTCATGAGCAACGCGCAAACGGAGTTTCCGACCGCCGAGCCGGTCGCGGACGTCGCCATAGAAGCACCGCCGGTACGCAAACGCCCCCGCCCGGGCGAGCGCCGCGTGCAGATTCTGCAGACGCTTGCCGGCATGCTCGAGCATCCGCGTGGTGAAAAGATCACAACCGCGGGCTTGGCTGCACGGCTGGATGTCTCCGAAGCGGCGCTGTATCGCCACTTCGCCAGCAAGGCGCAGATGTTTGAAGGGCTGATCGAATTCATCGAGCAGACCGTCTTTGGCCTCATCAACCAGATCACCTTGCGTGAGGAACACGGCCTGCGCCAGGCGCATGCCATCGCGCACATGCTGCTGTCGTTTGCCGACAAGAATCCGGGCATGACACGCGTGTTGGTGGGCGACGCGCTGGTCGGCGAAGACGAGCGCCTGCCCGAGCGCATGGCGCAGTGCCTGGATCGCATCGAGGCGTCGCTCAAGCAGAGTCTGCGCATGGCGGTCACGCAGGGGGCCTGGCCGGCGGATGCCGACATCGCTTCGCGCGCCAACTTGGTCGTATGTGCGGTGCTGGGACGCTGGCATCGGTACGCCAAGAGCGGCTTCCGGAAGTCTCCGGTGGAAGGCGCGGATGCGCAGTTGCGGGTGCTGTTGGCCTGAATGTGCGTCACCCCCAAAAAAAAGCCCCGCATTGCGGGGCTTTTTTGTTGCGTGCAGCGGTGGTCAGCCAATGGTGCGCACCGCTTCCGCCAGCGTATGAAATCGCGCCGCAATCTGCTCCGTTTCCACGTGGCCATAGCCAAGCAGCAGCCCCGGCAGGCGGCGCGCATCGTCCTGGTAATAACGTGAGAGAGGCCGGGTGACGACGTCATTGGCGAGTGCCAGATTAGCAACAGCCACATCGTTGGTGCCGGCCGGCAAGCCCAGCACGAGATGCAGGCCCGACGCGCCGTCATGCACGGGCAGTGCGTCGCCAAACTCGTGGGCGATGGACGCCAGCAACGTCTCGCGCCGTTCCGCATACACCCCACGCATGCGCCGGATGTGAGAGACGAAATGCCCCTCCGCAATGAAGTCTGCCAGCACGGCTTGCGTGAGAATCTGGCCGCCGCGAAACATCTCCGACAGCCCCGTCGTAAACGCATCGGCCAGCGCGGGCGGCACGACCAGATAACCGATCCGCAAACTGGGGAACAGCACTTTCGAGAACGTGCCCATGTAGAGCACGCGCCCGCCTTCATCCAGCCCTTGCAGTGAGGGCAGCGGGCGGCTGCCGTAGCGGAATTCGCTGTCGTAGTCGTCTTCGACAATCCACGCATCGGTTGCATGGGCCGTAGCCAGCAGCGCGCGGCGTCGCGCGAGGCTCATCACCGAACCGAGCGGATATTGGTGCGAGGGCGAGACCACCATGAGCTTCGGCGGCTTGCTGCGCTGACGCCCGCGTGTGGGGATGTCGAAGCGCATGCCTTCGTCGTCCACCGGCAGGGGCACGGTGCGCACGCCCGCAGCGGTGAGTACGCTGCGCACGCCCCAGTAGCCGGGGTCTTCGATCCATGCGCTGTCGCCGGCGTCGCACAGCAGCTGGGCAATGAGCTGGAGCGACGGGTGAATGCCTGCAGTGATGATGATTTGCTCGGGCTCGCACCGCACGCCACGCGCGGTGCGCAGGTAATCGGCCAGCGCGGTGCGCAGCGGCAGGTAGCCGGCGCCAACGGGATACGTCAGCAGCGCGGGTGAAGGCTTGCGCAGCAGCCGGTTGTGCAAGCGCGACCAAATGCGCGCCGGAAACATCCGCACCTCCGGCACGCCCGGCATGAAGGCGCCCCATTGGCGCGAGCTGGCCCCTGCATCGCGCACCAGCGCACGGCCGCGCATGGAGAGCATCGGCGCGGACGGCGTGGCCGCTTCAGTGATCGGCGCGGGCGCCACTGCGGCAACCGCTGCAGCCGGTGCGGGGGCAGCGTCCAGGCGGTCTGGCGCGGTATCGGCGACGAAGGTGCCGCTGCCCACGCCCGCCGACACATAGCCTTCCACGCCGAGTTGCTCATAGACGTGGATGACCGTGTTGCGCGCAATGCCCAGCTCGGTAGCCAACTGTCGCGATGACGGCAGGCGAGTGCCCGGCTGCAGCTCGTCGCGCAGGATGCCTTCCTGCAACACGCGGTACAGGCGACGGTGGTCGGGCTCGCCGCCCGGCTCTGCACGGTCGAAGCGGCGTTGCAGGTAGTCGACCAGCATGCTGGCGCGGTGGGTGGGTGAGTGGTCGGCCATGGTGCGCGATGGAACCAAAGTGGTTCTAAAAGAAAAACCTGATTGGGTCTTATTGTACAGAGCCAATGGGAACACACTGGCTCGCATCGCCTCTTTCTTGACCCAACGCACACGACCGCCATGAACGCCCGAGACCCGCAACAGAACGCCCAATGGAATGCCCGCCGTCTGGCCGCCACGCCGCGCGGCGTTGGTGTGATGACCGACCGCTACGCCGAACGCGCCGAGAACGCCCTGTTTTGGGACGTCGAAGGCCGCCGCTACATCGACTTCGCAGCCGGCATTGCCGTGGTCAACACGGGCCATCGCCACCCGCGTCTGGTGCAGGCCGTGCGCGAGCAGCTGGATCACTTCACGCACACTGCTTTCCAGATCGTGCCGTACGGTTCGTACGTCGAGCTGGCCGAGCGTCTGAACGCGATCACGCCAGGCTCGCACGCCAAGAAGACCGCTTTCTTCACCACCGGCGCCGAGGCTGTGGAAAACGCCATCAAGATCGCACGGGCGCACACGGGCCGCCCGGGGGTGATCGCACTCACGGGCGCGTTCCACGGCCGTACGTTCATGGGCATGTCGCTGACGGGCAAGGTGGTGCCGTACAAGACGGGCTTCGGGCCGTTCCCGGGCAGCATCTATCACGTGCCGGCGCCTGTCGCACTGCATGGCGTGAGCACGCAGGATGCGCTTGACGCCATCCAGCGCCTGTTCAAGGCTGATATCGATCCGCGCCAAGTGGCAGCCATCATCTTCGAGCCGGTGCAGGGCGAGGGCGGCTTCTACCAGATGCCCGCCGATTTCGTACGCGCCGTGCGTGCGCTCTGTGACGAACACGGCATCGTGATGATCGCCGACGAAGTGCAAACCGGCTTTGCCCGCACCGGCAAGCTGTTTGCCATGGAGCACACCGGCGTGCTGCCGGACATCACGACGATGGCCAAGGGCCTGGCCGGCGGTCTGCCGCTGTCGGCCGTCACGGGCCGTGCAGAGATCATGGACGCGCCGGCTCCGGGCGGGCTCGGTGGCACCTATGCGGGCAACCCGCTGGCGGTGGCATCCGCACATGCGGTGCTCGACATCATCGCCGACGAGAAACTCTGCGAGCGTTCCGCCGCGCTGGGCGCACGGCTGGTTGACGCACTGAACGCTGCCAAGGCCAAACAGCCGCGCATCGCCGAAGTGCGTGGCGTGGGCGCGATGGTTGCTGTCGAATTCAATACGCCGGACGGCAAGCCGGACGCCGATTTCACCAAGCTCGTGCAGCAGCGCGCGCTCGAAGCCGGCCTGCTCCTCCTGTCGTGCGGCGTGTACGGCAACGTGATCCGCTTCCTGTTCCCGCTCACGATTGAAGACGCGGTGTTTGAAGAGGGCCTTGCCATCCTGCAACGCGCACTGGAGGGCTGACATCATGACCCGCACCGATTTGCCTAGCGCGCCGGTTACCCCGCCGATCGCACTGAAAGACCCTGGCCTGTGGCGCACGCAGGCGTTTCTCGCCGGCACCTGGGCCGATGCCGATGACGGCGCCACACGCGACGTGACCGATCCGGCCACCGGCCGCAAGATCGGCACCGTGCCCGGCATGGGCACCGCCGAAACGCGCCGCGCCATCGATGCCGCGCAGGTTGCGCAACGCGCCTGGCGCAAGGTGAGCGCACGCGATCGCGCCAAGGTCCTGCGCAAGCTGGCCGATTTGATGATGGAGCACCAGCAGGATCTCGCCGCCATCCTCACAGCCGAGCAAGGCAAGCCGCTGCCGGAAGCCGCCGGCGAAATTGCCTACGCCGCGTCGTTCATAGAATGGTTTGCGGAAGAAGCACGCCGCATTTATGGCGACACGATTCCTTCGCCGCAGGGCGATCGCCGCATCGTCGTGCAGAAGGAGCCGATCGGCGTGAGCGCGGCCATCACGCCATGGAATTTTCCCATCGCGATGATGACGCGCAAGGTCGGCCCGGCGCTGGCGGCCGGTTGCTCGATGGTCGTGAAGCCTGCGCTGGAAACGCCCTACTCTGCGCTCGCATTTGCCGAGCTGGCCGTGCGCGCTGGCGTGCCGGCGGGCCTGCTGTCCATCGTCACGGGCGATTCGCAGGCGATTGGCGGCGAGCTGACGTCCAACCCGATTGTGCGCAAGCTCAGCTTCACGGGCTCCACGGCGGTCGGTCGCTTGCTGATGCGCCAGTGCGCCGACGACATCAAGAAGCTGTCGCTCGAACTGGGCGGCAACGCGCCGTTCATCGTGTTTGACGATGCCGACGTCGATGCGGCCGTGGAAGGCGCGATGATCGCCAAGTACCGCAACGCAGGCCAGACCTGCGTGTGCGCGAACCGCTTCTACGTGCAACGCGGCATCTACGACACGTTTGCTGCCAAGCTGGCTGACGCGGTGCGTGCGCTGCGCGTGGGCAACGGCACGGAGCCCGGCGTGCAGCAGGGCCCGCTGATCCACATGCGCGCGATGGACAAGGTGCAACAGCATCTGGACGACGCCGTACGCCATGGCGCCCGCGTCCTGGTGGGCGGCAAGCCGCATGCGTTGTCCGCACAGGGCGGTGCGTTTTTCGAGCCCACCGTCGTCGTCGATGCGAAGCCTGGCATGCTGCTCGCGCATGAAGAAACGTTCGGCCCGCTGGCTGCGCTCATTCCCTTCGACACGGAAGAGGAAGCTGTGGCCGCCGCCAACGACACCGAGTTCGGCCTCGCTGCGTATTTCTACACACGCGATCTGGGCCGCGCCTGGCGTGTTTCGGATGCGCTGGAGTCCGGCATGGTTGGCGTCAATACGGGGCTGATCTCGACGGCGGAGGCGCCGTTTGGCGGCGTCAAGCAATCGGGGCTCGGCCGCGAAGGCTCGAAATACGGCATCGACGAATACCTGGAGATCAAGTACATCAACATGGCCGGCCTTTGACCAACGTATGACGGAGGATCGGACGTATCACGATGCGGTGATGCGTCCGCCGCAGCTTGCTCTATAATCACCTTCCTCTGGCGCGCCGATTTGACGACTGGCTTGCGGGCGCGCGGGAGTTCAGATATCCACGGATGTGGCCCTGGGCTCTCATTACAAATGCGGCTAAAGAGGTTCGGTCAGAGCGGGGGCGGTAAAAGCAAGCGCCCCACGTGCGCCACATGAGAACCCGATTGGTTGCGTGAACAGCGTTGCCGGTCGGGTTTTTTCTTTGGTGCCATGACAGACATCCAGGCTGACCCCGCGGTCACCGCAGCCGATGCGGCGCAGGCCGATACCTCCTCTCCGAAGGCACATCAGGGCAAACCGGCCAACGCCATCGGCCTGGTCGTGCCCGAGCGCATGCACTTTGCCGAGCCGCTGCAACTGCGCAACGGCTCGCAGATCAGCGGCTACGACCTGATGGTCGAAACCTACGGCACGCTCAATGCCGACCGTTCCAACGCTGTGCTCATCTGCCACGCGCTCAACGCTTCGCACCACGTGGCCGGCGTGCACGCCGAGGGCGAAGTCGGCTGGTGGGACAACATGGTCGGCCCCGGTAAGCCGGTCGACACCAACCGCTTCTTCGTCATCGGGGTGAACAACCTGGGTTCGTGTTTCGGCTCGACCGGCCCCATGAGCCCGCATCCGGAAACTGGCCTGCCTTATGGCGCACGCTTTCCCGTGGTGACGGTGGAAGACTGGGTGAACGCCCAGGCGCGCGTGGCCGATCGTTTCGGTATCCAGCAGTTTGCGGCGGTGATGGGCGGCAGTCTCGGCGGCATGCAGGCGCTGGCCTGGAGCCTGATGTATCCGGACCGGCTGCGGCATTGCGTGGTGGTGGCGTCCACGCCCAAGCTGTCGGCGCAGAACATCGCTTTCAACGAGGTGGCGCGCAGCGCGATTCTGTCTGACCCCGATTTTCACGGCGGCGATTACTACGCGCACAACGTCAAGCCCAAGCGCGGGCTGCGCGTGGCCCGGATGATCGGCCACATCACGTATCTGTCGGATGAAGACATGGCCGCGAAATTCGGCCGCGAGTTGAAGGCGCAAGACATCCGTTTCTCGTTCGACGTCGAGTTCCAGGTCGAGAGCTATCTGCGCTACCAGGGCGACAAGTTTGCCGAGTACTTCGATGCGAACACGTATCTGCTCATCACGCGCGCGCTCGATTACTTCGACCCCGCGCTGGCTTACGGCGGCAATCTGACCAAGGCCGTCGCGCATACCAAGGCGAGCTACCTCGTCGTCAGCTTCATGACCGACTGGCGATTCGCCCCTTCGCGTAGCCGCGAGCTGGTCAAGGCGCTGCTCGACAACAAGCATCCCGTCACCTACGGCGAGATCGACGCGCCGCACGGTCACGACGCTTTCCTTCTCGAAGACGCGCGCTACCACGCGCTGGTCCGCGCCTATTACGAACGCATCGCGCAGGAGATCGGCGCATGACAACGCAAACGCTGAACCCCGCTGCGCCGTCCGCGGTGCCGAACATCCTGACCGACCGCGCGGACTTTCGTGCCATCGCCCGCTGGATCGAGCCGCGCTCCACCGTGCTCGACCTTGGCTGCGGCGACGGCAGCCTGTTGCGCGTGCTGCAGGATGAGCTCGACGTGCTGGCCTACGGCATCGAGATCGACGACGCGGGCGTGCTGGCCTCCGCGAAAAAGGGCGTGCACGTGATCCAGCAGAACATGGAAGGCGGCTTGGCGCTGTTCGAAGACAAGAGCTTCGATACGGTCATTCTTTCGCAAACGCTGCAGACCATCCACAACACGGCGCAGGTGCTGCGCGAGATGCTGCGCGTCGGCCGCGAGTGCATCGTGTCGTTCCCGAACTTCGGCTACTGGCCGCATCGGCTGTCGATCTTCCGCGGGCGCATGCCGGTGTCCAAGTCGCTGCCGTACGAGTGGTACAACACGCCCAACGTGCGCGTGCTGACCATCCGCGACTTTGAAGCGCTGGCGCCCAAGGTGGGGCTGGTGATTCTCGATCGCGTTGTGCTGCACGAAGGCAGCGTGGTGCGCTGGGGGGCCAACTGGCGTGGCAGCGTGGCCGTGTACCGGGTGCGCGCGGGCTGATTGCCTCGGCAGCCGCGGGCGCCTCTGGTGTGCTGGTTTGTGCGCACCCGCACGTAGCAGGTTGGCGCGTTACACTGGGCCATCTTCCGGTGAGGAGCGCGCGATGAGCAGACAGATCCGGCGCAGAAGTCCGCGCATGCTGCAGGCGGTGTTGGCGGTGGTGATGAGTACGGCGATGTCGTTGACAGCCGCTGCAACGTCACCTGCCGACACACAGGGCGATGCCGCCGCCCTCACCCAGATCGCCATCGCGCATTACGAGAAGAACGATTTCGGCCACGCCCTCGACGAGTTTGCCGAGGCTGCACAGCGCGGCAACCGGCTCGCGCAATTTAACTACGCGATGATGCTGATGCGCGGCGAAGGCACCGTCGCCCGCCCAGAAGAGGCGGTCAAGTGGCTGCGCCGTGCCGCCGACAACCAGATGACCCACGCGCAGTTTGCCTATGGCGAATTGTTTGAGCGCGGCGAGCTGGTACCGCGCTCCCTGGAAGAAGCCAACAAGTGGTACGAGCGCGCCGCGGCGGGCGGGCATGTCGAGGCACAGCGTGCGCTGGCCACCAACTACTTCACCGGGCGCGGTTTGCCGCGTGACTACGGGCGTGCGTTCAACTGGTACAAGAAGGCGGCCGAGGGGGGCGATGGGCCTTCGCAGTACATCGTCGGCAGCTATTACGAGCGTGGCGAGCCCGGCGTAGTGCCTCAGGATGTTGAGCTGGCCAAGAAATGGTACGGCCGGGCGGCTGCGCAAGGGGATGTCGGGGCGCTCGGCAAGCTGCGCGAGCTGGTGGAGAAAACCTACCGCGCCAAGCACGGCGACCCGCCCACAACGGCACGCCAGTCCATGTAGCGCTCCCAAGAAAAAACCGCCGGGCATGGCTGCATGCACCGGCGGTTTTGCTTTGGAGCGTGTTCAACCGTTGATCAACAGCAGCGGCCGACGCGCCCCGCGTAGCGCGCGTCCTGGCGTTCGCGGAAGAAGTCTTCGTACGTCATGACGGCCTGGCCCGGATGGGTCTCCTGCATGTGGCGCACGTAAGTGTCGTAGTCCGGCACGCCAACCATCAGGCGCAGCGTCTGGCCCAGGTAGCGGCCGAAGTTTTCGAGTTCTTCGCGCATGCCCGTGCTCATGCGCCCAGCGCTTCGTACGGCGTTTCGTTGGCGGTCGGGCGGCTCGCCGCGCGCGCCTTGAGTACCGTGCGCAGGCCATACCAGGCGATGCTCACCACCACGAGAATGAACAGGCCGCACAGGAATGCGTCGATGCGGTCGTTCAGCACCACCTGCTGCATTTGCGCCATCGACTTGGCCGGGGCGAGCAGCTTGCCCTCGGCAATCGCGCTGGCGTACTTGTTGGCGTGGGCCAGGAAGCCGATCTTCGGGTCCGGATCGAACAGCTTCTGCCAGCCGGCGGTGAGCGTGCAGATCAGCAGCCAGATGGTCGGCAGCAGCGTCACCCACACGTAGCGGTCGCGCTTCATCTTGACGAGAACGCAGGTGCCCAGTGTCAGCGCAATCGCGGCGAGCATCTGGTTGGAGATGCCGAACAGCGGCCACAGCGTATTGATGCCACCCAGCGGATCGACCACGCCCTGGTACAGGAAGTAACCCCATAGCGCGACGGTCGCGGCCGTGGCAATGAGGTTTGCTACGAGCGAATCCGTGCGCTTGAGTGCCGGCACAAAGGTGCCGAGCAGATCCTGCAGCATGAAGCGCCCGGCGCGCGTACCTGCATCCACGGCCGTGAGGATGAACAGCGCCTCGAAGAGAATCGCAAAGTGGTACCAGAAGGCCATCATGGCCTGGCCGCCCACCACTTGGTGCAGGATGTGCGCCATGCCCACGGCCAGCGTCGGTGCGCCGCCTGCGCGGGCGAGGATGGTGTTCTCGCCGACGTCCTTGGCGGTCTGGATCAGCACGTCAGGGGTGATGACGAAGCCCCAGGTGGAGAGCGTGTGTGCCACCGTATCCGGCGTCGCGCCCACCAGCGCTGCCGGGCTGTTCATCGCGAAGTACACACCCGGGTCGATGACCGAAGCGGCCACCAGCGCCATGATGGCGACGAACGATTCCATCAGCATCGCGCCGTAGCCGATGAAGCGCGCTTGGCGTTCGTTCTCCAGCAACTTGGGCGTGGTGCCCGACGAGATGAGCGAGTGGAAGCCCGACACCGCGCCGCATGCAATCGTGATGAACAGGAAGGGGAACATGTTGCCCGACCACACCGGACCACCGCCGCCTGCGAACTGCGTGAGCGAGGGCATCTGCATCTGCGGCGCGACGATCAAAATGCCGATGGCCAGTGCCATGATCGTGCCGATCTTCAGGAACGTAGACAGGTAATCGCGCGGGGCCAGCAGCAGCCACACCGGCAACACCGAGGCGACAAAGCCGTAGCCGATCAGCATCCACGTGAGGGCCTTGCCGTCGAACGTGAACAGCGGCGCGAGGGCAGCATTTTCGTGCACCGCCTGACCGCCGATGATGGCCAGCATCAGCAGCACGAAGCCGATGATGGAGATTTCGCCGATGCGGCCCGGACGGATGTACCGCACGTACACGCCCATGAACAGCGCGATGGGAATCGTCGCGGCGACCGTGAAGGTGCCCCACGGCGAGCCGACCAGCGCCTTCACCACGATCAGCGCCAGCACGGCCAGGATGATGATCATGATGAGGAACGCGCCAAACAGCGCGATCACGCCGGGCACCGTGCCCATCTCACTCTTCACCAGGTCGCCCAGCGAGCGGCCGTCGCGGCGCGTGGAGATGAACAGCACGATGAAATCCTGTACCGCACCGGCAAACACCACGCCGGCCAAGATCCAGAGCATGCCGGGCAAATAGCCCATCTGCGCGGCCAGCACGGGGCCGACCAGCGGGCCAGCGCCGGCAATGGCCGCAAAGTGGTGGCCGAACAGCACGTGCTTGTTGGTGGGAACGTAGTCGAGCCCGTCGTTGTAGCGCCAAGCGGGCGTCTTGCGGGTGCCGTCCAGGCCGAGCACCTTGTCGGCAATGAAGCGGCTGTAATAGCGATACGCGATCAGGTAGATGCATACGGCGGCCACCACCACCCAGAGCGCGCTGACTGCCTCGCCGCGCGCAAGCGCAACGGTGGCAAAGGCAGACGCGCCAAGAATGGCGACGACCAGCCAGATCAGGTGTTGCCTGACGAAGCTCATGTCGGTCTCCTCGAACCTTGGTCGAAGTTATTTGCTGAACGCGGGATGTGGGTTCATCCCTGCAGTAAGTCCTGCCCCGTGACAGGGGCGTGTAGTATTTGCCAGCCTCACCCCGCGCCACAAGCGGAGGACTACGCAGCACGCGTCCGTAGTTCTACGCAGGGCCCCACACCCGATCGAGACCGCGTCGTCATCTTGCAGTGCAGCAAAGCGCCGCGTTTTTGCCATGAAGCTCCGCCAGAAGATCCTGCTGCTCGCCGTCGCACCGCTGACCATCGCCATGTTGGCGATCATGTTGACCGTGCGGCATCAGTCGATTGCGCTGGCGCGGCACGAGCGACAGTTGGTGGAATCGGCGTACCTGCAGGCCAAGGAAACCGAGCTGCGGTCTTACGTCAAGCTTGCGCAGAGTGCCATCGCGCCGTTGCTTGCGTCCGGCCAAAGTGGCGACCCTGCCAAGGACGAAGCCACGCGCGACGAAGCCATGCGCACCCTCGCCCGCCTCGACTTCGGCACCGATGGCTACTTTTTCCTCTACGACTTGCGCGGCCGCAACCTGATGCACCCGCGCCAGCCCGAACTTGTCGGGCGCGATCTGTGGGACCTGACGGACTCGGGTGGCCAGCCGACCATCCAGAAACTGGTGGCTGCCGCGCAGGCGGGTGGCGGTTTCGTGCGCTACATGTGGGACAAGCCATCGACGCACCAGAGCGTGCCCAAGCTCGGTTATGTCGAGCCGATTCCGCAGTGGGGCTGGATGGTGGGCACAGGCCTGTACCTGGATGACATCGAGCAGACCCTGCGAGAGATTGACCAACGCGCGCAGGCCAACATCGATCAGACGCTGGCGTGGGTGGTCGGCATTGCCGCGATCAGCATCCTGCTGGTGGCGGGCAGCGGTTTGGCGCTGAACGTGAGCGATCACCGCCAGGCCGATGCCAAGCTGCGCCAACTCGCGCAGCAGGTGGTGAAGTCTCAGGAAGACGAACGCGCCCGTGTCTCGCGTGAACTGCACGATGGCATCAGCCAGGTGCTGGTCTCGACCAAGCTGCTGCTCGAAACCGCGCATGGTCATCTTGAGGCGTCGGCTGCATCGCCGCCGTCGATCGAACGGGCGGACAGCATGTTGCGCCGCGCGCTTGATCGGCTGAACGGCGCGCTGGGCGAGGTGCGGCGCGTGTCGCACAACCTGCGCCCTGCGCTGCTGGATGATCTCGGTTTGGCGGCTGCGCTGGAGCTGCTCGTGCGAGAAACGCGTGAGGCGCACGAAGACAGCCAGCCGGGGTTCGCGATTGCGCTCGAAGTGGTCGGCCCGCCCGTGCAGTTACCGGACGCATGCAACACCGCGCTGTTCCGCATTGCGCAGGAGGCTGTCTCGAACATCGAGCGCCACGCCACGCAAGCCACGCGCATCGGCGTATTGCTTGAAAACGATCTGGATGCCGTGCGCTTATCCGTTCGCGACAACGGCCCCGGCTTTGATGTGGAATCTGTGCAGGTGGACCCGCAACGCGGCATCGGCTTGCGCAACATGCGCGAACGCATGGCCGCGCTGGGCGGCACCTGTACCATCGCTTCGGGCCCGCACGGCACGGAGGTGTGTGCTGTGCTCCCGCATGTCGTCATTGCTCAACTGGCTTCCGCTCCCTCTTCTCCCCTCGTATGAACATGCGACCCGCCGCGCCCGTCAAACTGCTCCTCGTCGACGATCACCCGCTCGTGCGCGATGGCGTGCGCATGCGGCTCGAAGCCGTGCCGCATTTCGAGGTAGTGGGGGAAGCCGGTGACGCCGATGCTGCCCTGCAGGCCGCGCGCACCTTGTCACCCGATCTGGCACTGATGGACATCGGCATGCGCGGCATGAACGGCATTGCGCTGACCGAGAAGTTTGCCGAGGCGTTTCCCGAGATTGCCGTGCTCGTGCTGTCGATGCACGACAACCTGGAATACGTACGGCAAGTGATCCGCGCCGGCGCGCGTGGCTACGTGCTCAAGGACGCGCCCGCCAGCGAGCTGGTCGAAGCAATCGACGCTGTGCTGGCCGGCCGACCGTTCTACAGCGCGCAGCTGGCGATGCGCATGGCCGAGCAGGCCGTCATGCCCACGCCGGTCGAGGCGCTCACCCCGCGCGAGCGCGACATTCTCGACGGCATCGCCAAGGGCTATGCCAACAAGCGCATCGCCGACGAGCTGGGCTTGTCCGTGCGCACGGTGGAATCGCACCGCCTGAACCTCAAGCGCAAACTCGGCATCGAGGGCCAGGCGGAACTGGTGAAGTTTGCGGTCGAGCTGGGAAAGGGCCGTTAGATGCCCTTCGCACTGTCCACGTAATCACGCACCATCGCCTCGAACGAGGTGTCGCGGCCAAAGCCCATTGCGTCGGCGCGGGCGGTGTCGAAGCGCGCCGGCCAGCTTTGCACGATGGCCTTGATGCGCGCGTCCGGCTCCCATCGGATACGCGAGACCGGCGCATCGCCGGCCACCTTGCGCAGCGCCTCCACCATCTCGCCCACGCGCACCGTAATGCCCGGCAGGTTCAGTGATCGGCGATTGCCCCATGCCGACGCCGGCAGTGTGTACGCGCGCAGCAGCGACGCCACCACCTGGCGCGGCGAGGCAAGCCACAGCTCAGTCTCGGCTTCCACGGGGCAGATGGCTTCCTCGCCGGCCAGCGGCTCGCGGATGATGCCGCTGGCAAAGCTCGATGCCGCGCCATTTGGCTTGCCTGGGCGCACCGACACTGTCGGGATGCGTACCGCGCGGCCGTCGATGTAGCCCTTGCGCGAATACTCGCCCACCAGGAATTCGCCCATCAGCTTCTGCACGCCGTACGAAGCCTGCGGCGTGGCCGCCGTGTCGTCGGTGACGACGGCTGGCAGTTGACCGCCGAACACTGCTACCGAGCTGGCGAACAGCACGCGCGGCGCCCGGCCGGTCTTGGCGTGTTGCGCGCGTAGCGCATCGAGCAATGCGCGCGTGCCGTCCAGGTTCACGCGCATGCCGAGGTCGAAATCGGCTTCCGCGGTGCCGCTCACCACGGCGGCCAGGTGGAACACGCCGCCCACGTTTTCGTCGATCACCTGGGCGATCAGGGCGGGGTCGGAGGCATCGCCGGTCACGTAGCGCACGCGCGCATCGGCAATCTGACCGGCCACCTGGTCCAGCACGATGAAGGTCTCAACGGGCTGCACCGAGCCTTCCGTATCCGGCAGGCCCGGTTGTTCGAGCAGTGCCGCCAGCACGCGCTGGCCCAGGAAACCGGCGCCGCCGGTGATGACGATGTTCATGGTGTCTCCTTGTTGCCGGGCCTGAGCGGCCCGGCGTTTTGATTGATGCCTAGGGTAAACAGGGATGAAGCTCCGCGACTCAACTTGTATGATGACACGACGAATTTACGATTGCCAAGACATCCCTGCCACCATGTTTGAACGACTCGACGCCGCGCCTTCCCTGTCCGACCGCGTGGCCCAGACCCTGATGGACAAGATCGACGCCGGGGAACTGCGCCGCGGCGAACGGATGCCGTCCGAAACCGTGCTTGGTCAGGAATTCGGCGTGAGCCGCACCGTGATCCGCGAGGCCATCTCGCGTCTGCGCCACGAAGGCGTGGTCGAAGCGCGTCAGGGCAGCGGCGTGTACGTCACGCAGCAGGCTGGCCTCAAGCCGCTGCGGATCGATGCGGCGCAGGCCGGCTCGATCGATGCCGTGCTGCACATCATCGAATTGCGCCGGGCGTTGGAGGCCGAAGGCGCCGCGCTGGCCGCCCAGCGTCGCACCGATGCCGAGATGATCGGGATCGACGCCGCACTCGACGGCATCGACGCTGCGGTGGCGGCCGGCGGTGACGGCGTGGCCGAAGACCTGCGCTTTCACCACGCCATCGCTGCGGCCAGCGGCAATCCGTTTCTGGTGCAGGCACTCGGCTTTTTCAGCCAATACCTGGAAGAAGCGATTGGCGTGACGCGCAGCAACGAAGCGCGCCGCGAAGACTTCGCCCGCCAGGTCCGCGACGAACACCGCGCGATGGTCGAGGCGATCCGCCACCGCGATGCACTTGCTGCACGCAATGCCGCGCAGACCCACATGTTCAATGCCGCTCGTCGTTTGGCCGAAGGGCGCGACGTGGCGCAAGACTGATTTCTGGAGTCATTCATGACGCAATCGATGGCGGACCGGAAGGTCGGCGTGATCGGACTTGGCGCCATGGGTTTGGGCATTGCCAAGACCCTGCGCAATCACGGCTACACCGTGCATGCCTGCGACGCGCGCCCGGGTGCCGCAGCGGATTTCGCCAAGGAAGGCGGCGTGGCCTGCGCAACGCCGGCGGAGGTTGCCGCTGGTGTGGATGTGGTGGTCTCGGTGGTGGTCAACGCCGCGCAGACTGAAGCCGTGCTGTTCGGCGAGAGCGGCGCAGCGGCCGCCATGCGACGGGGCAGCACGTTCGTCATGTGTTCCACGGTCGACCCGAACTGGTCGATGGCGCTGGAGACACGCCTCGCGCAGCAGGGCATCCTGTATGTGGACGGCCCGATTTCGGGCGGCGCCGCCAAGGCCGCTTCGGGCCAGATGACGATGATGACGTCGGCCACGCCCGAGGCGTATGCGGCGGCGGGCCATGTGCTCGACGCCATGGCCGGTAAGGTCTATCGCCTGGGCGACAAGGCTGGCGCCGGCAGCAAGGTCAAGATCATCAACCAGTTGCTGGCCGGCGTGCACATTGCCGCCGCCGCCGAAGCCATGGCCCTGGGCCTGCGCGAAGGTGTGGCAGCGGATGCGCTGTATGAAGTCATCACCCATAGCGCGGGCAACAGCTGGATGTTCGAAAACCGCATGGCCCACGTGCTGGCCGGCGACTACACGCCGCTGTCCGCCGTCGACATCTTCGTCAAGGACTTGGGCCTCGTGCTCGATACGGCGCGTGCCACCAAGTTTCCGCTGCCGCTGGCGGCTACCGCGCACCAGATGTTCATGCAGGCATCCACTGCGGGCTACGCCAGGGAAGACGACTCCGCCGTGATCAAGATCTTCCCGGGGATCACGCTGCCGGAGGGCCAGCAAAAATGAGCGCAGCGCCAACTTCCCGCCCGGTCCTCGGTTGCATCGCCGATGATTTCACCGGTGCGACCGACCTCGCCAACATGCTCGTGCGTGCCGGCATGCGCACCGTGCAGACCATCGGTGTGCCGCAGGCAGGCGAGGAAGCCATCGCTGCGGATGCCGATGCCATTGTCGTGGCGCTCAAGTCGCGCACGATTCCGGCGGCCGATGCCGTGGCGCAGTCGTTGAGCGCACTGCAATGGCTGCGTGCGCAAGGCTGCTCGCGCTTCTTCTTTAAATACTGCTCGACCTTCGATTCCACCGACGCCGGCAACATCGGCCCCGTAGCCGAGGCGTTGATGGCTGAACTGGGCGCCGATTTCACGTTGGCCTGCCCCGCGTTTCCCGAGAACGGCCGCACGATCTTCCGTGGCCATCTGTTCGTGGGCGACGCGCTGCTCAACGCGTCGGGCATGGAGCACCATCCGCTGACGCCGATGCGCGATCCGAACCTTGTGCCGGTGCTCGCGCGCCAGAGCGCGGGCAAGGTCGGCCTGCTGCGTTACGACACCATCATGCGCGGTGCCCAGGCCGCGCGCGATCAGGCCCAGCAACTGCGCGCCGACGGCGTGAAGCTGGCGATCGCCGATGCCATTTCCAACGATGACCTGATCGTGCTGGGCGAGGCGTTTGCCGACTTGCCGCTGCTCACAGGTGGCTCGGGCCTGGCGCTTGGCTTGCCTGCGCAATACCGCCGCGCAGGGCTGATCACCGAACATGGCAACGCGGCCCAACTGCCAGCGGTGGCCGACTCGGCGATCGTGTTGTCGGGCAGCTGTTCTCGTGCGACGAACGCACAGGTGGCGCACTGGCGTGCATCGCGCCCCGCGTTCCAGATTGATCCGCTGGCGCTGGCCGAAGGCAAGCCGGTGGTGGTCGACGCGCTCGATTTCGTACACCGCCATGCCGGTCAGACGGTGCTGGTTTACGCCACCAGCGCGCCCGAGCAAGTGGCCCATGTGCAGCAAACGCTGGGTGTGGAGCGCGCCGGCAAGCTGGTTGAAGACGCACTGGGCCGCATCGCTCGCACGCTGCATGCTGACGGCGTGCGCCGCTTCGTGGTGGCGGGCGGTGAAACATCGGGCGCCGTGGTGCAGGCGCTTGACGTGCGTGCGCTGCGCATCGGCCCGCAGATCGACCCAGGCGTGCCCTGGACAGCCACCATCGACACCGATCCGGTTGCGCTGGCATTGAAGTCCGGCAACTTCGGAACGGTGGATTTCTTCGAGAAGGCGCTTGCGCAACTGGCGCTGGCCACCGCGGAGGCTACCGTATGAGCGCGTCCACAGAAACAGCGCTGCGTGAAGAGATCGCCCGCGTCGGGCAGAGCCTGTATGCGCGCGGCTATACCGTCGGCACGGCAGGCAACATCAGCGCACGCCTGCCTGACGGCTGGCTCATCACGCCCACCGATGCCTGCCTCGGTTCGCTGGACCCGGCGCGCATTGCCAAGGTACTGGCGACGGGCGAGTGGGTCGGCGGCGACAAGCCTTCGAAAACGCTCGCTCTGCATCGCGGCATCTACGACCGCAATGCCGACGCGCATGCCGTGGTGCACACGCATTCGACGCATCTTGTGGCGCTCACGCTAGCCGGCGTCTGGAACGAAGCCGATGTGCTGCCACCCATCACGCCGTACTACGTGATGAAGGTCGGCCACGTGCCGCTCATCACGTATCGGCGTCCGGGGCATCCGGATGTGGCTTCGCAGATTGCTGCGCTGGCCAATGACGTGCGCGCCGTGCTGCTCGATCGACTCGGGCCCGTGGTATGGCACGGCTCGGTGTCGAATGCAGCCTACGCGCTGGAAGAACTGGAAGAAACCGCACGGCTTTGGTTGATGACCGAACCGAAGCCCGCGCCGCTGTCCGACGCGCAGATCGACGAACTGCGCCAGACGTTCGGGGCCCGTTGGTAGCGACCGATAGCAAATCGGTAGCGCCCGCTGCACGGCCCACATAAAACCTAGACCGGAGACCACATGAACACCTCGACCGCCACCACGGCGGCGTTGCCTTCGCACGCCGTTTCAAAAGAGGACAGCGTCTATGCGCGCGTGTCGCGCCGCATCGTCCCGCTCATCATGCTGTGCTACGTAGTCGCGTATCTCGATCGCGTGAACGTTGGGTTTGCAAAGCTGCAGATGTCGCAGGCGCTGAATTTTTCCGAGACGGTCTACGGGCTCGGTGCCGGCATCTTCTTCATCGGGTACTTTCTCTTCGAGGTGCCGAGCAACCTGCTGATGAACAAGATCGGCGCGCGCATCTGGATCGCGCGAATCATGATCACGTGGGGTTTGATCTCGGGCGCATTCGCATTCGTGCAGACGCCGACGCAGTTCTACGTGATGCGCTTCCTCCTGGGCTTGGCAGAAGCGGGCTTCTACCCTGGCGTCATCCTGTACCTGACGTACTGGTATCCGTCGCATCGCCGCGCGCGCATTGTCGCGATGTTCATGGCGGCCATCCCCATCTCGGGCATTTTCGGCAATCCGCTGTCGGGTTGGATCATGAGCGCGTTTCACGGGACGGGCGTCGGCGGCGGCTGGCAGGGCTGGCAGTGGATGTTCGTGATCGAAGCCGTTCCTGCTGTGCTGGTCGGCCTGCTGGTGCTGTGGAAGTTCGATGACAGTATCCGCAAGGCCAAGTGGTTGTCAGAAGACGAGAAGCAGATTCTTGAAGCCAACATTGCTGCAGACAACAAAGGCAAGACCGAGCACCAAGGCATCGGCAAGGTGTTCTCCGACCCGCGTGTGTGGATGATGAGCCTGATCTACTTCGCCTTCGTCATGGGCCAATACGGCTTGACGTTCTGGATGCCGACGCTGGTCAAGAACGCCGGTGTGACAGACACCTTCATGGTGGGCGTGCTCTCCGCCATTCCGTATGTATGTGCGGCGATCACCATGGTGCTGATCGGCCGCAGTGCCGATGCACGACGTGAGCGTCGCTGGCACCTGGTTGTGCCGGCGCTGATGGGCGCAGTCGGTTTTGCTGTGGTGGCGACGGCCGGGCACAACGTGGCCTTGTCGATCGTGTTCCTGTCATTGGCCGCTGCGGGTGTACTCACGTGCGCGCCGCTGTTCTGGTCCCTGCCGACGGCCTTCCTGCAAGGCACGGCCGCCGCTGCGGGCATTGCGGCCATCAACTCGGTCGGCAACTTGGCCGGCTTCGTGAGCCCCTATATGATCGGTGCGCTCAAGGACATGACGGGCAGCACATCCGCCGGCATGTATGCGTTGGCGTGCGTCCTGGTACTCGGCTGCATTGCCGTGTTGCGTACGCCGTCGAAGTTGGTCAATAAATAAGCAATCGTATCCAGAGGTCTGTCATGCCCCGCTTTGCCGCCAACCTTTCCATGATGTACCAGGAGCACGCGTTCCTCGATCGCTTTGCCGCCGCGGCAAAAGATGGGTTCGAGGGCGTTGAGTTTCTATTTCCCTACGACTTCGACAAGGCGGATATCCGCGCCCGTCTTGACGACGCTGGCCTCACGCAAGCACTGTTCAATGCCCCGCCGGGCGATTGGGCGGGCGGCGAGCGCGGCATCGCCTCATTGCCCGGTCGCGAGGATGAATTCAAGCGCGGCATTGCGACAGCGCTGGAGTATGCGCAGGTGCTCGGCAACACGCGCCTGCACGTGATGGCCGGCCTGCTGCCCGCCGGTGCAGACCGCGCACGCCATCAGGCCACCTACGTGAGCAACGTCGCCTACGCTGCGCGCGAGGCTGCCGGCGCGGGCGTCACCATTGTGCTGGAACCGATCAACACGCGCGACATGCCGGGCTTCTTCCTCACGCACCAGGCGCAGGCACACGCGGTGTGCAAGGAAGTCGGCGCGACCAACGTCAAGGTGCAGTTCGACCTGTACCACGCGCAGATCATGGAGGGCGATCTGTCGGTCAAGCTCAAGCAGTACCTCGATGGCGTGGGCCACGTGCAGATTGCCGGCGTGCCCGATCGTCACGAACCGGACGAAGGCGAGCTGAACTATCCGCACCTCTTCGCGTTGCTGGATGTGCTCGGCTATGACGGTTGGGTCGGCTGCGAATATCGGCCGCGTGCCGGCACCAGCGAAGGGCTCGGCTGGCTCAAGCGCTGGCGCGAAAGCCAGCGTTGACGCGCAAGCATAAGGAGTACCTGCGTCGATCTGCCCAGGTTATGGCGCGCATCGCCAAGCGCAGATATAAAAGAAAACCGCCGCTGCGCAATACGCAAGCGGCGGTCTGCTCTGGCGGACAGGCTCGTCAGGCGCCCAACTGAGCGGGGCCGAGCGAGCGCGTCGTGGGGACGCGGCCGTATGCCGGCAGCTCCGCCTTGCGGGTCGCCACTTCCAGTTGCATGCCAATCGCTTCGGCAGCATGCGCGGCCGTTGCGCCGCTGGTGCCCACCACGAGGCGATAACCGCCACCGCGCACGGTCTGGATCAGGCCATCGCAGGGCGTGCCGGCCAGCGCCACGCGCAGCTTGCGCACATGCACATCCACTGTGCGCTCACCCACGAATACATGGTTGCCCCATACGCGGTCCAGCAGTTGCGTGCGCGAGTGCACGCGTTGCGGGTGCGCGACGAGAAAGTGCAGCAGGCGGAATTCCAGCGGGCTGAGCGGAATGGCGCGCGGACCGGTTTCGGTTTGCGCAGTCACGCCCAGCGTGAGCGGATCGAGGCGCAGGCCGTTGACCTGGAGGATGTCGTCGCCATGCTGATGCGGCGCGCGGCGGCGCAGTACGGCGCGAATGCGGGCGTGCAGCTCGCCCGTGTCGCACGGCTTGACGACGTAGTCGTCGGCACCGGCGTCGAGCGCGGCAATCTTGGCACGCGCATCGCCATGACGGGACAGCACGATGACCGGCAGGCCGCGCGTCTGCATGTTGGCGCGCAACGCCAGCAGCATGTCGATCGACTCGCGCTCGGGCCACGTCCACTCCATCAGGAGCAACTCAGGCATGGCCGCCAGGATGGCTGCCTGCGCCTGGCCCGGATGGCTGACCCGTTGTACCTCGTGTCCACCATCACGCAGGGAAAACGACAGACGCTCCCCCTCTGCCTGGTCTTGTTCGACCAGCAAGATCTGAATACCCACTTTGTGATACCTCCCGTCTAACCAGCCGACACACTCCGGCGAGCAGCCTCGCGGCTGCGCTCTGCTGTCTGCGGTGCGCGTTGTTATGAGTGCCATGCGGGCAGTTGCGCGTGTGCTCGCATGTCGTTTCTTGCGGGCGCTGTTGCCCGGCCGTCGGCCTTGCGCGGATCGTCATGCTGCTGTTCCCGTCGACGATCGCCAGCGGAGCCTCCTGGGTGGTGTCCAGGGTGGTCCTGAGAAAGGTCTGCAAACCCCTCGGTGCCTGCTGCGGCGTGCCGAACCATGCAATCGTTTGCACAGTTTGCGGCCTTGCCTGCGCGCAATCCGAGCCGGCGCCCCCCCGAGCGCCGGTGAAGTAGGGATTCCCCACCTCCGTTGGCATAAGGCTTGTTAGCCCTTTCCCGTTTCCTCTAGTCATGAACCCCCCCTCTGGCTCAGAGAAAAGGGATTCCGTTTTGCCGGATTATAAGAATCCCGTAGGGATTCGTCACGCAGGAATTTTAAAATTTGGAAATTCATTCAATTCGACACGCATTGGGGTGGCGTGGTTGACATGCATTCTTCATAAAGCTATGCCAGGCAACGTTCTTGGCCGATACCATGCGTACAACGATTCAAGTCCGGCATAAATGCATGACGATTATGCTCGCGCCGGCATAATGATCGCGCTTATGTGTGCGCCGGTATTTTTTACAAAACGATTCGATTTCCTAAAAATCAATTGATCTGTTTTGTTGGCAGGGGTAATTCGCGCGATTTAAAACTTTAGGATTACTGCTCATTGTTTGGGCAACCTTCTGCGGGCAGGCGAAAAAAAAGCCCGCACAAGGCGGGCTTTCTGTCCTGATGCCAAAGCGGCGGCGGCTGTCAGCCCTCCAGGCGTTCTTCCAGGCGGGCCTTGGCGTCGGGCAGCGCTTGCGGCAGGCCGTGCGCCAGTTTCGTGAACAGCTCGTCGTGCAGCGCCAGTTCTTGCTTCCAGGCTGCCGCGTCCAGCGAGATCACCTTGGCGAACTGCTCGGCCGTGAAGTCCAGGCCGTCCCAGCTCAGTTCTTCGTAGCGCGGCGATACGCCAAAGACGTGTTCATCGCCCTGCGCCTGACCTTCGATGCGATCGATCATCCATTTGAGCACGCGCATGTTTTCGCCAAAGCCCGGCCACACGAACTTGCCGTTTTCGTCCTTGCGGAACCAGTTCACGCAGAAGATCTTCGGCAGCGTGGCGCCGCTCTCGGCAAGCTTCTCGCCGACGTTGAGCCAGTGGGCGAAGTAGTCGGCCATGTTGTAGCCGCAGAACGGCAACATGGCGAACGGGTCGCGGCGCACCACGCCTTGCTGGCCTGCGGCGGCGGCGGTGGTTTCCGAGCCCATCGTGGCAGCCATGTATACGCCTTCGGTCCAGTCGCGCGCTTCGGTCACGAGCGGCACGGTGGTCGAGCGGCGGCCGCCGAAGATGAACGCATCAATGGGTACGCCGGCCGGGTTGTCCCATTCCGGATCGATCGACGGGCATTGCGCGGCCGGCGCCGTGAAACGCGCGTTCGGATGGGCAGCCTTGCGGCCGGTTTCCTTGGCGGTCTCGGGCGTCCAGTCCTGGCCTTGCCAGTCGATGAGGTGGGCCGGCGGCGTGTCGGTCATGCCTTCCCACCACACATCGCCGTCATCCGTGAGGGCCACGTTGGTGAAGATGACGTTTTCTTTGAGCGTAGCCATCGCGTTGAAGTTGGTCTTCTCGCTGGTGCCCGGGGCCACGCCAAAGTAGCCGGCTTCCGGGTTGATGGCGTACAGGCGGGTCTTGCCGGTGGCGTCCTGGCGGGGCTTGATCCAGGCGATGTCGTCGCCGATGGTCGTCACCTTCCAGCCGTTCAGGCCCGCAGGCGGAATCAGCATCGCAAAGTTGGTCTTGCCGCAGGCCGACGGGAAGGCCGCCGCCACGTGATACGTCTTGCCTTCCGGCGACGTCACGCCCAGGATCAGCATGTGCTCGGCCAGCCAGCCCTGGTCGCGGCCCATGGTCGAGGCGATCCGCAGCGCGAAGCATTTCTTGCCCAGCAGCGCGTTGCCGCCGTAGCCGGAGCCGAACGACCAGATTTCGCGCGTTTCCGGGAAATGTACGATGTACTTGGTCGGGTTGCACGGCCACGGCACGTCTTTCTCGCCGGCGGCGAGCGGCTTGCCGACGGTGTGCACGCACGGTACGAAATCGCCGTCGCTGCCCAGCACGTCATACACGGCGCGGCCCATGCGGGTCATGATGCGCATGTTGACGGCCACGTACGGGCTGTCCGACAGCTCCACGCCGATGTGCGCGATCGGCGAGCCCAGCGGGCCCATCGAGAACGGCACCACGTACAGCGTGCGGCCGCGCATGCTGCCGTCAAACAGGCCGTTCAGCGTCTGACGCATCTCGGCCGGGGCCGTCCAGTTGTTGGTGGGGCCGGCATCTTCCTTCTTCTGCGAGCAGATGAAGGTGCGGTCTTCCACGCGCGCCACGTCCGACGGGTCCGACAGCGCCAGGTACGAGTTCTTGCGCTTGGCCGGATTGAGCTGCTTCATCGTGCCGGCGGCCACCATTTCGGCGCACAGGCGGTCGTATTCCTCTTGCGAACCATCGCACCAGACGATGCGCTCCGGCTTGGTGAGTGCTGCCACCTCGCCCACCCACGCGATCAGGCGCGGGTGTTTCACGTAATCGGGCACGTTCAATGCGGGCACGCCCTGCATCACGGGTTGATTCATGACCAAAACTCCAATGGAAGTGAGAAAGAAATCGATGGCGGATCAGCACGGTGGCCGCGTCCAGCGGCAGGGTGGAAAGCGATCGACGGCACCTCATGGGCAGGCCGGATCAGCGATTTCCAGAGGGAGAGGTGAGGCAGGCGGAGGGACGGTAGCCGTGCTGATTTCACATTCAGTTACAAAGCGGTGCGCTGACGGAACGTGGGTTTTTCCGGGCAGCGGGGGCCGCGTGCGCTAAAGTGGCGGGACCGAGGTCAACAGACCCTAGAACAAGGACTCGTCACCAGCGGGGCTGCGCAAATTGCGTGCCCGCGGCGGGCAATTCCGAACGTCGACACAGATTGTCGTGCGACGAGGGATGGGAAGAATACCACCGCGAGGGATCGCTGTTTTTTGCTGCGCACCATTGTTCGAAGTGAGATGTCGATGAAGATTGCCGTACTGGACGACTACCAAGACGCTGTTCGCAAGCTGGACTGCTTCAGCCTGCTGCAAGACCACGAAGTCAAAGTGTTCAACAACACCGTCAAAGGTGTGGGGCAATTGGCCGCACGCGTGGCGGACGTTGAAGCCATTGTGCTGATCCGGGAGCGCACGCGCGTGACGCGTCAGTTGCTTGATCGCCTGCCCAAACTCAAGATCATCAGCCAGACGGGCCGCGTATCGCGCGACTCGGGCGGCCATATCGATCTGGATGCCTGCACCGACAAGGGTGTGGTGGTGCTGGAGGGCAAGGGCTCGCCAGTGGCGCCGGCTGAACTGACCTGGGCGCTCGTGATGGCCGCGCAGCGCCGCATTCCGCAATACGTGGCGAGCCTCAAGCACGGCGCGTGGCAGCAGTCGGGGCTGAAATCCACGACGATGCCACCTAACTTTGGCATTGGTCGCGTCCTGAAGGGCCAGACGCTGGGCATCTTTGGCTACGGCAAGATCGGTCAGCTCGTGGCCGGTTACGGGCGCGCTTTCGGCATGAATGTGCTGGTGTGGGGCCGAGAGGGATCGCAGGAGCGCGCGCGCGCTGATGGCTTTGCCGTTGCGGATTCGAAGGATGCGCTGTTCGAGCAGTCCGACGTGCTGTCCGTTCACCTGCGGCTGAACGACGAAACGCGCGGCATCGTCACGGTGGCCGACCTTACGCGCATGAAGCCGACCGCCCTCTTCGTCAACACGAGCCGTGCCGAGCTGGTGGAAGAAAACGGCCTGGTGACGTCGCTCAACCGCGGGCGCCCGGGCATGGCCGCCATCGACGTGTTTGAAACGGAGCCCATCCTGCAGGGCCACACCCTGCTGCGCATGGAGAACTGCATCTGCACGCCGCACATCGGCTATGTCGAGCGCGAGGGCTACGAGCTGTACTTCAGCATCGCGTTCCAGAACATCCTCGATGTCCTGCAGGGCAACGTCGACAGCGTGGTCAATCCGACGGCGCTGGCGCCCGCGCTGATCCGCGCATAACGCCAGCGTTCTGTCCGTCGTTTTTCTTCGTCAATCAAGCCGCGGCACGCAGCTGCGGTTGGTTGGCGCCTGCGCCGTCAAAGCGGAAGCTGTCCATCGCCAGCGAGCCGTACGTCACGGTATCGACCACGTGCTGAGCCTGCACGCCGCCCGGCGTGGCTTGGCTCGGCTGGCCCATGGCGGCGCCCAGTGCCACGTACAGCGGCATCAGGTGTTCGTCGGTCGGGTGGGCGTGGGCGGCGTTCGGGGCTTGCGCGCGGTAATCGCAGAAGCGGGTGAAATCGCCGCTGCGGATGCCGTCGGTCATCGTCTCGATCATCCATTCGCGGAAGGCCGTCACCCAAGGCTCGACTGGCACACCGTGCTGCGCCATGCCCGGGCCGCGCATCAGCGCGCGCAAGTTGTGCGTGAAGCTGCCGGAGCCGACGATCAGCACGCCTTCGTCGCGCAGCGGCGCGAGCGTACGCCCCATCGCCATCTGACAAGCCGGCGACAGGCCCGGCATCAATGACACCTGCACCACGGGAATCTTCGCCTCGGGAAACATCAGCATCAGTGGCACCCATGCGCCGTGGTCCAGCGGCTGGCGCGGGTCCAGCACGGTGGAAGCCTGTTCTTCCAGCCCCGGGACGATGTTGCCGTCGATCAGTGCACGGATGCGCTCGGCCAAGTCCGGCGCGCCGGGCGGGGCGTATTCCAGGGCGTATAGCTGTGGCGGGAAGCCGCCGAAGTCGTGCCACGCTTCCTGCTGGGCGCGGGCAGTGACGGCTGGCCGGCGCGTCATCCAATGCGGCGAAACCACGACGATGGCGCGCGGCTTGAGGGCGGTCATCTCTTGCCCGAGCGCCGCCAGCATCTTGCCGACAGGGCCCGGATCGGCCGCCAGCATGGGCGACCCATGGGACAGATAAAGCACGGGAAGCATGTCAAATTTCCTGAAGAATATATTTGCCATTCTGCGCCGACACAGCACCAGCAACGTGCATGGATTTGCAGATCGGGATCAGGAAAATTGAACGAGTGCGCTTACATGCTCAGCATTTCCTCCGCCACCGTTGGGTGCAGGCCGACGGTTGTATGCAGATGCTTGAGCCGTACGCCCATGCGCACGGCCACCGCCAGCGCCTGGATGATCTCTGGCGCGGCGTTGTCGACGATGTGCGCGCCGAGCACGCGTCCGCTGCGCGCATTGCATACCAGCTTGATCAGCGATTCCATGCTCGAGCCCGCAAAACGCTGCTCCAACGAGACGAAACGGCGCACCACCACGTCGATGCGATCTGCCAACGCGCGTTTGTCGGTGTCCGCTCCGCGTTTGCCCAATTCAGGCCAGCGCGTGCGCGCGTCAGCCTCGGTCAGGCCTACGCAGGCGATCGCCGGATCGCAGAACACGGCCATCGGCACGGTGTTCATGTCGGGCAGCTTGGTGCCTTTGCCGAATAAGCGTTCAGCCACGTAGCGGCCTTGCGCTGCGGCCACGGGCGTCAATTGCAGCGGGCTGCCGCCACAAATGTCGCCCACGGCATGCACGCCGCGGGCGCGCGTGCGGAAATGGCGATCGACCGCGACGCGTCCGTGTGCGTCGAGCGTGACGCCGGCCGCGTCCAGGCCGAGGCCCGCGATGTTCGGCGTGCGGCCGATGGCGCTCAACACACGCTGGGCGCGCAGCACGCGTGGAACATCGCTGCCTTCGGTGCTCGCGTAGACGGCCACGCCGCCGCCGTTCACAGCATCGCGTTCGACGCGGACGACGTCGGCGTTCAGGATCAGCTCGACGCCGCAGCCGGCCAGCGACTGCGCAGCGGCCTCGGCCACCGTGACGTCAAATTCAGGCAGCACACGCGTATCGCGCGTCAGCACGGTAACCCGCACGCCAAAGCGTGCCAGCGTAGACGCCATCTCCACCGCAATGACGCCGCCGCCCGCGATGATGAGCGATGCGGGGAGCGTGTCCCAGTCAAACACGTCGTCGGAAGTGCAGGACAGTTCCGTGCCTGGTACGGGAAGCGGCATGGGGCGGGCGCCGGCGGCCAGCACGATCTGGCGTGCCCGCAGCGTGGTCTTGCCGGTATCGGTTTGCAGGCGGACGATGCCGCGGCCGCGCAGCGAGGCCGTGCCGCTCAACCACTGCACGCCGGCATCGGCCAGTTGGGCGAAATGTGCTTCGTGCAGCCGCACGACTTCGGCGCGCGTGCGGGCGATGGCATCGGCCCAGGCGTCGGCGGCGTTGGCGGTGCGCGCGCACCGCGCCACGGTCTGCGACCAGGTGGCGCCGTAGCCAAGCAGCTTCTTCGGCACGCACCCGCGGTTGACGCAGGTGCCGCCAACTTGTGCGCGGTCAATCAGCAGCGCGCGTGCCCCCAGTTGCGCAGATCGGCGCGCAGCCGCGAGCCCGGCCGAACCGGCGCCGATCACGATCAGGTCAAACGCATGTGCAGGGTTTGCGGGCATGAGGTGTCCGTCGAAGAAGCATCGGCCGGACGACCTTGGTGGCACGCCGGCGGGCGCGCCATGCGCAGCAAGCGGCGCGCCCGCCGCCTGTCTTAGAGGAGGAGGTTACGCAGCCACCGCCGTGGCGAACCCGCGTGGAAGTTCGCGCAGGAAGGTTTCGCCGTCATGACGGCCAAGCGCATAGGCGTCGCGCATAGCGCCCGGGCGGGTGTAATCCCAGCTTGAAATGGGAACCTTGCGCGAGGGCTGCACGTAAAAGCGGCGCTGCACGCCGTCGGCCACGGGCACATCCATGCGGAAATACGTCGGCCGCGGGTACAGGCGCGTGACGAGCACCAGCGCGTCGCCGGGCGTGGCGTCCAGCGCGTGCACGGGCACGTTGTCCACCATCCCGCCGTCGAGTACTGGCCGCCCCGCGCGCCGCAGCACCGGCGTGAACGGCGGGGTGGAGGCCGATTGCAGCAGAAGATCCGCAAGATCCTCGGGCGTGGCGCAATCCTGCGCGCGCACGATTTCCGGCGTGAAGCCGAGGCGCTTGCCCAGCGTCGGGTGCAGCGTCTTGCGGACGTGCTTTTCGATGTTGTAGGCAATCAGCCCTGCCGCCACCGCCGACCGTGCGCCCAGCCAGCGCGGGATATGCGCCACGCCGATACGGATCTCGGGCGCCTGCGCCAGCCGCCCGAAGCGACCCTCGCCGAACACCGTCAGCAGCGCCGTGCGGTACATGCCGTAATGCGGAAACACGCGCTCGCCGCGCAGCAGGTTGCCCCAATGGGCGTTGCGGGTGTTCTGGCGCAGGGCTTCGCCGTAGTAATCCATCAGCTCGGCCGAATTCCATGCATGCAGCATGCACGCCGTCGATGCGCCGGCCGAGATGCCGGCAATCACGCGCGGCGCCAGGCCCAGTTCGGGCTGCACGACATCCCACCAGCCGGCCTGCCACCAGCAGCGGTTGCCGCCGCCGGCAAAGACCATCTGATCGAACACCGGCGCGTTCATGCCGGAGTCCCCGTGCGGGCGGCCGCGGCCGCTGTCGGCTCTAGCCGCAGCGATGGCGCGTATTTCAGTGTGTCGATGCACGCATCCAGCAGACGCTCGCGCTTGGTGGCGAGGCTGGAGGCATCCGGGTAGAAAAGGTAATCGCCCATGATGCCGTTGAACGTGGCATGAAAATGCGCCACGGCCAGCGGGATATCGAGGTCGGCCGGCAGTTGCCCGCGCCGCGTTGCCTGCTCGATGATGCTCGTCAGGTGGGCCATGCCTTCCTCAAATGATTCTTGTTGGCGCTTGAGGATGGGGCTGGTGTCTTCCACGAACTCGCACTTGTTGAACATGATCTCGAAGACCTTGCGCCAGTGCGCATCTTCCACGAGTTGCCGCAACAGGAAGTTGCCCACCGTGCGCAATTCGCCCAACGGATCATCGGCTTCCACCCCGAGCGGGGTGCACATGGTCTCCATGGGCAGTTTCACGCGCTCGCACATGGCGGCAAAAACATCGGTCTTATTGCGGAAGTGCCAGTAGATGGCGCCGCGCGTCACGCCCGCGGCCTGCGCGATATCCGATAACGATGTGCGTGCCACGCCGCGCGCATAGAACACGTCTTCCGCCGCATCCAGGATGCGGTTACGTGTTCCCAGTGCTTCTTCCTTCGTTCGTCTAACCATGATCTTCCAGAGGAACGCCGTATCACCTGAGTCGACGTTCTTTCGATTGGCTTTTGTGCAATGCACAATTCCAGGCAACGCAGTATTGCGCTTCGCACAACGCGGCAGCGGGTCCGTTGGCTGACAATGCTTGTCGCAGCGCGGTATTCGCCGCACGTTCGCTTGATCGCCGTCATTGCTACGAACTCCGGAAAGGTGTCAACGGAGTCCCTATTCGTAACGGCGTCACTTACATACATACGCGAACGTATCTATAATAGCGCGCACTCCGTCGCTTGCCCATGGCCGTATGCGCCACATCCAATCCCGGGCACGTGGTCTGGAGCCGACTTCTGTCTGTCGGCAGCCAGTCGGAGATCGACTGCCGATCGCTCCCGCGTCTTAGCATTCTGGTCCGAGTTGTTGCGAGTTCGTCGCAAAGGCCATATCGCACGCCGCGAGATGCAGCTAGCATCGGACGTTTTCGTTTTGTGTTTTTTGGTTTCGCTGACGGTTTGCCGGCGTCGCACTCGTTTGCGCGGCGTGGCGGCACCCGGCATTCCGCTTATCGCCACATGGGGTCATCTATGACGAACACCCGCCGTTATCACCAACTCGCTGCCGCCGCATTCACGGTGGTGGCACTTGCAGCCTGCGGCAACAAGCAGGCACAAGGGCCGGGCGGCGCCGGCATGCCTCCGACCGAAGTCGGCGTTGTGACCGTGCAGCCGCACTCCGTTGGTCTGACCAGCGAGTTGCCGGGCCGCCTGGAGGCCACGCGGGTGGCGCAGGTGCGCGCACGGGTCGCAGGCATTGTGCTCAAGCGCACCTACGCTGAAGGCAGTGACGTGAAGGCCGGCCAGCAGTTGTTCCAGATCGATCCGGCGCAGTATCAAGCGTCGCTCGACAGCGCCAAGGCACAGCTTGCGCGCTCGGAAGCCACGCAAACGCAGGCGCAACTGAAGGCTGAACGCTACAAGCCGCTGGTTGCCACCAACGCCATCAGCAAGCAGGACTACGACGACGCCACCGCCGCCGCCAAGCAAGCCACTGCTGACGTGGCCGCCGCCCGCGCTGCCGTGGAAACCGCCAAGCTGAACGTCGGCTACGCCAGCGTGACTTCGCCCATCTCCGGGCGTGCTGGTCTGGCGCAGGTCACCGAAGGCGCGCTGGTGGGCCAGGGCGAGGCGACGCTGCTGACGACCGTGCAGCAGATCGACCCGATCTACCTGACCTTCACGCAGTCAAGCACCGAAGTGATGCGTCTGCAGCAAGCGCTCAAGGACGGCAAGCTGGCCAAGGCCGGTGGTGATGCAGCCAAAGTCACGCTCGTGACGGAAGACGGCCGCGCCTATGCACAGTCGGGCAAGCTCTACTTCTCGGACCTGACAGTGGACCCGGCCACGGGCACGATCACGTTGCGCGCAATTGTTCCGAACGCCGATCGCACGCTGCTGCCGGGCATGTACGTACGCGCCCGCCTGGAGCAGGCCGTCGACGAGCAGGCGATCACGGTGCCGCAACAAGCAGTGACGCGCAGCCCGGACGGCGCCTCGGTCATGGTGGTCGACGAGAAGGGCATGGCTGCAGTGCGCCAAGTCCAGGCCGATCGCTCGACCGGTACGGAATGGATCGTCGCCAGCGGCCTGAAGGCAGGCGACAAGGTGATCGTCGACGGTTTGCAGAAGGTTCATCCGGGCGCACCGGTCAAGGCTGTGCCGTGGCAGCCGATGTCGGCAGGCCAGGGCAAGGGCCCGCAAGGTCAGGGCGGCCAGGGTGGCGGCGCCGCACCCGCTTCGGCGGCCAGCGCCCCTGCTGCAAGCACTCCCGCTGCCAGCGCACCGGCAGCCAAGCAGTAAACAAGGAGCCATCGCATGGCAAAGTTTTTTATCGATCGCCCGGTCTTTGCCTGGGTGCTCGCGCTGTTCATCATCCTTGCTGGGGCGATTTCGATCACCCAGCTGCCGATCTCGCAGTACCCGACCATCGCGCCGCCGTCCGTCATCATCACGGCAACGTATCCGGGCGCCAACGCGAAGACGCTGGACGAATCCGTCACCAGCATCATCGAGCAGGAAATGAACGGTGCGGACGGCCTGCTCTATATGGAGTCGGTCAGCCAGGGCGGTAACGGCCAGGCGCAGATCACCGTGACGTTCAAGGCCGGTACCGATCCGGCACTGGCGCAGGTGGACGTGCAGAACCGCTTGAAGCGCGTGGAAGCTCGGTTGCCTTCTGCGGTGACGCAGCAGGGCGTGCAGGTCGACAAGGCCCGCTCGAACTTCCTGCTGTTTGCCACGCTGGCATCCACCGACGGCAAGATGGACCCGGTCGCACTGGGTGACTACATCTCACGCAACGTGCTGAATGAAATCAAGCGCGTGCCGGGTGTGGGTCAGGCCATCCTGTTCGGTACGGAACGCGCCATGCGCGTCTGGATCGATCCGGCCAAGCTGGTCGGCTACAAGCTGACGCCCACGGATGTCTACAACGCTATCCGCGCACAGAACGCGTTGGTCTCGGCCGGTACGATCGGCGATCTGCCGTCTGTCTCCGATCAGCCCCTCGCAGCAACGGTCGTGGTGGAGGGCCAGCTCACGACCACTGAGCAGTTCGGCAACATCGTGCTGGTGGCCAAGCCTGACGGTTCGCTGGTGCGCGTGAAGGACGTTGCACGCCTGGAACTGGGCGGCCAGACTTACTCGACCTCTGCGCGGATCAACGGCCAGCCGATCTCGGCCATTGGTGTGCAGCTCTCGCCCACGGGTAACGCTCTGGGTACGGCCAAGGCCGTGAAGGCCAAGCTGGAAGAGCTCTCGAAGTACTTCCCGGCGGGCGTGGAATACAAGGTGCCGTACGACACCTCCAAGTTCGTCCAGATCTCGATCGAGGAAGTGGTCAAGACGCTGTTCGAAGCCATGGTGCTGGTGTTCCTGGTGATGCTGCTGTTCCTGCAGAACATCCGCTACACGCTGGTGCCGTCGATCGTGGTGCCAATCTCGCTGCTGGGCGCGTTTGCCGTCATGAACGCGATGGGTTTCTCGATCAACGTGCTGACGATGTTTGGCCTTGTGCTGGCGATCGGTATTCTCGTTGACGATGCGATCGTGGTGGTGGAAAACGTCGAGCGGATCATGGCCGAAGAAGGCCTGCCCCCGCGTGAAGCCACCCGCAAGGCCATGGGCCAGATCACGGGCGCCATCATCGGTATTACGCTGGTGCTGATGGCCGTGTTCATCCCGATGGCGTTCTTCTCGGGTTCGGTGGGCGCGATCTATCGCCAGTTCTCGCTGTCGATGGTGTCGTCGATCTTCTTCTCGGCACTCATGGCACTGACGCTCACGCCGGCACTGTGCTCGACACTGCTCAAGCCGATCGAGAAGGGTTCGCACCACGAGAAGAAGGGCTTCTTCGGCTGGTTCAACCGCATGTTCAGCACGACCACGAACCGCTATCAAAGCTTCGTGGAGCGCATGCTGAAGAAGACCTTCCGCTACATGGTCATCTACGCTGCGCTGATCGTTGCGGTGGTGTTCCTGTTCCTGCGCCTGCCGTCTTCGTTCCTGCCGACCGAAGACCAGGGCTACATCGTGACCAATATCCAGTTGCCGCCGGGTGCATCGGCCAACCGGACGTTGGAGGTGATCAAGCAGGTCGAGAACTACTACAAGCAGGAAAAGGCGGTCGAGAACATTGTGGCCGTGCAGGGTTTCAGCTTCTCGGGCAACGGGCCGAACGCCGGTATCGTATTCACCCCGTTCAAGGATTGGAGTGAGCGCAAGGGTAAGGATCAAACCGCTGATGCCGTGGCCGGCCGTGCCTTTGGTGCGCTGTTCGGTGGTATTCGCGATGCGATTGTGTTCCCGCTGAACCCGCCGCCGATTCCGGAACTGGGCAATGCCACCGGCTTTACCTTCCGTCTGCAGGATCGAGCTGGCCTGGGGCATGACGCCCTGATGGCAGCTCGCAATCAACTGATGGGGATGGCGGCGAAAAGCAAGATCATTACTGGCATGCGCCCGGAAGGTCTGGAAGATTCGCCGCAGTACCAGGTGGATATCGACCGCGAGAAGGCCAACGCGCTGGGTGTCTCGTTCACCGACATCAACGCTGTGCTGTCGACAGCGCTGGGTTCGGCGTACGCCAACGACTTCCCGAACTACGGTCGTCAGCAGCGTGTGATCGTCCAAGCGGACAAGATCAACCGCATGCAGCCCGAAGACATCATGAACCTGTACGTGCGCAACGCGCAGGGCAACATGGTGCCGATGTCGACGTTCGCTAAGGGCCATTGGATCGTCGGCCCGGTGCAGCTCGTGCGCTACAACGGCTATCCGGCTGTTCGCCTTTCGGGTGCGGCCGCGCCGGGTGCCAGCTCGGGCGACGCCATGGCCGAGATGGAACGCCTGGCCGCCAAGCTGCCGGCCGGTATCGGCTACGAGTGGACGGGCCAGTCGCTTCAGGAAAAGGCCTCGGGCTCGCAGGCGCCGGCGCTGTATGCGCTGTCGCTGCTGGCGGTGTTCCTGGTGCTGGCGGCGCTGTATGAAAGCTGGTCGATCCCGGCGGCGGTGATTCTGGTGGTGCCGCTGGGTGTGCTTGGCGCACTGCTGGGCGTGACGCTGCGCGCGATGCCCGATGACGTGTACTTCAAGGTCGGCCTGATTGCGGTGGTGGGCTTGTCCGCCAAGAACGCAATTCTGATCATCGAGTTTGCGAAGGACTTGCAGGCGCAAGGCAAGGGCCTGATCGAGGCGACGCTGGAAGCCGTGCACCTGCGGTTCCGCCCGATCATCATGACGTCGTTCGCCTTCATCCTTGGCGTGCTGCCGCTGGCGATTGCCACCGGCGCCAGCTCTGCCAGCCAACGCGCCATCGGTACCGGCGTGATGGGCGGGATGATCACCGCGACGGTGCTGGCCGTGGTGCTGGTGCCTGTGTTCTTCGTGGTGGTCCGCCGCATCTTCAAGGGCAGCGAGCGCCAACGCCGCCTGGATGCCGCGCACCGTCCGCTGGACGAGGAAATCTGAACATGCAGAAAACGATGACCTTTCGAACCCCCGCGCTGCTGCCGGCGCTCCTGCTGGCTGCCGGCGTACTGTCCGGCTGCTCGCTGGCGCCGACGTATGAGCGCCCGGATGCTCCGGTAACGAGCACCTATCCGCAGGCACCGGCCGGCTATGCCGTGCCGGCAGACTCTGCCAAGCCCGGCGAGAACGCCCCGCGCGCGACCGAACTGGGCTGGCGCGAGTTCTTCCCCGATGCGCGCCTGCAGAAGCTGATCGGCCTTGCGCTTGAGAACAACCGCGACCTGCGCGTGGCCATGCTCAACGTCGAGGCGGCGCGTGCGCAGTACCGCCTGCAGATCGCCGACCTGCTGCCGCCGGTCAACGCATCTGCCACGTACACGCGCAGCCATACGCCGCCGTCGATCTCAACCACCGGCGGCGACATCTACACCAAGCAGTACCAGCTTGGCGTGGGTATCAGCAACTACCAGGTGAACCTGTTCAGCGTGGGCGACGTTACGTCGTCCGCGCGTGCGAGCTATCTGGCGACGGACGAAGGCAGGCGTGCCGCGCAGATCAGCCTGATCTCGCAGGTGGCGAAGGCCTACCTGAACGAGCGCGCCTACGCCGAGCAGCTGGACCTGGCACAGCAGACCCTGAAGGGCCGCGAGGATTACTACAAGCTCGCCAAGCAGCGGTTTGACGTCGGCGCTTCGTCGGCGCTGGACCTGCGCCAGACCGAGACGTTGGTGGAGTCGGCCCGCGTGTCGGTGGCTCAGCTCACGCGCCAGTACGCCCAGGCGACCAACGCCCTGGTGGTGCTGGTCGGCGCTCCCTTGCCGGCCGACCTGCCCACGCCGACCACGGTGTCGTCGGAAAAGATCGTCGCTGACATTCCGCCCGGTGTGCCCTCGGAACTGCTGGAGCAGCGCCCGGACATTCGCCAGGCCGAGCAGAAGCTGATTGCCGCCAACGCCAACATTGGCGTGGCGCGTGCGGCGTTCTTCCCGAGCATCGGGCTGACGTCGAATATCGGTACGGCCAGCACGGCGCTGCACGATCTCTTCAAGAGCGGAACGGGGCTTTGGTCGTTCGTGCCGAACTTGACGCTGCCGATCTTCAACTGGGGCACCAACATCTTCAACCTGGACTTGACCAAGACCAACCAGAAGATCGCGGTTGCCAACTACGAGAAGACGATCCAGACCGCCTTCCGCGAGGTGTCCGATGCCCTCGTGGCGCGCGGCACGCTGGAAGAGCAGGTGGCCGCGCAGAAGCGCTTCCGCGATGCGACGGCCGATCGCCTGACGCTGTCCGACCAGCGCTATCGCAACGGCGTGTCGAGCTTCCTCGACGTGCTCGATGCACAGCGCGATCTGTTCAGCGCCGACCAGACGCTGGTGCAGACGCGCCTGGCGCGCCTGACCAACGCCATCGATCTGTACACGGCGTTGGGTGGCGGTCTGCAGGAACACAGCACCACCGTGGCCGCACAGCAGGCTCAGCCGACGGCTGCGCCGGGCGTTGCGCCCGTCACGCCGGACATGACGCCGCAGCAATCGAAGTAAATTCGCGTCTGTTCGCTCGAAAGCCCGCCTTGTTCAGGCGGGCTTTTTTTCGCCCGTGCCCTTTGCGCTGGCAGTGTGTTCGAGAAATCGAAGCAGGGCCACTTCTTCGCGTCGCAGGCCCTTGCGCGCGCGGGTCGGGGGCAGTGCTTCCAGCTCGCCGGCCAGGAAGGCGTCCACCACGGCCGGATGCACATAGCACTTGCGGCAGACGGCCGGCGTGTTCCCCAGGCGTTGGGCCACGGCAGCAACGGCTTCCACCACCTGCCGGCGCGCCTCGGTAACGCTCGCCGAGGTGCGCCCGCGCAACAGATCCAGCGCGAGCACGCTGCCGGCCCAGGTGCGGTAGTCCTTTGCCGTGAAATCCGCGCCGGTAATCTCTTGTAAGTATGTATTCACATCCGTGGAATCAACCACACGGCGCTCGCCAGCTTCGTCGAAGTATTGGAACAACTCCTGCCCCGGAAGATCGACGCAGCGCCGAATGATGCGCGCCAGGCGCGGGTCCGACACCGACACGTCGTGCTCCACGCCACTCTTGCCGCGAAACTGAAAGCGCACCGTGTTGCCGTGCACCTCCACGTGGCGATTGCGCAGCGTCGTGAGCCCGTAGGAGCGGTTGTCGCGCGCATACGCTGCGTTGCCCACGCGCACTAGCGTCACGTCCAGCAGAAAGACCACCGTCGCCAGCATCTTCTCGCGCGACAGGCCGGGCGCCGCCAGGTGGGCGGTGATCGCCTCACGCACGCGCGGCAGCGCTGCCCCGAAGGCCAGCAGCCGCCCATATTTGTCGGCATCGCGAAAAGCGCGCCAGTCGGCGTGATAGCGATATTGCTTGCGCCCACGCGCGTCGCGCCCTGTGGCCTGCAAATGGCCGCCCGCGTGGGGGCAGATCCATACGTCGGTATAGGCCGGCGGAATCGCCAGTTTGTTGATGCGCGCAATGACCGCCGGATCGCGGATGCGCTCGCCGCGCGTATCGAAATAGACGAAGCGGCCGCGCAGCCGGCGCCGGGTGTAGCCCGGGCGCGTGTCGTCCACATAGCTCAGCCGTTCGGGCAGCGCTTCGGCAAGGGGCGGTGCGCTTGTGGCAACCAACCCAGGCGCAGACTTGGGAACGCGTTCCACGATAGAAGTCAGGAGGGATGCTCGCGCTGAGCAAGCGGCGTTCCTCTTCCGTGCGCACTCCGATGGTTGGCCGCCCTATGGCGTAGTATCGAGGCCACGCATCTGCACAAAATTGCGGCAAGAAATGGACTTTCCGCCACAATCGGAAGTGCCTTGCATCGGTAAACAGATTCAACTACACTGCACGCCCTCTGGGCGGTATATAATCCGCTGTTTCGCCGTCCACCCGAATATTGAGCAAGGGACCCGATGACCACCATCCGTCTGAAAGAAAACGAGCCGGTCGAAGTTGCGCTGCGCCGCTTCCGCCGTGAAATCGAGCGCACTGGCCTGATCAAGGAACTGCGCGCCCGCACCGCTTACGAAAAGCCGACGACCGAGCGCAAGCGCAAGAAGGCTGCTGCCGTGTCGCGTACGCGTAAACGCCTGCGTTCGCAAATGCTGCCGAAGAAGCTCTACTAATCGCGCGATTGTTTCGGTAGCACCAATCGGGTGCTGCCGCTGGCGGTGTGAAGTCAATCGACCTCCGTTCCGCTGAGCTTGGTTTGTAGCGCCTAGCGCGTACCGGAAGCCTTTCCGGATTCAACCAACGCTCCACTCCCCGATACAGAAGCTAGCAAGATGCGGTTGATGGCCTCTGCGCCATTGTCCGCCGCTTCGGTGCGCTCAGCGCGCCCTTCTCTGTTGCAAACGACATCCGCCAGCGGTAATTGACCGGCTGGCTGTTGGCGTTTGTTGCGCCGATTCTGCGTGGGAGTACAGTGGCATGCGTCCTTTGCACACGTGCTCTCAGACAACGATGCCTACCAATTCCAACGAATACTGGTTCCCTGCCAAACGCTACGGCTGGGGATGGGGCTTGCCTTCGCGTTGGCAGGGCTGGATGGTGCTCGCCATCTATGCCGTACTGCTGGTGGCGGGCATCGTCGGGCTGCACCCAGGGCGCACGCAGTCGAGCTTTGCGTTGTACGTGCTGGGCGTGACAGCGCTGCTGGTGCTGGTTTGCTGGTGGAAGGGCGAGCCACCGCGCTGGCGTTGGGGCAAGGATTGAACGGTTTGCTTACCAATCAACTGCGCAGATACGGGCCAACCCGTTTCTCCAGCAAGGCGACGAGTTCCGGCTGCATGAACGCGTAGTCGTCGAGAATACCCAGGCACACCACGCGCTTGCCGCGTAACCGCGAACCAAACCGTTGGGACAGGCGTCGCTGGTGGCCGCGTTCCATGATAAAAATCACCTCAGCCCAGTCGAGCTGATCGGCGTCGAGTTGCACGTCTGCGTCGGGAGCCAAGCCCGCTGAATCTGTCTCGACGTTTGGCCACTTGGCGAAGACCACTTCCGCCGTCGGGCTACGCAGCCGATTGCGGCTGCAGATGAAGAGCACACGCATCGGGCTAAACCGACGCCTCCAGCGTCGCCGCAATCGATGCCCGATAGCCCTTCGGCAAATTCATCGGCAACGCGTCGGGCGCAAACAGCCCAAGGCGCTTGTGCTCATGACTGACGATGGGTTCAAACGGGCCCGCCAGCGCGCACGCATACGTGGCAACGAACACATGCTTGCCCGGCACGACTTCAAACAGATACGTGTCGATCGGAGCGCGCACCTCCACCTGCAGGTTCAGCTCTTCAGCAATCTCACGTGCAAGGCATTCGACGGGGGATTCGCCGAGTTCAATACGGCCGCCGGGCAACTCCCATTCTTCGCGCTCATTGAGCAGCAGGACGATCTCGCCGGTGGGCGCGTGCAGGACGCCCTTGATGGAGACGGGGTAAGCAGACATGGTGCTCACTTGCCGATGCAAAACCGACTAAAAATCACGCCCAGCAAATCATCACTCGAAAACGCCCCCGTAATGCTGTTCAACGCCTCCTGCGCAAGCCGCAGTTCTTCGGCAAACAAGTCCAGCGATTGCGCTTGCTGATCTGCATGTTCCGCCGCTGTGGCCAGATGTTCACGGGCCGTGCGCAGCGCGGCGAGATGGCGCTCACGTGCGAGGTAAAGCCCCTCCCCGCCGCCCTGCCAGCCGGCAATTTCCAGTAACGCCGCCCGAAGCAATTCAACGCCCAGGCCATCGCGCGCCGACAGCCACACCTCGGGCGGCTCTGAATCCACGCGGCCCGGTACGGCCACGCCCGAGAGGTCGATCTTGTTGACGACGCGAAGGGTGGGCACGCCGGCGGGCACGTGTTCGGCGATGCGGGCGTCGATGGTGGCATCTTCGGGCGAGAGGCCGTTGGCGCGATAGTCCGCTGCGTCCAGCAGATGCAGGACGACATCAGCGCGGGCGATGGCAGCCCAGGTGCGCTCGATACCGATGCGCTCGACTTCGTCTTCCGTATCGCGCAGGCCCGCTGTGTCGACGATATTCAGCGGGATGCCTTCGATCTGGATGGTCTGCTGCACCTTGTCGCGCGTGGTGCCGGCAATGGGCGTGACGATGGCTAGTTCCGCGCCGGCCAGCGCATTGAGAAGCGACGACTTGCCGACGTTCGGCTGCCCCGCCAGCACCACGTGCAGGCCTTCGCGCAGCAGCGCACCCTGGCACGCCTGCGCCAGCACGCCATCCACGGCCGCGCGAATGTCGGCGAGTTGACCGCGCGCGTCGGAGGCTTCCAGGAAGTCGATTTCCTCCTCGGGAAAATCCAGCGTTGCCTCCACCAGCATGCGCAGATGGATCACGCGTTCGACCAGCGCATGCACTGCCTGCGAGAACGCGCCATCGAGCGAACGCGCCGCCGAACGGGCGGCAGCCTCGGTGCTGGCCTCGATCAGGTCGGCGACGGCCTCGGCCTGCGCCAGATCCATCTTGTCGTTGAGAAAGGCGCGGCGCGTGAACTCGCCGGGTTCGGCCACGCGCAGGCCGATCTCGCGACCGGCGGCCAGGCAACGCTGCAGCAGCAGCTGCATCACGACGGGGCCGCCGTGGCCCTGCAGCTCCAGCACGTCTTCGCCCGTGTACGAATGCGGCGCGGGAAACCACAGCGCGATGCCGCGGTCGATGGCGTTGCCGTTGGCGTCGAGGAAGGGTAGGTAGGTTGCCTGGCGCGGCGTCAGCAGGCGCCCGCAAACGGCTTGCATGACGGCGCGCACGTCGGGCCCCGATACGCGCACCACGCCGATGCCGCCCCGCCCGGGCGCGGTGGCAATCGCCGCGATGGGGATCGTGAGGATGGGCGTGCGCGGCGTGGTGGAAGCTTTCGGCAAGGCGGTAGGGTGGTCAGCAGCGGTCATGGGCGGTATTGTGCGGCAGCCGCGCCGTTGCGCGCCAGTTTCCAACCAAGGAGATTCGGATGATCGATCACACCGGCGTCGTCGTCAGCGACTTCGAAGCCAGCAAGCGGTTCTACGAACAGGCGCTCGGCGCCATTGGCCTGGCCAAGGTGCTGGAGTTTCCGGCGGCCGTCACGGGCCACACCGATGTGGCCGGTTTTGGCCCACCCGGCAAGGCGGAGTTCTGGATTTCAGCAGCGACGGCTGGGCAGGGGCCGAACAAACCGCCGCTGCACGTGGCCTTCCGCGTTGATACGCGTGCCGAGGTGGAGGCGTTCTACGCTGCGGCAACGGCCGCAGGCGGCACTGACAATGGCGCACCCGGCGTGCGCGCGCACTATCACCCGAACTACTTCGGCGCTTTCGTGCGCGACCCGGATGGCCACAACATCGAGGCCGTCTGCCACGCTCCCGGTTGAAACGCTTGAAGCGTTTCAGGCAGGCATAAAAAAAGGGCACCCGGAGGTGCCCTTTTTTCTGAAGCGCATTCGCCTTACTTGGCGGGTGCCGCCTTCTTGTTGGTACCCAGCATGCGGTTGATCGACCATTGCTGCGCGATCGACAGGCAGTTGTTCACCACCCAGTACAGCACCAGGCCGGCCGGGAAGAAGAAGAACATCACCGAGAACGCGATCGGCATGAACATCATGACCTTGGCCTGCACCGGGTCCGGCGGGGTCGGGTTCAGCTTGGTCTGCACGAACATCGACACGGCCATCAGCACCGGCAGGATGTAGAACGGGTCAGGTGCGGACAGATCGTGCACCCAGCCGATCCAAGGCGCACCGCGCATTTCCACCGACGACAGCAGCGCCCAGTACAACGCCATGAACACCGGAATCTGGATCACGATCGGCAGGCAGCCGCCGAGCGGATTGACCTTCTCGGTGCGGTACAGCGTCATCATTTCCTGGTTCATCTTCTGCGGATCGCCCTTGTGGCGTTCGCGGATGGCCGTCATGCGCGGCTGCAGGTCCTTCATCTTGGCCATCGACCGGTAGCTCGTGGCCGACAGCGGGAAGAACACCAGCTTGATCAGCACCGTGAGTGCAACGATCGACCAGCCCCAGTTGCCCAGCAGCCCGTGGATCTTTTCGAGCAGCCAGAACAGCGGCTTGGCCACGATGGTCAGCCAGCCATAGTCCTTCACCAGATCCAGGCCCGGCGTGATGGCCTCAAGCATGCGTGCTTGCTGCGGGCCGGCAAACAGGCGGGCCGTGGCCGACACACTGGCGCCGGGGGCGATCGTGCCCAGCGGCTCCTGGAGTCCGATGCGGTAGAAGTTGGTGTCGACGCGGTTGACGTAATACTCGCGCTTGACGTTGTCAGCCGGAATCCACGCGGAAGCAAAGTAGTGCTGCACCATCGCCACCCAGCCGCTGTCGGTCGGGGCCGGCACGTGCGCCTTGCCCTTGTCGATGTCGGCAAAGGTGATCTTGTGGAACTTGTCGCCGTCGGTGTACACGGCCGGGCCGGTGAACGTGCTGTAGAAGCGCGATTGCTCCACAGCGCCGCCGTCACGGGCCAACTCCAGGTACAGCGTCGGGTTGATCGGCGCGGTGCCGTCGTTCGTCACGTCGAAACGCGTATCGATCACGTAGCTGCCGCGCTTGAAGACATACGTCTTGGCCAGCTTGGCGCCGCCCTTATCGGCCGTCAGCGTGATGGAGACATCGTTGCCCGTGCCCAGGTCACGCGGGCCGGCAGATGCCGTGAACACCGTCGTGTGGTTCGGGAAGTCGCCGCCGATGATGCCGGAGCGCGCCAGATACGTACGCTCGACGCTGCGGTCGAACAGCACCATCGGGTTGCCGTCGTGGTCCTTCTGGTCAAGCAGTTCGAGCTTGGTGACGATCGCGCCGTCGGTGTCGATGGTGGCGCGCAGCAGGTCGGTCGAGATGACGATCTTTTCCGAAGCCGGTGCCTGCGAAGCAGCGCCCGTGGCCGGGGCGGCCTGCGAGCCGGCGGCAGCTGCCGTGGTGGCACTGTTCGGCACGTCGCCTGCGGGCGTGCTGCCCGGCGCGGCGGCCGTCGTGGCCGTTTGCGGCGTCGGGAAGAACATCGACTGGTGGCCATTCGCGCGTTGCCAGTTGTCAAACAGCAGGACAACCGCCAGCGAGAAGATCACCCAGAGAATGGTGCGTTTGATATCCATGTCGGATTACGGTCTGGGAAGGTGAAGCCAGCGCCGAAAAACGGCTGCGCAGCCCGATCTTGAACCTGCGATGCTCTCCGTACCCTTGTACGGTTGCGCTTCTCGGTCCAACCTCGGGCTGCTTGCTACGTTTTCCGGCGCTGCCTGGATCGACGGCCGCGCAGGCTGGGCGTCAGCTGCGGTCGCGTCGGTCGATGCGGGATCGTTGGAGCGGGGCACAGCGTCGCCAGCGGCGGGCGGCACAGGATCATACCCGCCTTGTGCGAACGGATGGCAGCGGCATAGACGTTTTGCCGCAAGATAACTGCCGTAACCGGGCCCGTGAGTGAGTACGGCGTCGCGCGCGTAGTCAGAACAGGTCGGTAGGAAACGGCATTGCGCGCCCACAAACGGGCTGAACGCCACTTTGTAGATGCGCAGCAGAAACAGCAGCACGCGCGTCATGGCGTGCTCCCAGCGGTGGGCTGGGAAGGGGTGGCAGCAGGTGGAGCTGGCAGCGGTCGTGTGGCAATCTCAAAGAGATGCGCCAGCTCTTCACGGCAGATGCGCTTGAAGGCGGCCACGGTAGGCACGTCCTGGCGCGGAAACTTCGCCTGTAAGCGGATCAGCACGTCGCGCCCACCCAGCAAAGGCTGCCGCAGGCGAAACAACTCCCGGCACTGCCGTTTGATGAGATTGCGCTCGACAGCGCGCTTGGCGAATTTCTTGCCGATCACTACGCCCAGACGCGCTTGGGCGTTGCCGTTGGCGCGTACATACAGCACGAAGTGACGACTACGCCGGACCGGCCGCAAAGCAAAAACGGATGAAAACTCATCCGTTTTTGTCAGCCTTGCGGCCTTGGGGTAGGCGTGCAGGCCCATCGCCAGCGTGCCGCAAAGCCAGGGGCAACGGCCATGAGCCGCCACCCTCGGCGCGGCCGTCTTTAGATGGCCAGGCGCTTACGGCCCTTGGCGCGGCGTGCGTTCAGCACGGCACGGCCACCACGGGTCTTCATGCGGACACGGAAACCGTGGGTGCGCTTGCGACGGGTAACGGAAGGTTGATAGGTACGCTTCATGATGCACTCTCTTGTTAATGGGTGGTGCGGACATCGCCGCACGCGCCGGGCCTAGGGCTGCCCCTGCGGCCTGGTGTCGATTCAGTCAGAGAAATCGCCCACGCAGACCGCCGTGCGCTGTGTTGTTCAGGTCTAGGGTGTCACCGGAACATCGGGCACCGAGAGCATCGGGCCTAAGCCGGATCAGTCGCGACGAAGTGTTTCTCGCCCCGCATCTGACACGAACAAGCGTGCGCTCCCCTGCTGCGCATCGCAGAACCCGACATTTAAGCGGCATTTCCCACATCTGTCAAGCCTTGCTGACTGGGGATAACGTGGGCCCGGCACCCGAATTCCACCCGGCGACGAGTTGTCCCCATCGCCTTGTGCGGCTTGGTGTGCTCTGCGCAAAGCCTTGTCAGGGCTTGATTTGCGGCGAGTCAATAAAAGCGGTTGTCCACCGCTACTCACAGCGGGTCCACAGGTTATCCACAGACTTATCCTTTGTGGATAACTTTCCGCAGGGGGTACAATCCCGTTCCAATAACGAAAGCCACCCGGTTTCTGGCCTGCGCCAGACGCCCGGCGGCCGGCCCTCCCGGGGACGTCAACAGACGCGTGTGGCGCCGGTCAAACACCTAACGATAACGATGCAGGATTTCTGGCATGCGGCGTCTGCTCAGCTTGAAAGTGAGCTAACGCCGCAACAATTCAAGACGTGGATCAAGCCGCTGACGCCGCTGTCATTCGACGAGCAGGCGTGCACGCTGCGGATTGCCGCGCCCAACCGCTTCAAGCTCGACTGGGTCAAGAGCCAGTTCTCGGGCCGCATCCAGTCGCTTGCGTGCGACTACTGGGAGGCGACGGTCGACGTGCAGTTCGTGCTCGACCCGACCGCCGGCCAGCGCCAGGCGGCCTTGCAACCGTCGCTTGCGCCGGTGCCGATGCAGCCTCTGGGGGGGCAACAGATTCAACCGCGACAGGCCATGCCGGCCGGCAACGGTGCCGCGCATGATGCGACCAATCTGCGCCCCGCGCCGGCCGTGTATCGCGAAACCGCGCTCGCAACGGCCAGCCATACCGCTGCCGATATCGATGTGCCCGTGATGGATGCCGCCGAAGTCCGGGCCCAGTCGTACCGCATGCCGCAAGCGCCCGCCGTGGTCACAAACCCGGCCCCGCCCCCGCAAGCGCCGGTGGACGATTCCGTGCACGAGCGCTCGCGGTTGAACCAGATCCTGACGTTCGACAACTTCGTCACCGGTAAGGCGAACCAGTTGGCGCGCGCTGCGGCCATCCAGGTCGCCAACAACCCGGGCAAGTCGTACAACCCGCTGTACCTGTACGGCGGCGTGGGCCTGGGCAAGACGCACTTGATCCATGCCATCGGCAACTTCATGCTGATGGAGAATCCGCGCGCGCGCATCCGCTACATCCACGCAGAGCAATACGTGTCCGATGTGGTGAAGGCTTACCAACGCAAGGCGTTCGACGATTTCAAGCGCTATTACCACTCGCTCGATCTGCTGCTGATCGATGACATCCAGTTCTTCTCGGGCAAGAACCGCACGCAGGAAGAGTTCTTCTACGCGTTCGAGGCGCTGATCGCCAACCGCGCGCAGGTCATCATCACCAGCGATACGTATCCGAAAGAGATCACCGGCATCGATGACCGCCTGATCTCGCGCTTCGACTCCGGCCTGACCGTGGCCATCGAGCCGCCTGAGCTGGAGATGCGCGTCGCGATTCTGATGAAGAAGGCGCAGGCGGAGAACGTGACCGTGCCGGAAGAGGTGGCCTTCTTCGTGGCCAAGCACCTGCGCTCGAACGTGCGCGAGCTGGAAGGCGCGCTGCGCAAGATCCTGGCGTACTCCAACTTCCACGGCAAAGAGATCACGATCGAGGTCACGCGCGAGGCGCTCAAAGACCTGCTGACCGTACAGAACCGCCAGATCTCGGTGGAAAACATCCAGAAGACCTGCGCGGATTTCTACAACATCAAGGTCGCGGATATGTATTCCAAGAAGCGGCCGGCCAACATCGCGCGCCCGCGCCAGATCGCCATGTATCTGGCCAAGGAACTCACGCAGAAGAGCCTGCCTGAGATTGGCGAATTGTTCGGCGGACGCGACCACACCACGGTGCTGCACGCCGTGCGAAAGATCGCCGACGAGCGCACCAAGGACGCCCAGCTCAACCACGAGTTGCACGTGCTGGAGCAAACGCTCAAGGGCTGACCGCGCGATGGTCAGCAGAGCGCATGGCAACGCCATTCGCCCTGAATCAAGCCTCGACAGACGCCCGCTCGAATGCGGGCGTCTTTTCATGCACAATAGACATATTTGCCGCGCGCGTGACGCTATCCAGCGCCCCCTTATTTGCGGTATAATTTGTGATTAACCCCTTGATTTACAACAACTTTGGGTTAATCGCGAATGCTCCTGCAGGCACCGGCCCACGTGGGCCCAGGCTGGGGCGCGCGCGGTGTCACCTCTCAAGCCAAGGATCGCCTTCATGCAATTGGTCAAAACCTCGCGAGACAACCTGCTGCGTCCGCTGCAAATCGTGAGCGGCATCGTGGAACGCCGACACACGCTGCCCATCCTGGCCAATCTGCTCATCACCAAGCAAGGTGAACGGGTTTCCTTCCTGTCCACCGACATCGAAATCCAGATCACCACGCACGCTGATTGCGGCGCCGGCACCGGCGATGTGGCCACCACCGTGGCCGCCCGCAAGCTAGTCGACATCCTGCGTGCCATGCCCGACGGCGAAGTCGCCCTCACGCTCAACGACAAGCGCATGACGGTGCAATCCGGCAAGAGCCGCTTTGCGCTGCAGACGCTGGCCGCCGAAGAATTCCCGACCGTCGCAGAGGCAACCGATTTCGGTGCCCGCATCACGGTGCCGCAGAAGACGCTCAAGCATCTGCTGGCGATGGTGCACTTCGCGATGGCCCAGCAAGATATCCGCTACTACCTCAACGGCATGCTGCTGGTGGTCGATGGCAAGCAGGTCATGGCAGTCGCCACCGACGGCCACCGCCTGGCCTATTGCGGCGTTGAAACCGGCGAGCAACCGGCAGGCGCCGGCGGCCGCCAGGAAGTCATCATCCCGCGCAAGACCATTCTCGAACTCCAACGCCTGCTCGAAGACGTGGACGATCCCGTCTCGGTGCAACTGGCGTCGAACCAGGTCAAGTTCACCTTCGGCAACATCGAACTGATCTCCAAGCTGGTCGAAGGCAAGTTCCCGGATTTCCAGCGCGTGATCCCGAAGGGTTACCGCAACAGTTTCACGATCGACCGCACGTTCCTGCAGAGCGCACTGCAACGCACGGCCATCCTGACGACTGACAAGTTCAAGGGCGTGCGCTGCATGCTCGACACCAACGTCCTGAAGATCAGCTCCACCAACGCTGACCAGGAAGAAGCGCAGGAAGAACTCGAAATCGACTACCAGGGCGATGCGCTGGATATCGGTTTCAACGTCACCTACCTGCTGGACGTGCTGGCCAACCTCAAGGCCGAAAAAGTGCAGGTGAGCCTGGGCGACTCCAACTCGAGCGCACTCATCACCCTGCCCGACGACGACACCTTCAAGTACGTCGTCATGCCGATGCGCATTTGACGCACCGCTGCACCCAGAGCAAGACGAGGGGCTGGATCGTGACGATCCGCCCCTTCGCCGTTTTTAAGCAACCCCGCTGTGTGCGCAAAACGCCCATGGCTGCGAGCAGAACGACATGACCGAAGAGCAGAAACCGCAATCCACCCCCGCCGAGGCCCACAGCTATGACGCCGCCTCGATCCAGATCCTGGAAGGCCTGGAGGCGGTACGCAAGCGGCCGGGCATGTACATCGGCGACACCTCGGATGGCACCGGCCTGCACCACCTCGTGTTCGAGGTGCTGGACAACTCCATTGATGAGGCGCTGGCCGGTCATTGCACCGAGATCCAGGTCACCATCCACACGGACAACTCCATCTCCGTGATCGACAACGGCCGTGGCATCCCGACCGGCATCAAGTTTGACGACAAGCACGAGCCCAAGCGCAGCGCGACCGAGATCGCCATGACCGAGCTGCACGCCGGTGGCAAGTTCAACCAGAACAGCTACAAGGTGTCGGGCGGCCTGCACGGCGTTGGCGTGTCTTGCGTGAACGGTCTGTCGAAGTGGATGAAGGTCACCGTCCGCCAGGGTGGCAAGGTGCATTACATCGAGTTTGCACAGGGCGTTCCGCAAAACCGCCTGATCGAAACGGTGCAAGCGCCGGACGGCCAGATGGTCGAAGTCTCGCCGCTGCGCGTGTCGGGCACCACTGACAAGCGCGGCACCGAAGTGCACTTCCTGGCCGACGAAGAGATCTTCACCAACGTCGAATATCACTACGAGATCCTCTCCAAGCGCATCCGCGAGCTCTCATTCCTGAACAACGGTGTGCACATCAAGCTCACCGACCAGCGCACCGGCAAGGAAGAAGACTTCGCCTTCTCGGGCGGCGTGAAGGGCTTTGTTGAGTACATCAACAAGAACAAGACCGTGCTGCACCCGACCGTCTTCTTTGCCGCCGGCGAGAAAGACGGCGTGGCCGTAGAAGTGTCGATGCAGTGGAACGACGCCTACAACGAACAGGTGCTCTGCTTCACCAACAACATCCCGCAGCGCGACGGCGGCACCCACCTCACGGGCCTGCGCGCCGCCATGACGCGCGTCATCAACAAGTACATCACCGACAACGAGATCGCCAAGAAAGCCAAGGTCGACACCTCGGGCGACGACATGCGCGAAGGCCTGACCTGCGTGCTGTCCGTCAAGGTGCCCGAGCCCAAGTTCAGCTCGCAGACCAAAGACAAGCTCGTCTCGTCCGAAGTGCGCCTGCCCGTGGAAGACGTCGTCGCCAAGGCGCTGAGCGACTTCCTGCTGGAGACGCCCGTCGACGCCAAGATCATCTGCGGCAAGATCGTTGAAGCCGCCCGCGCGCGTGAAGCCGCCCGCAAGGCCCGCGAAATGACCCGCCGCAAAGGCGTGCTCGACGGCATGGGCCTGCCCGGCAAGCTGGCCGATTGCCAAGAGAAAGATCCCGCGCTGTCAGAACTCTTCATCGTCGAGGGTGACTCCGCAGGCGGCTCTGCCAAGCAAGGCCGCGACCGCAAGTTCCAGGCAATCCTGCCGCTCAAAGGCAAGATCCTGAACGTCGAGCGCGCACGCTTTGACAAGATGCTCTCCAGCCAGGAAGTGCTCACGCTCATCACCGCCATGGGCACCGGCATTGGCAAAGACGACTACAACCTCGACAAGCTGCGCTACCACCGCATCATCATCATGACCGATGCTGACGTGGACGGCTCGCACATCCGCACGCTGCTGCTCACGTTCTTCTACCGCCAGATGCCCGAGATCATCGAGCGCGGCCACGTGTACATCGCCCAGCCGCCGCTCTACAAGATCAAGCACGGCAAGGAAGAGCGCTACATCAAAGACGACGTCGAGATGGCCGCCTACCTCGTGCGCCAGGCGCTGGACACCGCCGTGCTCGTGCGTGCCGACGGCACCGAGATTGCCGGCGACGCCCTGGCCGAACTCGCACGCCAGTACCAGCTCAGCCGTGGCGTGATCGAGCGCCTGTCTCGCGTGATTGACGCCGACGCCCTGCGCGCCATTGCCGAAGGCGTGGCCCTGGACCTCAGCAACGAAGCCGCAGCCGAAGCCAGCGCCCGCGCGCTCAAGGCCCGCCTGCTCGAAATGCAAGGCAACGCCAGCAACGCCAACGGTGGCGCCACCGCAGACGCCTTCATGCAGTACGACGAGAAGAGCGAGAAGTACCGCGTCATGGTGGTGCGCCGCCAGCACGGCAACCAGCGCCTCAGCCATATCGACGCAGACTTCGTGGCCGGCGCAGACTACGCCGCCCTGTCAGGCACCGCCGCCACCTTCCAGGGCCTGATTGGCGACGGCGCCAAGGTGCGCCGCGGCACCGGCGACAAGGTGCGCGAGCAGCACGTGACCGACTTCCATGCCGCCATGACCTGGCTGCTGAGCGAGGCCGAGCGCGGCGTAAGCCGCCAGCGCTACAAGGGCCTGGGCGAAATGAACCCCGAGCAGCTGTGGGAAACGACCATGGACGTCACCCAGCGCCGCCTGCTGCGCGTGCAGATTGAAGACGCCATTGCCGCGGACCAGATTTTCACCACGCTGATGGGCGACGACGTGGAACCGCGCCGGAACTTCATTGAGAGCAATGCGTTGGTGGCGCGGAATATTGATGTTTGACGCGTATTAGTCGCACCAAGAAAAAACGCCGAGATTTATCTCGGCGTTTTTGTTTTTGGCAACCCCCGTTTATGAAGCTGCTACGTGGAACTGGTTTTCGTGCAATGAAATGGAACGTTTTCGCCGCGGATCAATGTAACGTTCTTGCGTTGAAGGGGGACCAAAATAGTCCGTTCCCCATCCGATTGTTTGTCTCGCAGTCGAACAAAAGATGTCGCCCCCACCCCGTGCCAAATTGCACGCGCATCCAGCGTGGCCCATAGCGGCGAACCAGGAATGCTGCAGAACTGAACATTAAGATTGTTCAATTTTGCCAAGGCCTCAAGGTGATCTCGCTCCTCGACAGGTACAAGCACCAGTTGATTCGGAAAGGAGCGAAGGCCAAGCATACCTATCGTGAAATTCAATATCGCAGGCTTTGCAACGTTGAGCGCCAAAAACACCGAGGCGGCAAGGAGAATCAGGTGCATGCGCCAATTCACCTCCCTCGCGTCAGGGCGGCGTACCCCAAAGGCACACGTCAATAAGAAACCTAGTAACGCGAAAAATCCCACCGTTCCCTTGAGGTGCATGTCGTTTGCCGTATTGGTTAACCACAGCAATCCGAAGGTAAAAAAACAAAGTGGTGAGACGATGAATACGATTGAGGGAGATAGTGCGGCATGCAGGGTCACCGGTTCTTTTCCAGCTCTGGCGGAGATTTTGTTTCCGACAGTTAGCATGATTTTCGTCGCCCACAGTGTAGAAATAATCCCGTATATCAACCCGATCGCGGCAATCAGTCCAAACGCAAAAGTGGCGTAGGCCAGCAGGAACGCGTCGCTCAAAGAGAAGCCGTCGGGGAAAAAACCTTCTAAGGCGCAGTAGGCGATTACCAGGACAGCCCCAAATCCGAGGATGCCTTTTGCGGCTACGCCAATAACAAGTTGCGCCGCCTTCAGTTTTGATTCTTCAAAAATATTCATCGCTATAGCAGGGTGGTTTCTATCTTGTTGGCGTGTGGAGCTTCGGCGGTGTCCGACGGTAAAGGCACCGGCGGCGCGCTGCGAAGGCCCTAGCTAGGGCCTTTTTGCGCGAGCTCGGCTAGAAAATGACCTTGCAATTCGAACTGCATTCGGCCTGCGCCAACAGGTTGTCATTCCACTTGCCATCGGCATGAGTGCGGAGGTAGGGGAGCTTACCGTGCTCACGCACGACACCAATGTACGCTCGTCGCCCGGTCGTCCGGTCAACGGTATAGAAAGCCTCCCGCTTGGACTCAATGCGCTCAATAGCAGACTCCCGGGTCAGGCGCCAGCCACCCGCCGAGTTGCCAATGTGGGTGATGTGCTCGTGGCGACTGTTGCGGTCAGGTTTGGTCACGCAAGTGACTTCGTACTCACTCATTACCACCTCCAAAAAAATGCATCAACCGGATTGGTGTGATGTGTTGCGTAGCGTAGTTGCCTTTCTTGCTTCGCGCAAGCAAAATTTCGCATCAATCGGATTGGTGCTAAAGATGACTGTGACCCAACTCGGGGAACTGGCTGAGGTGCAGGCCGGGTACCCTTTTCGAGGCAGCGTTCCCTATGTGCAGGGCGGGAATGCTTTTGCGCTCCAGATGCGCGATCTGGCCCCAGACGGTTTGGTCAACTGGAGTGGGCTCGTGCAGACCGATGTCGACGAGGGCAAAGGAGGCGCTCAATGGCTTGTGCCAGGCGACATCGTTTTTGTCGCTCGCGGCGGGCGGAACTATGCCGTTTGCCTCACTGAGGTACCGCTCCCCGCCGTTTGTTCTCAGTATTTCTTTCTCCTGCGACTTGAGCGACGTGACGTGTTGCCAGAGTTCCTGTCGTGGCAAATCAATCAACTACCCGCTCAGCGCTACTTCGCAAAAACGGCGGAGGGGTCTGATCAACTGAGCATTCGGCGCGGTGTTTTGGAGCAACTACAGGTTGCAATCCCTCCGCTTGAGGAGCAGCAGCGATTTGTTGACCTGGCCGCCACCGCTCTCAAGGAAAAGCGCGTTCTTGAGGCAATGATCCGCAATCGCCAGCAGCAGCTTGACGCGCTTGCCATTGACCTCGCTTCCAATTGAATCCCCAGCAATGACTACCGTGACCAATCAGGACACCATTAACGCCACCGTTTGGGCTGCCTGCGACACCTTCCGCGGCACCGTGGACCCGAGTATCTACAAGGACTACGTCCTCACAATGCTCTTCCTGAAGTACATCTCTGATGTCTGGCAAGACCACTATGACCGCTACAAGGCCGAGCATGGTGATCATCCCGAACTGATCGAAGAGCTGCTCAAGAACGAGCGCTTCGTGCTGCCACGCAGTGCGAACTTCTCCGCCTTGTATGAGGCCCGGTATCAGCCCGGAAATGGCGAACGCATCGACAAGGCGTTGCACGCCATCGAAGAAGCCAACCTGTCCAAATTGCGGGATGTGTTCCAGGACATCAGCTTCAACTCCACCAAACTGGGCGACGAGGCGCAGAAGAACGACATCCTTCGTCACCTGTTGGAGGACTTTGCCAGACCCGAGCTCAATCTGCGCGAAAGCCGTGTTGGCAACCTCGACGTGATTGGCAATGCCTACGAGTTTCTGATCAAGAACTTCGCCTCCACCAGCGGAAAGAAGGCGGGCGAGTTCTACACCCCGCCGGAGGTGTCGCAACTGATGGCTCGCCTCATGGATCCGCAAGAAGGTGAGGAGATTTGCGACCCCACCTGCGGATCCGGTTCGCTGCTGATGAAGTGCGGTCAGCTAATTCGCGCCAGGGCGGGCAGTCGCAAGTACGCCCTGTACGGGCAGGAAGCGATCGGCAGCACTTGGGCACTTGCCAAGATGAACATGTTCCTTCATGCGGAAGACAACCACCGCATTGAATGGGGCGACACCCTGCGCAACCCCAAGCTGCTTGATGGCAATGGGCTGCTCAAACACTTTGACATCGTAGTGGCCAACCCGCCGTTTTCGCTTGAGAAATGGGGGCAAGAGACGGCTGGCGATGATCCCTTTAAGCGTTTCCGCCGTGGCGTGCCGCCGCGCACCAAGGCCGACTACGCCTTCATCCTGCACATGGTTGAAACCATGAAACCCGGCACCGGCCGCATGGCCGTGGTCGTACCACACGGCGTGCTTTTTCGCGGCGCAGCGGAAGGCAAGCTGCGCCAGAAGCTGATCGAAGAGAACTTGCTGGATGTCGTCATTGGTCTGCCCGAAAAGCTCTTCTATGGCACAGGTATCCCAGCTGCCATCCTGGTGCTGCGCAAGAGGAAGCCCGACGACAAGGTGCTCTTCATTGATGCCAGCCGCGACTATCAGGATGGGAAGAATCAGAACGTCCTACGCTCGCAAGACCTGGATCGCATTGAGCAGACCGTGCGTGCTCGCCAGAGTGTGGATAAGTACGCCTACCTGGCTAGCCCAGCGGAGGTTGCTGAGAACGATTTCAACCTCAACATCCCTCGCTACGTTGATACCTTTGAGGAGGTCGAGGCCATCGACTTGAAGGCCGTACGCGAAGAACGGCTCACGCTCAAAGCCGAGCTGTCGGTGTTGGAGGAGCGCATGGCTGGCTACCTGAAGGAGCTGGGCTATGAGTGAGCTCACATCGCGTGCTGGCGAAGTGCGAACTATTAAAGATGACTTAATAGTTCACAACCGACGGAAGAGCGGTAAAGGGGGAAACGATGTTGCCTGAGGGATGGCGTGTTGTTTTGCTGGATTCCGTTGCCATGCGTGGGAGTGGACACACGCCGAGCAAGGACGAGCCCGACTACTGGAATGGAGGAATCAAATGGGTTTCATTGACCGACTCATGGCGTCTCGATTGCGGACTCATTCATGACACCGATAAAACTATCAGTGGCTTGGGTATCCAGAACTCGTCGGCGGTGATGCACCCCGCAGGCACTGTGGTAATGACCCGTGACGCCGGTGTAGGGAAGAGCGGCGTCCTTGCGAGTCCGATGGCAGTGAGTCAGCATTTCATCGCGTGGGACTGCTCAAAGTCGAAAGATCTACACAACTGGTTCTTGTATCACTGGCTTCAGTATGAGAAGCCGGAGTTTGAGCGAATCGCGGTAGGATCAACAATCAAGACGATAGGTTTGCCCTATTTCAAGCGATTGAAGATCAGGTTGCCCCTTATGGAGGAGCAGCAGCGAATCGCTGAAATACTCGATGGTTGGAACACTGCTATCGCCACCACCGAAAAGCTTCTCGCCAACAGCCGTAGGCAGAAGCATGACCTGATGCAAGGTTTGCTCAGCGGTCGTCACCGACTTGGATTAGTCAAGTCACGCTGGAAGCGGCCTGACTTCGACGAGGTGTTCGAGCGCATCACGCGCAAGAACAATGTCAGCAATCAGAACGTACTCACCATCTCCGGTCGGCATGGTTTGATCAGCCAGCGCGAGTTCTTCAAGAAGAGCGTCGCCAGCGACAACCTTCAGGGCTATACGCTGCTGGAGCGAGGTGATTTCGCCTACAACAAGAGCTATTCCGCAGGGTATCCAGTTGGTGCCATCAAGCCATTGCTCGCTTACGAATCGGGTGTGGTGTCCAGCCTATACATCTGCTTCCGAATCAAATCAGACGTCGACGCCGATGCTGACTTCTTCCGGCATTACTTTGAGGCCGGGATGCTCAATGACGCGATTACTGGCATTGCTCAGGAAGGGGCTCGCAACCACGGCTTGCTCAATGTCAGTGTGAAAGACTTCTTCAAGCTAAAGCTACATGTGCCCGCGATTGAGACTCAGCGGAAAATCGCCGAAGTGCTAAACGCAGCAGAGTCAGAAGAGCGCTGCATTGAACAGCAACTGGACAAGCTTAAACAGGAAAAGCGCGCTCTCATGGCGGACCTGCTCACAGGCAAGCGCCGCGTCCGCTTGCAAGAGGCCACAGCGGACGCGGAGGCCGCGTGAACTCAGTCCCCCAAACCCGCGAGCAGTACAGCGCCCATCTCCCCGCGCTGCACCTGCTGATCAACCTAGGCTGGCACTTCCTGCCTACGGTCGACGCGCTGGTCTTACGCGGTAGTACGCGCGAAGTCATCCTCAAAGCCCGCTTGATCGAGGTGCTGCAAACTCGGCGCTTTGATTACAAGGGAGAGCAATACCCGCTATCACCGAGTGCCATCGACCAGATCGTGCGGCAGGTCCAGGCATTGAGCTTGGCCGAGGGCTTGCTACCTGCTAACGAGCGGCTGTACCAGATGCTCACGCTGGGAGTGACCGTCACCGAATTTATGCCCGACGGCAAGAAGCATCAGCCCACCGTCGCGTTGGTGGATTGGCACGACATAGGCGCCAATCGCTGGGACGTGACCGAGGAGCTGGAAGTGCTCTCCACCCACGGTACGCATCACCGCGTGCCCGATGTGGTGGCCTATGTGAACGGTCTGCCACTAGTGGTGATTGAGGCCAAGCGGCCCGACGCTACGCATGCAGGTCAGGCAACGGTCGACGAGGGCATTAGTCAGCAGCTACGGAACCAGCGCAATGATGAGATTCCGCAGCTGTTTGCCTATGCTCAGTTGCTGCTGTCAGTGAGCCACACAGAAGGGCGCTATGGCACCACCGGCACGCCAATGAAATTCTGGGCGCGCTGGCGTGAAGAGCAGTTTAGCGATGCGCAACTGGGTGAGTGGAAGAACTGCCGGCTCGACGCAGATAAGCAGACGATATTACTCGCGGGCAAACCCCCCAAGCTGCAAGCCTACTTCCGCAAGTTGTGGGCGCAGCCGCTATTACCCACCGATCAGGATCGGCTCTTAGCGGCACTCCTGAAGCCAGAGCGCCTGCTCGAATTTCTGCGTTTTTTTGTGCTGTTCGATCGCAAGGTGGGCAAGGTGGTGGCGCGCTATCAGCAGTTCTTCGGCATTCGGGCACTGCTACAGCGCATCGATATGCGCAAACCTGATGGCGGGCGCGAAGGTGGCGTGGTCTGGCACACCACGGGCTCGGGCAAGAGCTTCACCATGGTTTTTCTCACCAAAGCACTTGTGCTGCACCAGAGCACACAGGCTTGCCGAGTGGTGGTGGTGACCGACCGGCTGGACCTTGAAGATCAGTTGGCACGCAACTTCATCAACAGCGGGGCTTTTGGCTCTGCGGTGGCCACCAAGAAGGACGGCGAGAAGGCGAAAGTTAGTTCGGGGCGTGACCTGGCTAAGCGCATTGGGCAGGGTACCGAGCGGATTGTATTTACGCTGATCCACAAGTTCGCCACCGCATCGAAGCTGCCCGAGTGCTACAACCCCTCGGCAGACATGATCGTGTTGGTGGACGAAGGCCACCGCAGCCACGGCGGCGAGACTCATGAGCGCATGCGTAGCGCCTTGCCGCGCGCCGCCTACGTGGCCTTTACCGGTACGCCCCTGTTGAAGAAGGATAAGACGGCTAACAAGTTTGGCCCCATTGTGCATGCCTACACCATGCAGCGCGCAGTGGAGGACGGTACTGTGGCTCCACTGCTGTACGAGGAGCGCATTCCTGAGCTGACGATCAACGAAGAGGCGGTCAACCGCTGGTTTGATCGCATCACGACGGGCCTGAGCCCGGAGCAGGCGGCTGACCTCAAGCGCAAGTTCGCCAACAAGCAAGCGGTATATACCGCTGCCCCCCGCATCGAGCTGATCGCCTGGGATATCGCCCAGCACTTCAGTGAGAACATTAAGAAGCTGGGTTTGGGTCTCAAAGGCCAAGTGGCCACAGCCAGCAAGCTGGACGCTATCCATTACAAGCAGTACTTGGACGATACCGGCCTGGTGAGTAGCGCAATCATTATTTCGCCCCCCGACAGCCGAGAAGGCAACACCGAGGTGGACGAGAGCAAGCTGCCCGAGGTGCAGAAGTGGTGGAACACTCATGTGCGAAAAAACGCTGAAGCCTACGAGGAGCAGGTGTTGCAGGACTTCGGTAGCGATGACGAACCAGACTTGCTTATCGTGGTAGACCGGCTGCTGACCGGATTTGATGAGCCGCGCAATACGGTGCTCTACATCGACAAACCGTTGAAGGAACACAACTTGATACAGGCGGTGGCACGTGTGAATCGCTTGCACGAGGCCAAACGCTATGGTGTGCTGGTCGACTACCGAGGCATCCTCAAGGAGCTGGACACGGCGGTACGCGCCTATCAAGACTTGGAGGCGCGCACCCAGGGTGGATACGAACTGGCGGATATCGAAGGGCTGTATCACCAGATCAGCACCGAATACAAACGGCTGCCCAGCCTACACGACACCCTGTGGATGATCTTCGCTGAAGTGGAGAACAAGCATGACCTGGAGCAGTACCGTCAGGTCTTGATGCCACGCTATGCCGAAGATGAGGATGGCCAGACTTACGATACGCGCCAGAAGGTGCGCGATGACTTCTACAGCGCGTTGACGGCTTTCGGCCTGTGTCTACAGACGGCCTTGTCATCACGTAGCTTCTTCGAGGATCACAGCTTCTCGGAAGCCGATGTGCACCGCTACAAAGAGGACCTGCGTTTCTTCACTAGCCTACGCAAGATCGCCCGGCAGGACGCACTGGAGACGGTGGACTACAGCGTATACGAAGAGCAGATCCGGCGGTTGGTCGATAAACAGGTGATTGGCACTCAGGTGCGCGAGCCCGAGGGTGTCTACGTAGTCCACGAGCTAGGCCAACCGGAGGCCACGGAGCAGTGGAGTGACGAAAAGACGCGCAACGAAACGGACATGATTCGTACGCGCCTGAAAAAGACCATCGAGCAGGATTTGGCCGATGATCCTTACGCGCAAAAGGTGTTTGCCGACCTGCTGAAGCAGGCGATTGCCGAGGCCGAGGCTATGTTTGACCACCCACTCAAGCAATACGCTCTGTTTAAAAAATTCGAGGAGCAGGTCGAGGCGCGTGATGTCGGCGATTTACCTGACGAGTTGGGCGACAGCAAGCACGCACGAGCCTATTTTGGTATTTGTCGCATGGTGCTCGGTGAGGATACCTTTGAGCGGGCTGACCAAGGCGCGCTGGTCCAGCAAGCCAAGGACATCGACCACGTCGTTCAGCAGGCCGTGGCCGAGCACTCGCTGAACCCGCAAAACATCGAGGCGGCCATTCGCAAAGCGCTCTTGCCCAAACTCTTCGGCTTGATGGGATTGGACAAGGCCAAGGATGCAATTGACCAGGTGATCCAAGTCACCCGGTTGGGGCTGGCGCGAGGGGGCCACTAAGGTGCCCCAGCATTCCGTTGCCTATGGTGACGAGCACATCCGTTTCTCGCTTCGATTCCTACCTCGACCACAAAGGCGGGTAGCGATTCACGTCTTGCCAGATGGTGCGGTGCGGGTGGATGCCCCCGAAGGGGCTACTTTGGCTGAGATCAAGCAGGCTGTGCGCCGAAGGGCTGGCTGGGTGTGGCAGCAACTGCGTGCTCTGCACGCGCGCAAGCTACATGTGTTGCCCAGGGAATACGTCAGTGGGGAGACCCACTTCTATTTGGGGCGGCGCCACATGCTGAAAGTGCTATTGGTACAAGACCAGCAGCCCGGGGTGCGTCTATGGCGTGGGCGCCTGGAGATCACGACCACAAAGCGCGATGCCCCCACGGTCCGCCGCTTGTTAGAGGATTGGTATCGGGAGCGGGCTGGGGACGTCTTTTCCCGTGTAATCGCAGAGGTGGCGCCTCGCATGGGTATTCGGCGAGGGCTTCCGAATTCGCGTTTGCTGTCGATGCGAACCCAGTGGGGTAGTTGCTCACCTAAAGGCGATGTGCTGCTCAACCCCTATCTCGTTAAGGCGCCAAAGGCGTGTATTGAATACGTGGTCGCACACGAGCTATGCCACCTCAGGGAGCACAATCACAGCGAGCGGTTTTATCGCCTGCTTAGTCGTGTGTTGCCGGACTGGGAGGCTCGCAAAGCCGAACTCGACAACTTGGCCGAGCTACTACTCAATCGGTGATGGGGCCTAGATGCCCGGCTGATCAAGGGCGAAAAGGCTTTCAATTTTCGTGGTGCACCAAGCGTGGTTGGTTACTACAGTTCAGGTTTGAAAGAGTTCCCCTCAATCCACGCTTTCGCCTCGCTATGCTTGTCTATTAAGGTTTAATTCTCAGAGGGGCGCTCGATTGCTTCACCCTCGAGAACGTAAAGCTGATTCAAAAGCACAAACTCTGATAGTGCGGCCCGCACACCATCTTTGAGTTCTTTGTGCGCTCGCGGATTCCGATACGCCATGTATGCGCCCGAAAATAGTTGGCCGCGACCGTTGTGTTCCCCCGAGTCAATGTCGCCCCAGAACAGTTTCGATTTGTCTCCCTGAAATGCGATCGCAAACAAACGGACACTGCTAGCCGTATCATTAATACGCTTCCGTACGATGTCTTCGAGTCGGCGGAATCCGGTAGAAATACTTCTGTCCGGGTCCTCGAAGAAGTTTAGCGCGAGATCCGCAATACGAGGATCGATGATCGCCCACGGGATTGTCGGATCGAATTGGTGCCAGATGCCGGCTGCGCCTAGGTGTTCCACGCCGGCGTCAAAAATATAGTCATACCATCGATTCGGTCGCACTGGTCGCATGGTGTCCAGAGAGTCCAGATCACGAATGGTAAGGGCGGAGGCATCTAATCTCTCAAGAAGATCACTTGAGACCTTGTATTCGTTGATCTCGGCCCCTTGCGCATAAAGCATGTTCAGCACGGTAGCTAGAGCGCGAGGACCTTCCCCACCGTACCCAGAAGCGAATCCCGATTTGACGGCCATAGTCTCCACGCTATCCAGCTCCAGCAGCAGGCAATGTGATTGATGGCTTGTCAGAAGCTTCGCGCTCACTACTCTGTCGCCGTACTGCAGAATTCGCCTAACTGCGCGGATGCAACTTGCAGAAACTCCAGCTAAGCCGATGTACTGAATGCCGGCCGGCTTGTTTCCGGCCAGAATCGAGGTAATGGAGGCCATTTGCAATGGGTCAGGTGGTATGCGAACGAAAGCGCTCCATCATATCGATTGAATGCATTCCGTGGGGCCGGATCCGCTGCACGAGCTGTACCGAGAATTAACCACGCGTATTCGCGTCCGTTCGAGTAATGGACGGCGCTAGTTCAGATCTAGCGCCTAAGTGCCTGAAGCCCAAGAATCAGACTCCTAACCCGACCGCCATCGCTATAATTGCCCCCGCTGCCGCACCAACGGCAGCCGGATCTGGCGATCTGACATGGCAATACCAGAGAAGACGGACACCCGCCGCAGCGGTCTCGTCCGTATGCACTCGTGCATGCCCTTATGGCGGGCCGGGTGGGGAGACCTTCGGGTCTGCCGGCTTTCTCTGGGGGTCGGTTCGCCAGCCCCGCCGTCAGGCCCGCCACCCCCGTCTGGCGACGAGATGGCGAGCCTCCTTCAACCCAGAGAGGCTGTCATGACTGCAAATCCCAGCGGGCACCGCCCCGCGTCTTATCCATCCCCACCCGAACCACCCCCGCACGCGCCCACGTCATCCGACACAGGCAGGCTCACCAAAAACCGCACCTACCTGAACGGCGCAATCGCAGCGCAGGCGTATCTCAAGCGCACACGCACCGCCATGCGTACACACGGCCAATGCCGCCCGGGGATGCTGCGCGAGCAGCTTCAACATCTGTCCGCGCGCGCGTTTCCGCCGGCCTTCATCAAAGGCTTTGTGGATGCGATTGATGCGTACGTTTCGATGTCGCTCGGGGGCCGCGATGTCGATCCGCAGACGTGGGATGTATTGGCCGCCATAGAGCGGCGGGGCTACAGCCAATAAAAACAGATTGACGCATTCCCGTGACGGGCGGGAATGCCAGCAGAGACCGTGAATCAGATGCGCTGTGCCAAGCCAGTTCGGCTAGCGGGATCAGTCGCGTGCCACACTCAGACCTCCAGCGACAATGATCGCGTCAGGGGGAGCACGTCTACTCCTTTGACGGGCACACCCAGAATCAGCCTGCCGCTGAGCTAGTCTTTTGCCTGCCCGAGCTGCCGCAGAGCGGGCGGGCGAAAGCCGATAACAACAGCAACACAGCCCCCGAGACGAGCGGAGCGCTCATCTATCAAGCACCCGCTTCGATGCTCACCTTCGCATACGAATCGCGCTCAATTTCATGCACTTGCACAGAAAGCTGAAGGTGCACGCCCGCTGGCGCGCTGCACTGCGATCGCAAGACCGCCAACACACTTGCCGACAGTTCGCGCCGGGTATCGAGCGGTCGCCCGCTCAAGATCGCGAGATCAGCGTGTACGAATGCGCGCGGCTCGCTGGAGGTGCCTACGGCAAACGTGTCGCACCGGTGGCTTCGGCTTTTGATGTCGGCCTCAACAAAATGCCCGGTCGCGGCAAGGGCTGTATTGACGGCGAGCAGGGTCGCTTTGGCGTCAAAGGTGTTGAGGTTGGCGGAGTATTCAAGTGTGAGATGGGGCATGGCGGGGCCGTGCTGCACGGCGGTTGTTGGGGGAGTGCGGCACAGATTGTGATGCAAGCCGCAGCCCCCTGGGCCAACGCCAATTTCCACAGTGGGGGATTCAGAAAACGGCCATCTCGCCAGCCGCTTCGCGCCCACCGGAATATCGAACCGGGAGGCTGCGCGCTATCGAACGCCAACTTCCAGCTCCATTTGGGCTTGCAGGCTGAACTCCGCTTCGCGAAGCATCAGCCAAGCCAGCGCAATCTCGCTATCTGGTAACTTCCGGCAGGTTTGCTCGGCGCCAACACTTGTGCAGTGGCGCGTCACTACAGGCTCCGTTCGCACATGAACCCATCACTAAAAGAAAGCCCACTCGGCACCTATGCCGATCGCAATGGAAACTTCCGATCGGAATACCAAATCGGCACCAGGCTGGTTTGGGTGACTTGTCGGCATCACATCGGTTGCCAACAGTGTGCGGATAAAGCCGACGCGTTGTTGCCCGACATCTGGGCTGCAATGCCAGACGCTGTCGCCATGGCCGAGGACTACTCTCGAACCGTCATTCCGGAGTTCTGGCGCCCGCACGATATGTCGCAACGCGAAGGTGCGCGCTTGGCTGTATGGGGCATCACCATTGTCCCAGGCACTGGAGAGGCCACATTCGATATCTCTATGAACTTCGACTTTGACTTCGATTCGCCCACGTTCTCGAAAGACGATGTCCGGAAAGAGATGCCCATCTTGCTTCCTGAACTACCGGACCCGCATTACGTCTTTGTCGCCCGCAACAGAAGCGGGCAGCTCAGTGTGGTGTCTAGGCATTACTGATTGCCAGATCAACCCTGAAACGTGGGACGTGAATGCCAACAGAAGCAGTGGTTCAGACGTGCTCGCGCCAAGCCAGTCTCCGCCTCTTCATCAGTTCAACGCACTCGACTTGCGTGTCGATTTTCCTGACCGCGTCTGCAGCCCGTGCGTTCACGTCGGCCGCTTCAAAAATACGGCTTCAATATGCGCGCGGTCGGGCGTACCGAACTGATCGGTAAAGAACTTGGCCGTGTCGCGAAACTCAACCGCCGTGCCGTGAAACGGGTCGCGTATCGAAAGATGAAACTGTCCGTTCGCTTCCCGAATGCCGTCCAGCATCACCATGTGCCCGGCTTTTCGGAGCATGCATGGCCCCATGTCATTGATCTTGCTCGCAAGATCCCGCCACGCCTGTTTGCGGCTCGGGTGCGCGGCGCCAAACAGGCCCGTCTTGTAGTTGAGGTCGTGCTCCACCAGGATTGGGGTCCATCCAGTCTGGTGGTGTAGCGAAGCCATCAGGTTGGCGGTTTCACGGGTTTTGCCAAGGGCCGCTTCGTAACCGTGGGCGGTATCGCGGTTGATGTGCCCATGGTCAAACATCATCATCAGTTCGCAGGCGCCCGTGCAATCACGAAAACCCGGCTGCGGCACCATCACCTTGCCGTTCCCAAGCGGATAGGCCTTGAATTGCCAGCCGACTTGAATGGGGCTGACCGTATTGCCGTTCACCTCAAACGCTGCGTGCTTGGCATCGGCGGCTAGCTTGATGCCCCCAATGCGCTTGGTGACGTATTTGGCGGGAATGTCGTAGATCTGCCCCTTCCCCAACTGCGAGAAGTAGCGGTCGTTGTCACCCTCCGCGCGCGGGAACCGCCGGACGGCACCATCGCTGCAACGGACCATGGGCTCCGCCATCGGCGCGTACTTGATATCCGGCGGAATGCCATAGGCTGCGGGCGGGCGCTCATACATGGCCCCGACCACCGTTGAGATGCCCCTGAAGTGCGAGAACTCAGCGGCCGGATAGACCGACCGATGTGGCCCTTCGGGCAACGCCGGAGAACCGGGCGGGCTCTGCCGAGACGACGATGCTTCGCCAACGGTCGCACGGCTGCTGCTCGGCGCCGTGGCGCTGATCGGGCGTCTCGGCAAGGGTGCGCGGCGGCGCATGGGCCCATCGGCGTGTGAACTGGTTCCCGCGCGCCGCGCAGCCGGCATGCCGTCCGGGCGCTGCAGCACGCGCGTAGAACGTTGCGGTGAATCCGTTGAGGCAGGCTGCCTTGCGGCACTCGCGTCCTGTTCCAGTTGAAGGCCGCTGACTCTCTGATGCAGCTCTGCGTATGCAGCTGGATCATGCGGCACATGGTTGAACTTGGTGTCCATACGGGGTTCGCAAAGCATGATTGGCAGCCGATGCTGCCACGCAGGCAAGACACCCGCCCCGCTGGCTGGCGAAGCAACGAAGTCGTGTGCGAAGCAGGAGGTTCTCCATACCTGCCCAGTCGCAACGCAGAGCGACTGGCGCCAACAGGCCTTCTCAAATAGCGGGTCGACTCACTTCGCGCTGGTCCATTCGAACGGCCCGTAAACGGCGCGATTCCGACCTTCAACTTTCCTCATGGTCATCTTTAAGCGCGCACACGGATGCTAGTTTGATTCAGCGTGATAGCACGCATGTAGGCAAAAGGCACCGGCCTAAGCGGATTGCTTTGCCGGGCCGCAATGCCCCTCAGCGCGAAGGTGCCGCTGAGTCGGGTGCTTTCTCAAATAAGCATGAAAATTGACGAGGTCGGGAAATGACAAACGGTAGTGTGGCGGCGGACACGCGTCGGCAAGAAATGCACGCGCGCGGAAATCGCAGTCTGTTCTCTCATCGGCATGTGGCGGCAGCTCTGATGGCACTTGCCTTATTCGGCTGCGGCGGCGGAAGCGATGATGCATCCACCAGCGGCGCGACGACGCAAAGCAGCAGTGGCAGCGCACCAGGCTCGGCACAAACAGGCACCGGCACCGGCGCTGGCGACGTTAAGCGGGTCATGGGTACGGACACCAACGCTTCCGCCGCGATTCTCAGCAAGATGGGCAGAACGGGGCGTGTGCAGATCGGCCTGGGTTCGGGGCAGTCGATTGCCGATATGCAGGCCCAGGGCATTCGTCCTGACATTGTCGACGTCTACCTCGTAGGCGTTGGGTCAGGCGCCTGGACTTCGTGGAACAGCCCCACCGGCGCATACGTGACCTATCAGGCCAAAAACGCCATCAGCTATGGCGCGACCCCGATGTTCACGCTCTACCAGATGGCCCAACGGGGCGACGGTAACCTGAGCGGCATCAACGATGCGAGCTTCATGAATGACTACTGGTCGCAAGTGCGGACGATGTATGACCGCATCAACGAGCTCGACACCGCGGTGCTGGTCAACCTCGAGCCGGACTTTTGGCCTTACGTCTATGCGCAGGCGCCCAACCACGACATGACGCAAATGCCTGCCGTGCTCAATAACCAGCCGGAATGCAGTTGGATGGCGAACACGGCCGCCAACATCGGCAGCTGTCTGGTGTCGATGGCGCGTTGGCATGCGCCCAAGGCGCTGATTGGCTTTCCCCCGGCATTCTGGAATGCCACGCCAGACGTCTTCGCAAAGCAAATGCAGCTTGTTGGCGCGGATCGTGCCGATTTCATCGTGGCGCAGACAAGCGACCGCGACGCCGGCTGCCTCGAAGCCGCGGCCGTTGGGGAATGCATGGGCCGCAGTGGTCCGTTCTACCTGGACGAGAACAACGTCAACACGCCCAATTTCCATCAACAGCAGAACTCGTATTCAGCCTATCGTGACGCGCTGGGCAATGGGCTGCCGATTCTCTGGTGGCAAACGCCGTTGGGTGTGCCTTCCGACACCCCTGGCGGCACGCCCGGGCACTACCGAGACAACCACGTTGACTACATGCTGCGCAACACGTGGGAGTACGGCGGCATGCACACCTTTGCCATTGTGTTTGGCGGCGGCGGTACCTATTCGACGAACATCAACACCGACGGAGGCCAGTTTGCGCGCCTCTTCGGTCAGTATCTGACATCGGGTGGCGTTGCAGCGATGTAACTGTGGGTCGGAGGGGCGCATTGGCGCCCCTTTTGATTACCGAGGAATATGGCCAACAAGCCGGCGCCAGTGATGGAACTGCCGGCGCCAACCGTGCCAACGGTGAGGCATCGGCAGCCTCATCCGTCCTCATCTTGTGATGGGTTTGGGACGCATGCTTCCGGGTGCCGCATGGTCTTTGGCGGGTGTGGGCTCTAAACAATCCATCTGCGAATTGCTGGGGCTCGATCCGGCCGCCATCAAGACTGCTTGTTGAAATGAGGCTGTAAAGTCTCAATTAATCTGAATTCAATATCGTCGAATTCAGATCTAAGTATCTATAAACGTCGCGCAATTGCATCGATTTTGCAGTTCGTGATCTTCGCGGCGGCCGCTTCGATTATCATCCGCGCAAACACAAAAAAGGCAATCGCTCTGCAACAGACAGGGCGAGGCCGGTCGGGGTGTCGTTCCATTTCACGATGGGGCAGGGAGTGCTTTCGCATGAGATTCCATCTCAGGCGCGCTGTCGCGCGTCGCCACCTTGTTGTGCCATTCGGCCCAGCACTCCTCTAGCCAGCGTCCTGCGCTGACCCGCCCCTTCGCCTGACTCGGAACCGCCCCCTCGGCTGCTGTTTCAGGCGCACGCCTGTTGTCTGCGTCGCCCCTTCGTGCCATTTCCCAGCCTGCTTTGCGAACGTTCACGCGAGCGCTAGCACGCTGTTGCCGTCTGCCGTGTCAGTAGAGAAGCATCATGAACGCCAAGTGTTATCGAACTGTCTTCAACGCCGTGCGCGGCATGCTGGTTGCCGTGGAGGAAACGGCTTCCAGCACCGGTAAGGGGCGCAACGCGGGCCGCCGGGCATCCGCCCTGACGTTGAGTGCGGTGGCCGCGCTGGTGGCGCCGGGCTTGAACGCGCAATCGCTAACACCAGATCGCAATGTTCCAGGTCCCCACCCCGTGGTGGGGGTTGCGGCGAACGGCACACCAGTGGTGAACATCAACGCGCCTTCGGCCGGTGGTGTCAGCTCCAACGCGTTCACGAACTACAATGTCGGCCAAGCTGGCGTTGTGCTCAACAACAGCGGTCAGAATTCCCAGACGCAAATCGCTGGCTGGGTGCAGGGCAACCCCTTCCTGGGCAATACCGCTGCGCGCGTCATCCTGAACCAGGTCACCAGCGGTAATCCTTCTACGCTGGCTGGTCCCACGGAAATCGCGGGCAACCAAGCCAGCCTCATCGTCGCCAACCCGGCGGGTATCACCTGCGCGGGCTGCTCGTTCATCCAGGCGCCTCGGGTGACGTTGACCACCGGCACGCCAAACTTTGATGCGCTGGGCAACATCTCCAGCATCTCTGTCCAGCAAGGGCAAATCACCGTCAACGGCGCGGGCCTCGATGCGCGTGGCGCGCAGCTCGACCTGCTGTCGCGGGCCATGGCCATCAACGGTCAAGTATGGGCTGAGCGTCTCAATGCGGTGGCGGGTGCCAACAGCGTTGACTATGGCAGCGTCACGCCGACCGCGATCGCGGGCGTGGGCCCGGCACCGCAGGTCGCCATTGACGTCGGCCAACTGGGCAGCATGTACGGCGGTGGTGCCACGCGGCTGATTGGCACTGAGCAAGGGCTGGGCGTCAACATCGGCGGCAACCTCGCTGCGCTCACCGGCAGCCTGAGTCTGGCTGCCAACGGCGATGTGACCATCACGCCGACAGGGCGTGTGCAAAGCGCGGCGGACGCCAGCATCTCAGCACCGAACGTGAACAACCAAGGCGTTATCACGAGCCCTGGCAACGTGACGGTGTCTGGAAGTACGACCAACACGGGCACCTTGGTTGCCGGCGGCAATGCAACCCTCACCGGGCCGCAAATCGCCAACAGCGGCACGATTGGCGCGGGCGTTGATACGAACGGCAATGTCACGCAGCCGGGCGCCGTGGCGTTGAACGCTACGGGTGCGGTGCGCAACAGCGGCAATCTGCTGGCCGGCCAGAGCATCGGCGTGACCGGTGCGAGCATTGACGCGAGCAACGGCAACGTCGCGACGCAAGGCGCGGTCTCACTGTCCGCCACGGGTGATGTGGCCACGCGCAGCGCGACCATTTCTGGGGGCAACGTAACCGTCCAGGCCGGCGGCACGCTGGACAACACAGCGGGCAGCCTCTCGTCAAACACCACGCTGCAGGTGGGTGCCCAGCGGGTCGTCAACCAGAGCGGTCTTCTGGCTTCGACCGGCAACACCAGCATCAACACTGGCTCGCTCGACAACACCTCCGGTGCACTCGGTTCCAACAGCGGCAGCCTCACCATTAATGGTACGGGTGACATCACCAATGCCAAGGGCAAACTGGTTGCTGCGCAAGATGTCTCCATCACGGGCGGCAGCTTGGGTAATCAGGGCGGCACGGTGTCCGCCCAGAACCTCTCCTTGAACACCGGGACTGGCGCGGTCGACAACACCGGCGGCACCGTTTCCGCTGCTGGCACGGCAAACGTAACGGCCGGCAGCCTCGTCAACCAGGGCGGCACCCTTGCAGCCGCGGGGAATGTCGCTGCAAACGTGGCCACCCTGGACAACACCTCGGGTGTGCTCGGCTCCAGCAGCGGCACCTTGAACGTCAACAGCACTGGCGCCATCACGAACGCAGGCGGCAAGTTGGTTGCCGCGCAGGATGTGGCGCTCGGGGGCGCGAGCCTTGGCAATCAGGCCGGCGCAATTTCAGCGCGCAATCTGGCGCTCAACACGGGTGCGGGTGCTGTAGATAACTCGAGCGGCTCGATAGCCGCCTCAGGCACGGCCAACGTCCAGGCGGGCAACCTCGTCAACCGTGGCGGCACACTCGCCGCTACCGGCGATGTGACCACGACGGTCGCCAGCGTGGACAACACGGGTGGTGCGCTGGGCTCCAATACCGGCAACCTGACCGTCAACAGCACGGGTTCGATTGGCAACGCGAGCGGTGGCAAGCTCATCGCCGCGCAGGATGTCACGCTGAATGCCGCAGCGATTGGCAACCAGGCGGGCATCGTCTCTGGCCGCAATCTGTCGCTCAACGCCGGAACGGGGGCCATCGACAACACCAACGGCACGGTGTCGGCGTCGGGCGTGGCAAACGTTCAAGCGGGCAGCCTGGTCAATCAGGGTGGCACACTTGCCGCCAATGGCAACGTGCACGCCACCGTAGCAACCCTGGACAACACCTCGGGCGTGCTCGGCTCCAGCGCAGGCAACCTCAAGGTGGACAGCAGCGGTGCCATCACGAGCACGAACGGCAAGCTGATTGCCGGACTGGACGCGACATTCAACGCCGCCAGCTTGAGCAACCAAGGTGGTGCCATTTCGGCGCGCAACCTGTTGGTGAACACGGGCGCTGGCACGGTGGACAACACCAATGGCCAAGTCTCCGCCTCCGGCACGACAGATTTGACGGCAGGTAGCCTCGTCAACCGTGGCGGTACGTTCGCTTCTGCTGGCGACATGACGGCCACCGTGGCGAGTGTGGACAACACTGGCGGTGCACTGGGTTCCAGCAACAACAACCTTGTCATCAACAGCGCGGGCAACATCGCCAGCGCCAACGGCAAGCTCATTGCCGGGCAGGATGCGACGCTCAATGCGGCGTCCCTGGGCAACCAAGCCGGCACTATCTCCGCACGCAATCTCACGCTCAACACCGGCACGGGGACGGTCGACAACACCAGCGGTACGGTGTCAGCGTCCGGCGTAGCCAATGTCACCGCTGGCAGCTTGGTGAACCAACTGGGCACGCTGGCTGGCGCAGGCAATGTCACCGCAAATGTGGCGAGCCTCGATAACGCCTCCGGCGTGTTGGGTTCCAGCACTGGCACCCTGAACGTGACCAGCACGGGCAACATCGGCAACGCGGGCGGCAAGCTGCTCGCGGCCCAAGACGCCACGCTGGCGGCAGCCAGCATGGGCAACCAGGCTGGCACGGTCTCTGGTCAGAACGTCACCCTCAACACGGGCACAGGCGCGCTCGACAACACATCAGGCAAGGTTTCCGCCGCGAACGCGCTGCAATTGACCGCTGGCGCGGTAACCAACCAAGGCGGTACGCTGGCCGCGACTGGCGATGTGCACGCCACGGTAGCGAGTCTGGACAACACCGCCGGTGGCATCCTCGGCTCCGGTCAAGGTGGGCTGACGCTCACCAGCACCGGCAACGTCGCCAATGCCGGCGGCAAGCTCCTTGCCACGCAAGACATCCAGCTTCAGGCGGCAAGCCTGGGTAATCAGGCCGGTACGGTGTCCGGTCGCAATGTGACCGTCAACACCGGCACAGGGGCGCTGGACAACACCGGTGGTGCTATTGCCTCCTCGGCCGCGCTCGATGCAACGGCGGGCGCCATCACCAACGCCAACGGCGGCGTGATGCAAGCCGGCACGACCCTGACGACCCACAGTCAATCGCTGGCCAATACCAAAGGCGCGGTGATTGGCAACGCCGTCTCGGTCAACGCCAATACGCTGACAAACCAGCAAGGCACGATTTCATCGAACACGACGCTGGACGTGCAGAGCCAGACCTTGACCAATGACCAAGGCAAACTGGTTTCCAACGGTGTGCTGACGGTCAATGCCGGCACGCTCACCAACGCCGCCGGCCAGGTCGCCTCCAACAGCGACGTGACGGTAAACGGCACGACGGTCGACAACTCCGCCGGCCTGATGCACTCCGGTGGCACCCTGACGGTATCCGGTGCCAACCTGCTCAACAAGAACACCAATACGGCCACGACCGGCATGGAGGGCGCAAATGTAGCGCTCACCGCCACGACGTCGCTCGACAACACAGCCGGCGCCATCCGCTCCGACCTCAATACGCAGCTCACGGCACCGTCGATCAACAACACGCAGGGCTCGATTCAGTCGGCAGGCACGGTGGGTGCCAAGGCGACCGCTGCATTGACGAACACCCAGGGCAACCTGAACGGCACCAAGAGCGTGGGTGTGACGGCTGGCCAGATGAGCGGCGACGGCACGGTGCAGTCGCAAGGCAGTGTGTCTCTGAACCTGCAGTCCGACTACAACAACAGCGGCACGCTGGCTGCCGGGCAAGACGTGTCGGTGACGACCACCGGCAACGTCACCAACTCGGGCACCATGTCCGCCGGCCGCAACCTGGCGGTGTCGGCCAACAACATCACCAACACGCAGAGCGGCCAGCTGATTGGCACGGTGTCGAACACCCTGACCGCGCAGGGCACGCTGTCCAACGATGGCCTGATCGACGGTGGCGCGACCGTTATCCGTGCGAACAACGTCGTCAACACGGGCCGCCTGTATGGCGATTCGGTTTCGATTGCGGCCAACACGCTGACGAACACCGTCAACGGTAGTGGTGTCGCGGGTGTAATCGCCAGCCGGGGCGACATGGACCTGGGTGTGCAGACGCTCAACAACCAGGAACACGCGCTGATCTATGCGATTGGCAACATGCGTGTTGGCGGGGCGCTCGACGCGAGCAACCACGCGACTGGTTCGGCTCAGAACGTGACCAATGGCTCAGCCACCATCAACGCCGATGGCAACCTGACCATTGCAGCCGCGCAAATCAACAACCAGAACAATCACTTTGCGACGACCGACCAGACGTCGCCGGGCACGCATGTCGTGTCGTATCGGCTGAATGGGTCGACGCAGGAAATCGACCCGTCGACCATCCGCCTGTTCCACCAGAACACGGGCGAAGCCCAGGCCGGCGCCAACTGGCAATGGCTCGGAGATGACGACTACAAGGTGATGCTGCTGCCCTCTGCACAGTACCCCTTCGAGCGCTACGGCCCTCCGTTCGACTACAGCTACTACGCCGGTGGCGCCGTTGGCATCGCTTACAAGCCGGAGCAGCCCTGCTGGCAGGACTCTTGTACGGTGTCCAGCTATCCGGAAGAGTTCCTATACAAGACCACGGACCGCATCTGGAGCGTGTTCGGTGTCACGCCGCCGCAAGAGATTGGCACGCAACCCGACCCGACCACGTACCAGCCCAGCCAGTACCCGCAGTATCAGGCGGATTTGGCTGCGTGGCAGCAACGGCACGATGCCGCCGTGGCGCAATACGGGGTGCTGAACAACGCGATTACCGCGTTCAACGCGAACATACGTAGTCGGCAGGTGGATGCTTTCACCATCTACGACGGCACGCAGCAGGTTACCCGCACCGTAGTCACGCAAAGCGACCCGGGCATGATTACGTCGGGCGGCAACATGACGCTGAATGCCGGCGTGGTGAACAACGTGGCCAGCCAAATCGTGGCGGGCGGCGACCTGACAGGCAGCAACGTCATCGGTACCCGTCCGAACAACGTTGGCATGACGGGCACGCAGACCGTCACCACCACCGGCACGGCGATGTACACGTACGTCGACGGACGAGACCGCGCCTACAACACCAGCCCCTGGGCGGGGCAAACCATCCAGACCAACTACCAACTGGATGTGAGCCCCACCAACGGCAGTGGGCCGAACAGCCAACCTACGGTTAAGTCCGTCGCGGTGACGACCAAGGCGGGCGTCGGCAGCGGCAATGGCACGAGCGTTGCGGACCATATGACCATCGCAACCGACCCGATTCAGCCGGGAGCTGCCTCGGTGACGGTGCCCAACAGCGGCATCCTGCGCATCCAGACATCGTCGATTGCCACACCCGCTGTCGGCTCCGTCAGTGCCGCGACGACTTCCGTGACGCTGCCCGGCAACGTGGTTATCCGCACCGTGGTGCCGAACCTGACGCTGCCGAACAATGCCCTCTACCGCATCATCAGCGATCCAGGCAGCAGCGTGCTGGTGGAAACCGACCCGCGCTTCACCAACTTCCGCCAGTGGACATCGAGCGACACCATGCTGTCGCAGTTCCGCAATGACCCGGGTACCACGCTCAAGCGCATCGGCGATGGCTTCTACGAGCAGCAACTGATTCAGCAGCAAATCATCCGCGCGACGGGTCAGCGCTTCATTGGCGACTACACCAGCAACGAAGACGAGTACAAGGCGCTGCTGGCCAACGGCGCTGCAGCCGGCAAGGCCTTTGGCTTGAACGTCGGCACGGCGTTGACCGAAGCCCAGATGGCGCAGCTCACCAGCGACATCGTCTGGATGGTCAAGCAGACCGTGACGCTGGCGGATGGCAGCAAGCAGGAGGTGCTGGTACCCCAGGTCTACCTGCGCGCCAAGGACACAGACATCACCGGTGGCGGTACGTTGATGGCAGGCAACAACGTCAGCTTCAACGCCAAGGGCGACGCGACGAACAGCGGCACCATCGCCAGCCGCAACGTGACGGTGGTCACGGCTGACAACATCGTCAACACCGGCACGCTGGCGGGCAGCACGCTGCTGGCGCAGGCTACGCAAGACATCAACAACCTCGGTGGCCATATCCAGGGCGACCAGGTGCTGCTGTCTGCCGGCCGTGACGTGAACCTGACCAGCACGACGGTTCAAACGAAGAACATCACGACCACCGGCATGAACATCAACCAAGTGGCGAGCATCGACGCCGGTGCACTGTCCATCCAGGCTGGTCGTGACGCCAACCTGGCGGCCGTTGCCGTCAACACGGCGGGCAATGCCACCATCACGGCCAACCGCGATGTCAATCTGACTGCGGTGCGCCAGTCGAACGAAGAGCACGTCGTCTGGGGTGACAAGAACCGCTCGGACCGCTCGTCGTATGCGGATGCTGGCACGCAAATTCAGACCGGTGGCAACCTCGCCATTGGTGCGGGCCAAGATGTGAACGCCACGGCCGCGTATGCAAACGCGACTGGCGGTATTCAGGTGGCTGCAGGTCGGGACGTGAACCTCAACGCAGGCCAGAGCCATCAGGACGTGCGCGACGAGCACTTCCAGACGGAGAAGGGCTTCCTATCGACGAAGACCACGCACACCATCGACTCTGCAGGCCAGACGAATGCGGTTGGCACCACGCTGTCTGGCGACACGGTGACCGTGGCGGCGGGCCGCGACCTGACGGCAAGGGCCGCCACCATTGCCGGCACGGGCGACGTGAATCTCGCCGCCGGCAACAACCTGACCATCACGACTGCGGACACCGCCACCAATGAGTCGCACTTCAAGGACGTCAAGAAGAGCGGCCTGGGTAGTGCGGGCGCGGGCATTTCGTACGGTACCAACCAAGTCACCGATACCAGCAACGACACGGTGCGCGGCTCGCAAGGCAGCCTGATTGGTAGCACGGACGGCAGCGTCCACATGCAGGCTGGCAAAGACTTGCACATCACGGGCTCTGATGTGGTGGCTGGCCAGAACGTGACGGGCATCGCGCAGAACGTGACCATCGATGCGGCGACTACTGACCGTCACCACGATGAGACGCATGAAACCAAGAGTTCGGGCTTTACGCTCGCGGTGAAGTCGCCGATTCTGGACGCTATCCAGAACGTCCAGCAGCAGGCCGAAGCGGCCGGCAACAGCCAGGACAAGCGCGCAGCGGCACTGCATGGGATTGCCGCCGCCAGCGCGGTTGCGGACCTTGGCGCGACGGCTGGCGCTATGGCGGCTAAGCCGGAAGCCAAGATTGAACTGAGCTGGGGCTCGCAGTCGAGCAAGACCACCCAGACCGAAGACAGCACCCAGCACAACGGCAGCAACATCAAGGCGGGTGGCACGGCGGCGTTCGTGGCGACCGGCGACGGCACGCCGGGCAGCGGTAACGTGAACATCGTCGGCTCCGACGTCAACGCAAAGAATGTGCTGCTGCAGGCCAACAATCAGGTCAACCTGACGGGCAGTACGGACACGGACAGCACGCGCAGCACGAACGAATCCAAGAGCGCAAGCTTTGGTGTCTCGTACGGTACGGGCGGCTTTGGTGTGTCGGCATCGATGTCGAAGGCACACGGTGATGCGAATTCGGATGCCCAGACACAGAACAACACCCACATCAACGCGAGCGACACCGTCACCATCGTCAGTGGTGGGGACACCAACATCGTGGGCGCCAACGTCAATGCCAACAAGGTGCTGGCCGACATTGGCGGCAACTTGAATGTCGCCAGCACACAGGACACCAGCCATAGCACGTCGCATCAGGAAAGCACAAGCGGTGGCTTTAGCGCGAGCATGGGCGGCGGCAGCGCAAGCTTTAGCCACAGCAGTGGCAATGCAAGTGGCAACTACGCCGGCGTCAATGAGCAATCCGGTATCCAGGCGGGTGCAGGCGGGTTCGATATCAACGTCAAGGGCAATACGGACCTCAAAGGCGCAGTCATCGCCAGCACAGCAACGCCTGACAAGAACCAGTTGACCACGGGCACGCTGACCTTCTCGGACGTCCAGAACCATTCGGACTACAGCGCGTCCAGTGGCGGTTTCAGCCTGAGCGGCTCGCTGGGCAACGGTGGTGACAACTACAAGAAGCCCGGAGAGACGAAGAGCAGAAATGTCGGCGGGGGTGCGCCGATGCTCAGCCAGAACGACAGCGGCAGCGAGAGTGCCACGACGCGCAGCGCTATCTCGCAGGGCACCATCAACATCACCGATAAGGCGAACCAAAAGCAGGACGTGGCCAGCCTGAGCCGCGATACGACTGGTACGAATGGTACGGTGAGCAAGACGCCGGACCTGCAAAACCTGCTGAATAACCAGGCTGACATGATGTCGGCTGCGCAGGCGGCGGGCCAGGCAGTGGCGCAGCGCATCGGTGACTACGCTGACGGCAAGAAGAAGGAAGCCGAGGGTCGTCTGGCTCAGGCCCAGGAAGCCTACAAAAACGACCCATCCGATGCGAATCAGGCGGCAATCAATGCAGCGCAGGCGGACATCAACGGTTGGAAGGAGGGTGGCCTAACTCGTGCAGGTATGCAGGCGGCTGGCGCTGCTGCCGTGGCTGGGCTGGGCGGAGGCAATGCACTTGGCGCTGGAGCGGGCGCCGGATTGAGCTCACTCGCGGCAGGCAAGCTCAACGAATTGTCGAGCGCAATTGCAGGCTCCAGCCCAACTGGCAACAAGAACGTCGACGAAGCGCTGGGCAATATTCTTTCCAACGCCTTGGCGACTGCCGTGGGTGGGGCGGTAGGCGGGAATGCCGGCGCGTTCTCGGGCTACAACGTGGACCGCTACAACCGCCAATTGCATCAACAAGATAAGGACCTTGCCAAGAAGGTCGTGGCTGCGAGCGGTGGCAGGTACACCCTTGCCCAAGTAGAGGATCAGATGCGGCTGTCTGATTTGGTCGACATGAACGGACGAGTAGTAGAGTCGGGCAAAGGAGACCTAATAAATACCGCAACGACAAAGATTCAAGATGATGGTGCCAAGTGGGAACCTGTGCCGGGTACCACGTACATCGTTCAGAAGCTTCCCCAAGCTGACCCAGACATCATCTCGCTGATTGCGACGGTCCAGAAGCAAACGATAGGAGATGTACCTTACTCAGCGCGGCAAGACTATGGCAGCGTTCCTGGCGCTACGACGCCAGTCGCGCGAACGGTTACGGCGCGTTGCGGCGGGCTGCAAGCGGATTGCCTCGCCGGATTGCCACCGCCGATGACTGATGCTGAGTTCAATGCGCGGCGTACGGGTATTGCCGACGTTGCGAACAACTTTGGGACGCAGGCCGGTCGCGTAAGCGCAACCGCAGGTGCAGTGGCCTACGCAAATTCTGCGAATCCTGTAATCGGTGTTCCTGCGGCGGCAATATCGTTTGGCTTTGGCGTCGTCAACTTTGCAGCTGGCGGTATCGAGCAAATCGCGCGACCCGACATTGGGCAGTACAGCTATGAAAATGCTTTGGGCCTTGGCGTCAAGGTTGCAAGTGACCGATTCCCGGTATTCTCGCCGGCTATTAATGAGGCTGGTGAGGCGATTAAATCATTGCAAACCTCTTCGGACATCAAGAATTGGATAAATAATCAGTGGAACTCGAGGTTTAGTGACAGTAGGAAGGGAGCAAGGCAATGAAGCTAATTCGCGACGGAAATTTTTCGGGAGCCGTTAGGGTTCTGTTGTTTCTTCTTGGTATCGGTATTGGGTATGTGGCGCTTGCTTGGGAAGTCGCACCAAGTGCACTGCGAATCCTTCTTTTCATGACTGCTGTAGTGCTGTGCGCCTTAGGGGGGTACAGCTCGTGGGCGCATATGCTCGGGGTGCAGCCATTTGGAGAGTCCTCTTGGCGAAAAGCGAAGAAGACATATAAGGACGATGCGTAAAGTTTTCTGCCGCAAACGATACTTTCAGCACCCTGGTCTCATCACCGTATGGCGGTGAGACCTCAGCAAGATACATATGCACGCTAGATTTCACCTCATGGTTTGGGCAACGCTCCTGACCTCCGCCTGCACCGTTCTCCCGCAGCCGACTCACGATGTCACGGTCGAGAACCCAACCTACGACCCAGCCGCCTCCGCCCGTGTCCGCTTTCTGTCGAGTAACGGCGGCGCTGGCGCATCGTTTCGCCCTGGCGAAGGTTGCTACAAAGAGGTCTATACCCAAGACGAGAAGCGCGTGAGCGTCATCGACGGTTTTTGGGCCGCCTGGAAATACTCGTCCCGCAGCGTGACGATCGGCATGCCCCAAAGCCCGCGCCCCGACATGCGCGTGGAAGGTTTGCAGTTCAAAGATTTCATCAAGGAATATGTCGTCCCCGCAGCGAAGCCAATTACCGTCACGATGTTGGCTTCCAACTGTACGCCGCCTGCGGTCACGTTCGTGCCTGAGCCTGGCAAGGACTACGACATCTTCGTGCAATTCGGCAACAGGCAGTGCTGGGTTTCGGTAAAACGCATTGATGACAAGGGCACGGACGAGACCGTTCCACTGGCACGTGCGCCGAAATGTCCGGCGTCTTGAGGGCTTGTTGCCGGCCACACGACTGACGCAAGCCCTTGGTTGCCACTGGCCGCTTGGAACGAGAAGCCAACAGGCCGAAATCCCACCGACCCCGTATCCATTTACATCGGCATTCGCTCCCGAGAAACGAGCGCGATGCCGTGCGAAGCATTTCTAGTAGAGGGAACTGAAGAAGATGCAAGAGAAATTCCGAACCTACCTGTTGGCAGCTGCGGCGGCGGCAGTGACCGTCGCCTGCGGTGGCGGTGGAGACGACGCCGGCACTAGCAACAGCGCGACTTCGCAAGGATCTGCAACCACGACCGATGCATCCTGCTTCGTGCTCCCCGCTACCGGCAAGACCGCGACCGTGACAGCAACCTCGACAATCCCGGTTCAGGTTGAGATCGCCACGCTGACCGGGCTGGGTACGCAAACGTTCGAGGGCCAGTCTTACCCTGCGCTGGACGAGCGCAACCGCATCGATCAAGTGATCGGCAGCGACGAGCACCATACCCTTTACATGCTGCCCGGCGCCCCGTTCCTGCCGGCAGGGGCCGTGAGCTTTCCGTCCGCTGGCGATACCGACCCGTCGTATCGCTATGCCTACACCTATACGCGGATGACCCTGGAGCAGTTGCGCAACGCCGTGCTCAGCCGCATGGCGACCTACAACTTCTCGCAGGGGCTGACCTATTCGGGCCTGACTTCGATAGTCCCAACGGTGTCCGACTTCCAGTTGAACACGCCCGTCACGCTGCTGATGCTCGAGCAACGCGCCGGGGGCACCGATCCGCTACCGTCATCCTTCTCGCCACGGTATCTGAAGGAGCTGACCATCACCTACGCCGGCCGCGAAGACGTCACGGTAGGCAGCACGACGTATGCACAGGCATGCAAGCTCAATGTCACCGTGCGCCGGTCCAACTTCAGTACTGTTGGCCTGCCGTTCGACATTGACAACGTCGTAACGGGCTCGACATGGTTCGCCCCAGGTGTTGGCTTGGTGAAGACATCCGTACCCGCGCCGATCCTGGGCAGCGCTGGTTCGCTTTCCGCAACCGTAGCGCCAGCACAGTAAAGGCCTCGCTAAACAGCTTCGTGCGACGGCAACGGGCGGTATTGCTGCCATTCCTTGCCGCGCACGAAGCCGCGCTCATTGAGGCATTTTCTCTCTCAACACGTCCACATCATGCTGTCTGCTGTTTCCCGCGCTGCCGTCCTGTTCGTCGGCTCGCTGAGTTCGATTGCGCTCGCGCAGGTCGCAGCTCAGCCCCCCACCGGCCCTGGTCCGGAAGTCCAACGTCTGCAGGAGCAGCAAGCCGAGCAAGCGCGTGAGCGTGCCAATGCCCGCCCAGATGTCTTCACGCCACCCGCGCCCGCGCAGGCTATCTCTCTGTCCGCGCTGCCGAAAGAAACGCCATGCTTCCAAATCCAGGGCATCGTGCTGGAGGACAACGTCTTCTCTTGGCTGCCGGACCTGCTCAAGCCCGTCAACGGCCAATGTGTTGGCAAGCAGGGGCTGGAGGCTATCGAGCTACAGGCAAACAACGCCCTGATTGAGCGGGGCTATGTCACCTCTCGGGTACTCATCCCGAAGCAGAACCTGGCCAACGGTACGTTGCGGCTCAAAGTGTTGGCAGGGCGCATTGGTGCCATCCGCAATGCCTCGGATGACAACATCGGCTGGGCACGGATGGTGTTGCTCGCCGGCCCTGGAGACCTGTTGAACCAGCGCGACTTGGACCAGGCGCTGGAAAGCATTCGTCGCCTGCCGGGCCAGTCGCAGACGAGCTTTGACATCGTTCCTGGTGAGCGTGTTGGCGAATCGGACATCGTGCTCAAGCCGGGTACTGACAAGCGTTGGCACGCATCGCTGTCAGCGGACAACACGGGCTTGAAGTCGACGGGCAAGTACCAGATGAGCGGCTCGCTGGTCATCGACTCGCCGCTGCACCTCTACGATCAGCTGTCGATTTCCGCATCGTCCAATACGGACCGAGGTTCGACCGCCGCGGGCACGCGTTCCTACTCCATCAACTGGAGCGTGCCGGTGGGCTACGCCACGCTATTCGTCGGTGCCAATCGCTCGCGCTACAACCAGACGGTGGCGGGGTTCGAGGAGCCCATCGTCTACAGCGGCAATAGCTCTGAAGTGAATGCCGGTATCAGCGGAGTGCTGCATCGCAACGCAACGTCGCGTACCGGCGCGCAGTTCAAGCTCTTCCGCAAAATCAACCGCAACTATCTGGAAGACACTGAGATTGCCGTCCAGCGCCGCGACGTTGTCGGCTACGAGGCCTCGATGTCGCACCGCCACTATCTTGGCCCGGTGGTGCTCGACGGCGGCGTTGCTTGGCGAGAAACATTGCCCGACCATTCCAACGTGCCGGGCGTGGTCGTTGGTGACCCCGGCTACGGCGGGCGCTCACAAGTTGAGACAGCCAACGCGAGCCTGTATTGGCCGTTCAAGCTGGCCAGCCAGATGTTCGAGTACACGAGCAACTGGTCTATCCAGCACGCCCGCACGCGTGTGCTGCCCAGCGACTACTTCACCATCGGTAACCGCTACACCGTGCGCGGCTTCGACGGCCAACTAACGTTGGCGGCCGAGGATGGCTGGTTCTGGCGCAACGAGCTGGCGTGGCGCGTGGCCGGCCAAGCCGTCTATGCCGGCGTCGATATGGGCAAGGTGCACGGCCCCAGTGCGGAATTCCTGCTTGGCGACAAGTTGGTGGGCGCCGTGGTCGGTGTGCGCGGACGCGTGCCGTCCGGGCCCTACATGGCCTTCAACTACGACGTGTCGTTTGGTTGGCCGCTGTACAAACCGGCGGGCTTCCGCAGTCAACAGCCGGCAGTGATGGCGCAGGTCGGCGTGGAGTTTTAGCGTCCAGCGTCATTGATTAGTCATCAATGAGTTGCGGCCGCCCACCGCATAAGGGCGAGGGCCGCAACAAATCGAGTAGCGCAAGCGTCGGTGGGGAATCAGATGTACCGTGATATCAAAGTCAAAAGAATCAGCGCCGGCTCAATGCTCAAGCTCATTGCGATCGGCTTGTACCTGTCGATCGTGCCGCTCAGCTTGCTGGTCGGGTTTCTGTCGCTGTTCGGTATTGGCCGCGTGATGTGGAATGGCAGGCCGCTCTACGGCCTCACGGCATTAATCGCCAGTCCGTTCGTCGGTGTATTTCTAGCGACAATACTCACTGCGATTGTCTGGGCCGGCTGCTGCTTTGGCCTTTGGGTCTTTTCCAAGTATCGACCGATCGTCTTGGAACTCCAGGAGGTCGACCCGGCCACTCCGGAGAGATAGACCCTCGGCAAAGCTGCACAACAAGATCAATTTCGTTCTTGTGCTGACGCGGCCAGCTACAGGAGCCGCCGCGTCCCTGCCTAGCATCCCCAGTTGCGTGCGAATGAGCTAACGCCCATGACGCCCATCTATCCGGTACCCGGGCAACCAAGTCACCGTTGCTGGCGCTAGCTCCTGCGCGATCGACGCTTTGTGCTTCTCTCCCAGGTAGTCGTCCTCAATCAAAAACGCGATGGCGGCCGGAAACAATTCCCGCAGCCGTTGGCATGCGTGCTTTTCGAAGAACCACGCTCGCGCCTCTTCGGCGTCGATTGCCAGTTTGATGACATCCCGCGCGACGGGCGCTGACTGTGCGATGCCGCGATGCGGCTCAGGGCTGTAGGGGTAGAAGGTCGGAGTTGTCGCCATGCGCTCAAGTTGGAGGCCACGTTTGTGGTGAAGCAATATAGCGCCACCCCTGTGCCTTCGGCGTATGGCGAGGTGGCCGCCAACCCAACCCCCGCCCCCTCAATCCCCCTAATTCACCAACGTAGTAACACTCTTAGCCGGCAGCGTAACGGTGAACATATTCCCGCTCACGCTTAGCGGCTGCTGCTGCTCAAACGTAGCAGTCGCCGTCGTCCGGTACGGCGTCAGGCTGGTCACCGTGCGCCCCGCCGGGTTGATCGACGTCGTCAAGGTGACGTCCGTGGCGTTCTCGTTCACCAGCACCACCACAGCCTTGTTGACGCTCGCGCCTGCAGGCGTGCCGAACGCAGAAACACGCACGCCCTTCTGCGGCAACGCGGTGGTGTCGTAGCGCACGTAGCCGGGGCGGATGAAGTACGCAAAGTGCTTCAGGCCAATGCCGAAGTAGGTGGGCTTGTTGTCCGAGCCGATCAGGCCGGTGGGCTGGGCGTCGTTGGAGTTGACCAGCCACCAGTAGACGTACGCGTTGTACTGCCCCAGCGTAAAGCCGTCGTGGATCTCCTTCGCAATGGCAATGGCATCGTCAATGCTGGTCTGCCAGGCCGTCTTGTTGTCGGCCTTGTTGACGGAGTCCAGGAAGTGTTCGGTCATCCATACGTCTTTGCCCAGCTTCCGGGCAGAGGCCGGGTAGGCGGGCACGCCGCCGTACAGGTGCCCGCCAATGATCGAGATGTTGCTGGCCGCATTGGTATCGCCCAGCAGTGTGTCCACCGTCGCCTGAGAAAAGTAGAAGGATTCCGGCGCCATCAGCTTGGCTGTGGTGCCGGCAACGGCCTCGGCGCCATGGCCGGCGGCCCACGTCCGCATTTCGTCGGGGCTCCACAGGCAGGATTCGTAGGTCGCCGGGTCCCAGTCCGGCTCGTTCTGCAGTGACACGGCGTAGAGGTTCACGTTGCGCGTGGCGGCATACCGGACGTAGCTGTTCAGGTACTTGGCGTAGTCGGCGTACCGCGCCGGGTCAAGGCGGCCGCTATAGAGCGGGTTCGTGCGGTCTGTGTTGACGATCTTCATGCTGGCCGGCGGCGTCCACGGCGATGCAAAGACGAGTGCACCGCGTGCCTGGGCGGCGGCGCCGTTCGCAAGCTCCGCCGTCCATTGGGTGGTGTCGGCCGTCTGGGTCGTGGTGTTCCACGCGGCGGGCGCAATGCGCAGCCGCAGGATGGACAGCCCCAGGCTGTCGGTCAGGCTGGTGCCGAACAGCGCGTTCACGCGGTCGTCCGCCATCTTGGTGTAGTACCAGGCCGCCGAGCCGCCGAACCCCTGGATGGTCTGTTTCGCGCTGCCAAAGTTGATGGCTGCGGCCGTGGCGGCGGGTTTGATGCTCAGCGTCGTGCTGACCATGGCCGTGCGGTAGTGCGCGCTGTCGCTCGGCGCGAACGTGGCCTGCAGGGTCACGCTGCCGGCGGTGCTGGTGGTGGCGGCACTCAGCGGTGCGCCGTCCGCTGTGGTGTACGACGCCGGGTCCACCGTGCCCCCAATGCCGTACAGCGCATAGGGCGCGGTAGAGACCTGCGCAGGCGTCAGCGCAGAGCCCTGCAGCACGGCAGCGGGCAGATCCCACCTTACCGGCGGCTCGGCCTTGTTGACGGTCAGCGTTCGAACGGCGGTGGTGGTGGCGTATTTGGTCGTGTCCTGCGGCGTGAATGTCACCGACAGGGTTTGCGTGCCGACCTCCGGCTTGGTGCCAACCGCGGGTGAATAGGCGAAGGTGCCGGGCACGTTGGCAGTCGCGTTCAACTGCGCGGTGCTGAGCGCCGTTCCCCATGCAATCGATGCGGGGTTGAGCCAGGTGATCGTTGGCGTTGGGGTTGGCGTTGGTGCGGGTGTAGGCGTAGGGCCCGGCGCAGGAGTGGGCGCAGGCGTCGGTGTCGTGGTCGGCGCGGGCGTCGGCGCTGGGCTGGCGCCAGGGGTTGACGCAGACACGGGCGCAGTCGTCCCCGTAGTGGACGAGTCGGCAGGCGTGTCGGCCGAGCCGCCACCACACGCCGCCAGCCACAGGCTCAGCAAACCGACCGCCATGCTCCGCGCGAGGGGGTGATGCCGGTCTTGCGGCGCGCTCGTTCTTCTCAACGTCAACAACATGTCTGGGCTCTTCTTGTTTGGATGGGTTACGCGCGGCAGGCACCCCCTACCAAAGTGGGGTGCTCCGTTTGGCACACGCGGTATCCCACGTCGCCTCGGCGCGCGTCAAGGCAATGGCGGGGTTGGTGAGAGTTCTTGAACATCTCCATGGCTTGTTGTCCTGATCAAGCCGGCCGGGCGCACCAAACCTGCGCTGTCCGCAAGATGGCCTTGGCGGTGCGCAATGCCTGCGTATGCGTCTGACTTGCGACCTGCGCGGTTGCGCTTGGCACGGGTGCGCAGGGCGGGGCGTTCCAAATCGGTGCGCTCCGCACCAAGTCCAAGCGGCAATGCGCTCATTCGCCAGCGCACGCCCCGCACAAGGGCAGCGCCCAGGCAATCAACCACCCGCAGTGCGGCTCAACACGCCACTTCATGCTGCATGGCACAAAACTCGCATAAGCCGTGGGCGACCGGTCAGACCACGACCGTGTCTTTCCCAAACTTCGGCCCATGCACAGCATTCCTTCTTCAGTCGCACAAACGCTGCAGCAACGCATCCTGAGCGGCGATTACCCCAGTGGCAGCCGCCTGCCGCCGCAGCGTGAGCTGGCGGAAACGCTGGGCGTGAGCCGCGCGTCGTTGCGCGAGGCGCTGACGGTGCTTGAGACGCTGGGCCTGGTCGACATCCTGCCCAGCCGGGGCGTGGTGGTGCGCGGCCAGAAGTTTGGCGCAGACCGGGCCAGCGCCGAGCGCATGCATCGACCGTTTGCCACGCCGGCGCTGGGCACGCTGTCGCCGCGTCAGTTGATTGAGCTGCGTCTGGTGCTGGAGCCCGGCTGGACGGCGCTGGCCGCCGCGCGCATGCATGCCGCCGGCCTGCGCCACCTGCAATGGCTGCAGCAGCAGTTGGCCCACGCGCTGGAGCGCAATGATTTGCTGAGCGCGGCAGAGGCGGACCTGCACTTCCACGTGCTGCTCGCGCAGTTGTCCGGCAACCCGGGCCTGATGGCGATGGCCGGCCAGTTGGAGCACGCCATTGGCCACAGCCTGCGCTTGCCCTTTGCCCGCAACGGCGCAGACGACCACCCCGCGCACGAGCACGACGCCATCGTGCAGGCCGTTGCCGCGGGTGATGCCGCCGCCAGCGCAGAGGCCATGCGCGCACATTTGTTGTCGGCCGCGCGCCGCAGCGGCATCGACTTGAGCGCGCCGCCCGCCACGCCCGAACCCATGCAGCACGAACCGGTTTCCTTTCGCCTCGCCTCGATTTCCTGAATTTTCTGAAGGAGTTTTTGAATGTTCCGCACCCTTGCTCTGCAGCTGTCGCGTCACACCTCGCGCCGCACCTTCTTCCACGCCGTCATGGCCGCCAGCGCCCTCGTCGCGTTGTTGCCGGGGCGCCCGGCCCATGCCGATACGCTGGCCAACATCCAGAAAGCGGGCGTGATCCGCGTGGCCATCCCGAATGACTTTCCGCCGTTCGGCTCGCTCGGTCCGGACCTGAAGCTGCAGGGCTATGACATCGACATGGCCGGCCTCATCGCCAAGGAACTCGGCGTCAAGGCAGAACTGGTGCCCGTGACGAGCACCAACCGCATTCCGTTCCTGACCACGGGCAAGGTGGATGTCGTGATCTCCAGCCTGGGTAAGAACGCCGAGCGCGCCAAGGTGATCGACTTCTCGCAGGCATATGCACCGTTCCCCAAGAGCGTGTACGGTCCGAAGGACGCGTCGATCAAGGGTCCGGCAGATCTGGCCGGCAAGACGATTGGCGTCACGCGCGGCTCGACTGAAGATCTGGCGCTCTCGGCCGTTGCGCCCGCGTCGGCCACCATCAAGCGCTATGAAGACAACAACGCCACCGCGCAGAGCTACCTGATCGGCCAGGTGCAGCTGGTGACGGTGGGCAACATCGTGGCCAATGCGGTGAACGAGCGCACGAAGCTGCGCCAGCTCGACATGAAGTTCCCCGTGGAAGACACGCCTTGCTACGTGGGTGTGGCCAAGGGCGAGCCCGCGCTGCTGGACAAGGTGAACGCCATCATCACCAAGCTGAAGACGGATGGCCGCCTGAACGATCTATCGCAGCGCTGGATCAAGATGCCGCTGCCCGCAAAGATGTAAGAACCGCGCACGCCTTCGCAACACAGGCCCGGCGCGCGCTTAGGTGTGCCGGGTCACGGATGACCTCCATGGCTTATCAATTCGACTTTGGCGCTGTCTTGAGTTACAGCGGCCAGCTCGCGCAGGGCGCGGCCTTCACGCTGGCGCTCACGGCGGCGGGCGCGTTGCTCGGTGGCGCCATCGGCGTTGCCGGGGGCGTGTGCCGCGCCTGGCGCATCGCCCCGTTCAATGCGCTGTTCAAGGTGTATGTGGAGGGCATCCGCAACACGCCGTTCCTGGTGCAGTTGATGTTCGTGTTTTTCGGCTTGCCCTCGCTGGGTGTGCAGATCAACGAATGGCAGGCGGCGTTGCTCACGGCGGTGGTCAACCTGGGCGCGTACATCACAGAGATCGTGCGTGCTGGCATTCAAGAAACGCCGCGCGGCCAGTTGGAAGCAGCCAATGCGCTGGCAATGAGCCGCTGGGCCATCTTCCGGCATGTGGTGCTGCGCCCGGCGCTGCAGAAAGTGTGGCCGGCGCTGAGCAGCCAGATCGTGATCGTGATGCTGGGCACGTCGGTTGTCTCGCAGATTGCCGCGCAGGATCTGACCTTTGCCGCCAACTTCATCCAGTCGCGCAACTTCCGCGCGTTTGAAACCTACCTGGTGGTGACGGCGCTGTACTTTGCGCTGGCGCTGTTGCTGCGTCAGTTGCTGGCCTGGATCGGGCAGCGCTTTGTCGTGGGGCGCCGCGCGCCTGCGGTGTCCGCTGCACCGCTTGCTGCCACCACCGCAGCCGCCTCCATTGGAGACGCCGCATGATCTCCGACATCCCTCTGTTGCCCATTCTTCTCAAGTTGGGGGAAGGGCTGCTCGCCACGCTCATGCTGTCGCTCATGGCCTTTGCACTGGGCGGCACGGCTGGCCTCGTGGTTCTGTTTGCCCGCGTGGGGCGCAACGCCACGCTGCGGCGCGTGAGCAAGGCGTACATCCAGCTCTTCCAGAACACGCCGCTGCTCATGCAGATGTTCATCGTGTTCTTTGGTGCGTCCATGGCGGGATTCGAGATGTCGCCCTGGACTGCCGCCGCCATCGGCCTGACGCTATACACCAGCGCCTATCTGGCCGAGGTCTGGCGCGGTTGTGTGGAGGCCATCCCGCGCGGCCAGTGGGAAGCGTCTTCCAGCCTGGCGATGGGCTACTTCCAGCAGATGCGGCACGTGGTGCTGCCGCAGGCGGTGCGCCTGTCGATTGCGCCCACGGTCGGGTTCTCCGTGCAGATCGTCAAGGGCACGGCGGTGGCCTCCATCATCGGGTTTGAAGACTTGTCCAAGCTGGGTTCGGTGCTGGCCAATGCCACCTTCCAGCCGTTCCTCATCTACGGGCTGGTGGCCGTTGCGTACTTTGCGCTGTGCTGGCCGCTGTCTCTTTACGCCTCTCATCTGGAAAAGAAGCTCTATGCCGCTCGTTGATCTCTGCGCCGTACACAAGCATTACGGCAACAACCACGTTCTCAAGGGCGTCGACCTGCGCGTGGAAAGCGGCCAGGTGGTCGCCATCATCGGGCGCAGCGGCTCGGGCAAGAGCACGCTGCTGCGGTCCATCAACGGGCTGGAGGCCATCGACGACGGGCAGATCGTGGTCGACAACGCGGTGCTCAAGGGCTCGCAGGCCACGCCGGCGCAACTGCGCGCGCTGCGTCTGAACGTGGGCATGGTGTTCCAGCAGTTCAACCTGTTTCCGCACCTCACGGCGGGCGAGAACGTGGCGCTGTCGCCCGTGGTGGTCAAGGGCATGAAAAAGTCTGACGCCCAAGACCTTGCGCGCCAGATGCTGGTCAAGGTGGGCCTGGCCGATAAGTTTGACGCGTACCCCGATCAGCTCAGCGGCGGTCAGCAGCAGCGCGTGGCCATTGCGCGGGCGCTGGCCATGCAGCCGAAGGTGCTGCTGTGCGACGAGATCACCTCCGCGCTGGACCCTGAACTGGTGAACGAGGTGCTGGCCGTGGTCAAGCAACTGGCGGCCGAAGGCATGACGCTCATCATGGTCACGCACGAGATGCGCTTTGCGCGTGACGTTGGTGATCAGCTCGTCTTCATGCACCAGGGGCTGATCCATGAAAGCGGTCCGGCCAAGGAGGTGTTTGCCAGCCCCAAGACGGCGGAGCTGGCGGCGTTCATTGGCGCGGTGCAGTAGGCGGGGCCTATGCCATCTCTTTCAGCCATTTTGGATTAGACATTTTCTAATCCCCACGCCCGGTGCTTGTGACTATTTTGATGGTGCGCTCAACATAATGGTTAGGCGCGCCAAATGGGTAACCTGTTCAGTAAGTTTTCTCTCCATCTGTGCATCTTATCTCTCAGGGGCGAGCGGATCTTTATTTGCTTATGCTACCGAAGCCCTGAAATCGGGCCGAAGTAAATGCCGTGAATATCTCGCTGCATTTGCCTGATGAATATTGAAATCACATTCTGGAGATAGAACATGTCGAACGTTCAGACCGCTGCCACTTCGTGGGGGACAGTACCGTCGATCCGTGTGTACACGGCCAATGGTGGCAAGATCACCGAGCGTTGCTATGACGGGAAGGGGTGGTACACGGGCGCTTTCAGCGAGCCCGGCGATAACGTCTCCGTCACCAGCTGGCTGGTCGGCAGCGCTGTCCATATCCGCGTGTATGCAACCAGCGGCAGCAACACCACGGAGTGGTGCTGGGATGGCAACAGCTGGACCAAGGGCGCCTACACCGCCACCAACTGATTTACCGCAGGCTGATCGTGCGGAATCTGAAAAAGGGTTCCGCCTAGGTCGGCGTAAAGCGAGTGCGTTCGCTTTACGCCGATTTATGTTTTGCTTTTTATTTTTGGTTTTTTATTTTCTTGGTTTTTGCCAGGTCAGGGTCGGCCGGTATTTGAAAATAATCTGCTTATCAGTCTTGCCGCCTACTGCGCGGCATGGCCCTGCTTGCCGGCAATTCACCCGCCGTGATGCCAGCGTGCGCCTGCGCAGCAGTGCGCAGCGGCGCTCAGCACCGCCAAGAAGGGTGTCAGACGCCCGGGGTGCTCTGCGATAATCGCTGCACTCCAGCTCCCGCCTCACCCTCCCCATGGTTGTCCGCCCCCATCTGCACTGGTTCCGCATGCTTCTGGCATGGCGCGGTTCGGTGCTGCCGCAGCTTCTGCCGCGCCTGTTCCTGATCTTCTTCGTGTCGCTGGTGGCCATTGCGGTGCATGCGCACCTGCTGCCCATCTCGGTCAACCTGAGCACGACCCCGTTCTCGCTCGTCGGCATTGCGCTGGCGGTGTTCCTGGGTTTTCGCAACAACGCGAGCTACGACCGCTATTGGGAGGCGCGCAAGCTCTGGGGCCAGTTGCTCAATACGTCGCGTTCGCTCATGCGTCAGGCGCTCACCCTGCCGCGTGGCGATGGCCCGAATGGCATGAACGGTGCCGTGGCCGATGCCGACGTGCGCGAGTTCGCGCAGGTGCTCGGTGCGCTGCCGCACGCGCTGCGCCATCAGTTGCGCCACACCGATGCGCGCGAAGACCTCGCCGCGCGCCTGCCCGCGCCGTTGCTCGAACGGGTGATGGGCTCGCGCTACCGGCCCATCGTCATTGTGCAGTGGTTGAGTGAATGGGTGCAGCGTCGCGCGCAAGCCGGCGCACTCGATGGGTATGCCGCCCTGGCGTTCGATCGCAACCTGAACGAGCTGTCGAACAGCATCGGCGGGTGCGAGCGCATTGCCGGCACGCCGCTGCCGTTTGCGTACTCGGTCATGATCCACCGCACGGTGTACTTCTTCTGCGCCGCACTGCCGTTCGGGCTGGTGGAAAGCATCGGCAGCTTCACGCCCGTGTTTGCGGTGTTCGTGGCGTACACCTTCATGGCGCATGAAGCCATCGCCTCGCAGCTTGAAGATCCGTTCGGCACGGAAGACAACGATCTCGCGCTCAACGCGCTGTCCAACACGATTGAAGATGCGGTGCGCGACATCATGGGCGAGCCCAGCATGCCGCCGCGTGCAGGCGTGCGAGGCGGGGTGATCTTGGATTGATGCGGCGGCTGCCGCGCAACGCCTAAACGGCCATCACCAGCGGCTGCGCCCACCGCTCCAATGTGGCGGCGCTGCCGTGTGCCGCACCGCCAGCCGAATCTGCGTTGCCCGCCAGCAGGGCGCTCAGTTCCACACCGAACAGGCTTGCGCATGTGTCGTTCAGCGTGCGCACGTTGCGCATGCCGGCCCGCCGGGCCAGCGCGTGCGGCGCTTCGCCATCGGGCTCGGCACTGCCGCACATCTGCGCCAGCTGGTACAGCGCCCACGCGGCGCGTTGCTCGCGCACCAGGGCGTGCAGCGCTTCGCCTTCTGCAAACAGACGCGCCCGCACCTGGCGCGGGCAGGCCTGCCGGCACTCGCTTAGCAAAGCCGCTTTCCACGCCTGCGCGGGGTGTTCGAACACCAGCGTGGCCGCTGCGCGCGCCCAGGGCTTGTCATGCTGAATGGCGGCCATGCGCGGGCAGCCTGCGTCGGGCATGGCCTTGAAGCTGATGGCGCATGGCTGCCATACCGTGCCCGGTATCTCGCAGCCGAAATGCGCGAAGGCGGGCACGACAAACGGGTCACCCGGGCGCACTTCGCGCCGCCCGTTGGCATCGCGCAGGCACGCGCTGCCCCGCTCGGCCTGCACGCGCACCGCAAACGGAAAGCGCAGGCGCGAGAGACGGACATGGGCACGGCTGATGAGTGGCATGGCTGACCGATAAGGCGGCGGGTGAAGCGCGACTGTCGCAGGATTCTAAGTCTGCGTGCAACAGGGGCAATGTCGCTCGGGTGACAGAGTGGGGTGCCGCTTACAGCTCCGACAGGCCGAAGAGCCGCAGCCGCTCAAGGTCGGTCACGCGGATGGTCTGATATGACAGCGCGATCATTCCGCCTTCGGCCAGCCGTTGCAGCGCGCGGTTGACGCGCTGGCGCGACAGCCCCGTCAGCAGCCCGATCTCTTCCTGCGACAGTTCCAGCACGGTGCTTGTGCGCGGGTACAGGGCCGGGTGGAACAACTGCGCAATCGCTTGCGCCACGCGTGCATCTGCGCTCAGCAGGCGGTCGTTCTGCACGGTGGCAATGAACTGGCCCATGCGTTCGTTGAGCTGACGCACCACAAAGCTGGCAAATGGCAGGCTCTGCGCGAGCAGCGTGTTGAACACGGGTTCGGGCACCAGCAGCACCTGCGAGGCACGGATGGCGATCACGTCATAGCGGCGGTCTTCGCGCTTGATGACGCTGCCCTCGCCGCACCAGCCGCCAGCGGGCACGCCGGAGAACGTGCAGCCGCGCCCGTCGGAGGTGTACACGGCCAGCTTGATGAGGCCGGTGTCGACGCCGATCCAGTAGCGCGACGGTTCACCGCGCCGGGCAATGAAGGCGCCGGGCTCGAATGCATGCAGCACGGTTTCTCTCGCGGCCAGGGCCTGGTGTTCAGGCGCCAGCGCGGTGAACCACGCATGACCTTCCAGTTGCATGGCGGGCGTGGCAGGCGTGGGCGCGCGGGTTGCGTTCATGGCGGGCGTGGGCACTCGGTCAAAGGGTGGCGGGGGCGCGTGGGGCTCTGCCGTCGCTTTGTAAGAAACCTGTCAGCCTTGGTGTGGCGCGGGTTTCCGGGCGGTTTGTCATTCAGGTGACAGAGTGCGGGAGCCGGCAGATGATAGCGTTGCCCAACAAAAAGCAACAGCGCCCGGCGCACGGAGACACAGCAATGCCCACGGATTTTGATAGCGGTCTGGCCCGCAACGCGGCCAACTTCGTCCCGCTCACCCCGATCGAATTTCTTGCCCGCGCGGCAGACGTCTATGGTGACCGCCTGGCGATCGTGCACGGGCCGGTGCGCCAGAACTGGCGCGACACCTGCACCCGTGCGCGGCGCCTGGCCAGTGCGCTGGCGCTGGCCGGCGTCGGCCGTGGCGACACGGTGGCGGCGCTCTTGCCGAACACACCGGCCATGGTGGAAGCCCATTTTGGGGTGCCGATGGCGGGCGGCGTGCTCAACGCGCTCAACATCCGCCTGGATGCCGCCAACCTCGTCTTCATGCTGCGTCATGGCGAAGCCCGCGTGCTGCTGGCCGATACCGAGTTTGCCGACGTGGCCCGCCAGATGGCGCTGGAAATTCCTGGCCTGAAAGTGATTGCCGTGAACGATGCCCTGGGCCCGCAGGCCGAGCCGTTTGGCGACACCGATTACGAATCCTTCCTCGCCTCGGGCGACCCGCACTATGCGTGGCAGATGCCGGCGGATGAGTGGGATGCGATTGCGCTCAACTACACCTCGGGCACCACGGGTGACCCGAAGGGCGTGGTCTATCACCATCGTGGCGCCACCATCAACGCGGTATCGAACATCCTGGAGTGGGATCTGCCCAAGCATCCGGTCTATCTCTGGACGCTGCCGATGTTCCACTGCAATGGCTGGTGCTTCCCGTGGACGATCGCGGCGCGCGCGGGCGTGAACGTCTGCCTGCGCAAGTTTGAGCCGAAGCTGGTGTTCGACCTCATGCGCGATGAAGGCGTGACGCACTACTGCGCAGCGCCTATCGTGCACACCGCGCTGGTGAACGCACCGCCGTCCTGGCGCGAGGGCCTGCGTGGGCCGGTGCGCGGCATGGTGGCAGGCGCACCGCCCCCGGCCGCCGTGCTGGCGCAGATGGAAGCCATGGGCTTTGAGCTGACGCACGTCTACGGCCTGACCGAGGTGTATGGCCCTGCAGCCGTCTGTGCCGAGCAGGACGAATGGCGCGCGCTGCCCGAGCATGACCGCGCCACGATGAAGGCACGCCAGGGCGTGCGCTATCACCTGCAATCGCAGGTGGCGGTTCTCAACCCCGAGACCATGCAGCCCGTGCCGGCTGATGGCGAGACCATTGGCGAGATCATGTTCCGCGGCAACATCTGCATGAAGGGCTACCTCAAGAATGAGAAGGCCACGCGCGAGGCGTTTGCCGGCGGCTGGTTCCACACCGGCGACCTGGGCGTCTGCATGCCCGACGGCTACATCAAGATCAAGGACCGCAGTAAGGACATCATCATCTCCGGCGGCGAGAACATCTCAAGCGTCGAGGTGGAAGACGCGCTGTATCGGCACCCCGCCGTGCTGGCTGCCGCCGTGGTCGCCCAGCCCGACGCCAAGTGGGGCGAAACACCGTGCGCCTTCGTTGAGCTCAAAGACGGCGCCACCGCCACCGCAGAAGACCTGATCGCGCATTGCAAGACGCTGCTCGCGGGCTTCAAGGTGCCCAAGGCCGTGTTCTTCGGGCCGCTACCCAAGACGTCGACGGGCAAGATCCAGAAGTACGAGCTGCGCCGCAAGGTGAACTCCACCTCGGCGATCGACGTGTGAGCCTGGTGCGGGCCGCCGCATGGGCCCGCAACAAGATGGCCACGGCCAGCGGCTGCACCCACCGCGGCTGGGATGGCGCTACTGGGGGCGCCCGAGCGGGTTGCATTCCGGCCGGGCGGCCGCCTCTGCCGTGTCCCGCACGTTGGACAGACGCAGTACTGAAAACGGGCCGAAGTAGCGCTGCGTCCGTACCAGGCATTCATAGCCCTGCGCTTGGGCATCGTCCGGGGCGTAGGCTTCAAACGTGTCCAGCGTGCCCAGCAGGGCGGTGTGATCGCCGCGCCAGACAACGCGGCTCGGCCTGCCCTCAACCGACTCAACCGGTGCGGAAGCCGCATTCCGTTCGATGCGGGGGCCGGGCAGGGCCCGGAATCCGTGGAACGCGTACGTAGTCTCTTGCGTGGTGCCAACCGGCTCCGGTTCGCCGCTCGTGTTGGTTGCAGCGTCTCTCAGGTGAACGTGCTCAATGCTCACGTTGTCCGGCGCGATGGCCAGCACCAGCAGCGCCACTGCGGCAGCAAGCGCAACACCAACCTGCCGATACATCCCGCCGCGCACTCCCGGCCCGCGCGTCACCCATAGCGAGTAAGCGAGTTGCGGCAGCATCAACAACCCGCCCAGCCACAGCAACGCAGTGCCCGCAGCGTCATAACCGAGATGCCAGTTCAGCGCGGCCAGCCAGCCGATGTCTTTGGACTGGCCCAGCGCGAGGCACAGACCGCCGGTGATGAGCAGCAGGGCGACAACGGCGCTGTACCGGCGAAGGGGTTGGCGGGAGGGTGGGTTGGAAAGCGCGTCCATGGTGCTGTGTCGGGTGTGTTCTTAGAGTTTGCGAAAGAGTTCGCCCCAGATGTCGATCAGAAATGACTGGAAGGCAATGTGGAATGCGAATGCCCAAGCGCTCGCGCCCAGCGCGATGCACACGGTGCATACGATGCCGATGATCCAGGTCGCTTTGCGGCGTCCCGCGCGCTCGTTAGGCGCCTTGCTGCGGATGCGGTATGGATTGGCGTCATCGGCGGTGGGCGCTTCATCGGCTATCCACGCTGTGGGTAACTGTGCTTCGCGACGGAATCGCTCGTACAGAATGGTCGACAGCGGTCCGGGCCAGAAGATGATCCACCACAAGATGCGGAATGGTCCGATGGCCGGCCACCAGTTACGCTTGCGCAGGCGACCGATGACGCCTGCTGCAATGTCTTCTGACGAGTCGGTGGGGCTGATTTCCCGCATCGGCCCGAAGTCCAGCAAGGCGTTCTGCCATGTGCGTCCGCCGGGCACGACCTCAAGTTCGGGGAGCGCCTCGGGCGCCTCGTCCATGTAGCAGCGAATGAGTTCCCATAGGCGCTGGCATGCATCCCGGCTGGGGAGGATGCCCTGCACACGCATGCGTTGTATCGGCCGGGGGGATGGCCCGGTACTGAATTCCACCAACACCAACGCCCAGGCGGGGGTTGCGCCCATGGTCAACGGGCCGGGCATGACTGATGCAAATGGGCGCACATGGTTCCAGTCGAGCCGGACGGCCGCCTTGCCTTCCTGTGTGTAGATGCTGTGCGTCCTGCGGTTGAAATGCAGATTTGCATATCGGCTGAACAGGCTGATCTTGAGCAGGTACACGATGCCGACAAGGCACGCCGGAATCAGTACGGCCGATATCACGCCCGTGATGATCTGCCCGGACAGCGGCTGGTTTTTTTCAAAGAACCCAAGCACCGTCATCGGCACAAGAACGGACAGCCCGAACAACAGCGCAAGCGCCATGAACGGGCTGAGCGCTTCAACATCGGACGCGATCTCGTCATAGGCCCACACCATGGAGCGCATATCAAGCTTGATGATGCTGCGCGGGGGCGGCTCGGGCGCCGCATCGCTATGCCGGGGCAACTCACCTTGCAGCAACGCTTCGGCGCCGCCTGCTGCGCTGGAGGGCGACGGCTGATGCGGCGACAGGTGAGACGGGTTACGCATGCCACCTCTCAATCATGGGCGGGCTCCTTCTCCTGGGCTTCAGCGACCTCGTCAGCGGAACGGCCGTCCACAACGAAATCTTTGTATGCGGCACGATTGGGCCAGTACTGTACCTCCGCGTCGGGCACACCCTGGATGAGTGCCTTGCCTGTCCGGAAGAGGCCGGCACCGGGCACCAGCACGTCTGTGATGGCATTCTTCCATCGGCCGGCTTCATAGTTGTCGCCTCCACCAAACCAGATCAGGATCGAGAGCCCCTCGCCTTCCACACTGGCACGGGCATGCACCTGCTTGGAGGCTTCAGTGTGGATCACGTTTTCCAGATGGAATTCCTTGGCGGTCACTTTGGAACGCCCTGTGCCATTGAGCAGGTATCGGGCAATCACGCCGTGCCCGGAAGACTTCGGTGCCTTGATCTGAATGTCCATTTCGGTGGCATCGCCAAACACCGGAATCTCGATCTTGATGGCGTCGGGGTTTCCAAATGCCGAGGCCTTCTCAAGTTTGACCGAGTAGAACAGGCGTAGCAGCGCGTCCAGTTGCTGGCGCGTACTGGAATACGGGCGCCCCCAGTCGTGCGAACGGACGCCGAGCAAACTACGGTCGGCCCATTTTGCAAACGGGCTGGTGACAAGGTGGTCCGACCAGAAGCCGAAGCCCCACGACGCTACGGTCAACACGCCGGAGGCGATGCCGATCCACATGGCAACCGGGGGCACTTCAGCAGAGACTTCCGCGCCCACTGCCGCGGTTTCTCCCGCCACAGCCAAGCCGGCGGCAACTTCGCCTGCGGCCGTAGTTGCTGCGCGCTTGGCCAAGCCCTCCAACGCCGCTTTGGCCACCATGCGTGTGTAGGCATAGTAGGCAACGCCGCTGGCGATGCCGGCCACGCCGGAAGCGGTCTTCGCCCTAGCGGCGCCGTGGTCGCCTTCTTTCCAAAGCTTGGTCGCATCCCAAATGCCCAGGCTGCCTTCGATGATGGAAACCGCCATCACCAGTCGGCCTGCGGCGGCGGTCAGTCGATAGAACTCCGCCGTCTTGACCCCTTTGTTGGCGATCTGGCTGGCCACATATCGGAGTTCATAGCTCGCCTGCCAGATGGCAACCGCAGATGCCGAAGCTTCCGATATGTCTTTGACGAGACGTCCCCAGTTGGCATCTCCATGCTGAGCCTCGCTGATATCCACGCCAAGCTCATTCAGGCTCTGACCCAGCGAAGAGATCCGCAACGCCGCAAGGCCCGCAGAGAATGCCCCGTAACCCTTGACGCCTTTCAACGAGGGCGCTTCCTCAAACTTCAGGATTTCACTCTCGGGTATTGCATGCGTTGCGTCTGCCAGTTCGGCCACCTTGCCAAACTGCGCCGGCATGGGTTTGCCCTTGGGCCACTGTTCTCCAAGCACCTCCAGGTACTCGTCGAGTTGCTTGGCCGTTTTGGGTACCGTCGTCATCACCTTGCCGCCGGGTTTGCCCTTCAGGTTGTCGGGCAGTGTTTCTGCGGGAAGAGGACGGTTGTAGGCCGATTTGGTCGTGCCGACGCTCAGGCCTTTGCCGTCGCCATTGGCGCGTCGCAAGTGGGCAAGGAAACCCGCTGCACCGCCTTTGACCTTGACCTGCAGGATGGCCACGTCTTCCGCAGTCAATGCGGCGGCCTGAATACGCCGGAATGTCTGCCGATACAGCTTGGGGTCCGCCTTGAGCAACTGGCGCATGCGACCACTGACGACTTGCATCAGGCGCTTTGCGTTTTCCGAGTTCAGATGTGCGGCTTCGTTCTTGAGCTCGCGTATTTCCTTGAGATAGGCAATCTGATCGCGCGCCTCAATGTACATCTTGCTGCCTTCACCAACCTTTCCCTTGTGAGGCAGCAGCTTGTCGAGCAGGTCTTCCTGATTAGCGGCGACGCCTCTCCAGAAAAGCCGCTTGCTGTCGACGGTGTCGAGCTTGAGTTGCGGCAGCAAAATTTTCTGAAATTCGTCGTTGTTGATGCCGCAGCCTTCAAACATGTTGGCAACGCAATGGCCCAGGTGCGCGGCCATCGTCGTGTCCTTGGCGTCGAATACCTCCGGGTGGCGCCGTGCCGGCAGGAACTGCATCCAGGCAACGTAGTCGGCGGATCGCTTGTCGAAGTCGGCAGCGGCGTCGGTGCAACGGCGATACTTGGAGAGGTAGTTGGCGTAGTTGTCCTTGTTCAGCTTGCTCTCGACTTTTTCTTTCTGTTCGCCAAACGGTGTGCTTTCAATCAATCCCGCCGTTGCCATCAGATCGCGCTCGGCATCGGTGTACGGTTTTCCTTTCCCGTCCGTATTCCCCATGATGTCGGCCAGCGCGCAGTTGCGGTAGTAGTTCAACTGCGTGGCGATGCCAATGTCATCTTCCAGCGGCAACAGAAGCCCCTCAATCTTGTACGGAGCGTTGTTGCGCTTCATGACGTTCAAGAGCGAGGCTTCCGTGCACGGCGCGGGCCGGCTGTAAGCCTCTACCAGCAAGGTGCGACGGTCAACGCGCTGCTGGAACCCCATCACCTGATTCTTCAGTAGGCCATCGCCAATCAGGCTCAACGGTCCCATGTTGGCCATCACGGTCGACTCGCACACCTTCTTCGGCATGATCTTCTTCATGTGGAAGGCGGCCGGGTCCTTGGCCACGTCGTCACGCACGCGCTTCGTCCAGCGTGCGTCCGAGAAGCCGATCCAGGCGGTAGGGCGCTTCGTTGGCTCGGCGATGGTGAGCAGCAGTGCATCCGGGGTGTTGGCCAAGCGCGAGCATGTTGCGGGATGACCGCCCATTGCCCCGGCCAAGTCCGGCGCCATGCGTTGCATACGCCCGTCGGGCTGCACGGTGTAGATTTCCCACGAGGGGTCTTCCGGATAGTAGACATAGAGCCACCCGGCGCGCATGCGGCGCAGCACATATTGCGATGCTTGCAACGGCCGGCCAGCGAGGTAGCCCTGCTGATCGAGCATGTCGGCCAACTGTATCCAGTCGGATTCTCCTGGCCGAAAGTACTGTGGCGGCAGGGCAGCGTACAGCGTCACGAGCATCGTCAGGCCCGACTTGTCGCAACTCGGGCACTTGGGCGGCTGCACCGGCAGATTGTTCTCTTTGGCCGCTGCGACGGCCTTTTGCAGCTTGGCGTGGTCAGGCATGGCTGTGTCGCTCCCAGAACGCTGCGTCGAAGCCGGCGAGTGCCGCAATGGGTGAGTCACCCTGGGCACGCGCGGCGAGCATGGCCTCGCGCACGGTGGTGTCTTGATCGAACTGCGGGGAAATCAGAACGCCGTACAAGGCGTAGATGATGCGGTCGAGTTCGTTGGTGAGGCTCCACGCGCTGCTTGCGCGTTCGACCAACGACAGAATGGCGGCGGCCAATGGAGGCTGCACGACGTTGTGTTCGGCGTCCTGTAATGCGTTCAGTACGGCGTTGATGGTGCTGCTGTTGCGCAGCATCGCCTTGGCGGTTTCCGGCCATGTTGCGTCGGCCAAGGGCGTAGTCGTTGCCGGCGCTGGGTAGCGCTGCAATGCGCCTGCACGGTTCAGCCACCACACGCCGTTGGTGCTGGGTGCGTAGCGCACCGGCGGTTCGGCATCGCCCAAGTCAGTGAGCAGTTCAAATACGCGCGGATCCCACAGACGCAGATAGCGTGCGTGTGATCCGGGCCAGCGGTGCCTGGCCTGCATCGCCATCTCGTGCGCAACGTGTCGGGCCTGCTCTGCAGGAAAGACCAGCCATGCGCAAACCGATGAGCCGCGCGTCTCTCTGTCGGGATGGCGGGTGGCTTCGGCCCAGGCGAGGTCGAGCGTGAAATCGATCGTGTCATCGCGGCCGAAGTCGCCGAGCGGAAGCAGGTAAGGGCGCTGCGCGGGCTGGATGATGTCAGGCTCGATGGGTAGCGGCACGGCTTCGCTGCGACACCGTGCGTTGGCAAGCGGGTCCGTGATCTGCGGGCTGATCAGTACCCACAGTGACGATGGCGGCGGGCCGTCTAGCAGCGGGTCGACTTGCGCAAACAGGTGGTCCCGCAGGTGTTGGAGCGTGGCGGTATCGGCCAGGGCAGTGCGCTCAGGGCTCGGGCGCGCTGCCATGCTTTGTGCCAGTTCCTGGAGGATGCTGTTGGCCACGTTACGGCTCCTTGGGCGGCGTCACGCCCATGTCGTCGAGTGGGTCAACACGATGGGCAGCGGTATCGCGAACGCGCTCTGCCGGTGTTCTCGCATCACTCAAATGAAGCGTCATTCGAGGCGCCGCCGCCCTGGGCTAGGCGATGGTATTGGAATCGCGCCCCGGGCTGGATTAAGAGGTGTTAATAAACTGCAGAAATAGCACCTTTCAGGCACTGCAGGGCCCGATGGGTGAACGCCGGAATACAAAAAAGCCCCTCGCCGTGGCGAGGGGCTTTGCATTCGCGCAAACCGATTCAGTCCAGCCTCACGGCACCGCCACAATCGCCATCCCGCGCGGGATGTTGCCGGTGGCGGCCGATCCGCTTGCGACGGCGGTCAGCTTGCCGGTGCTGCTGTTGATGCTGTACGCGCTGACGCTGTTGTCCACGGCGTTGACCACATAGGCAAAGGTGCCGGCGGGGTTGACGAGCACCGTCACGGGCGCGTTGCCGGTGGGCGTGGTGTCGATCAGCGTGAGCGCGCCATTGGCGGAGTTGATGCTGAAGACGCTCACGGTGTTGGCCAGCACGTTGGTCACATACATGAAGCCGCCTGACGGTGCGATCGCGATGTAGTACGGGTTGGTGCCCGCTGCCACCGGTGTGCCCGATGCGGTGAGTGCACCGGTGTTGCTGATGCTGTAGACGTTGATGGTGTTGTCTGCGGCGTTGGTCACGTAGGCGACGGTGCCTGCCGGGTTGACCGCGATGAACTGCGGCGTGTTGCCGGTGTTGACCGCGGTGCCCACCTGCGTGAGCGCGCCGGTGGTGTTGTTGACGGCAAACGCCATGGCCGTGCCCGGCGTGGCGCCGCTGTTGGCATTCACCACGTAGGCGAAGGTGCCTGCGCTGTTGATGGTGACGGTGTACGGATTGGCCCCTGCGGTGATGGGGGCGAGCGCGGTAAGCGCACCCGTGCCCGTATTGACCGAGAACGCTGAGAGCGTGTTGTCTCCATAGTTGGCCGTGTACGCAAACTTGCCGTTGGGCGTGCGCGCAATGCTGTACGGCTGCATGCCCGTGGGCGTGGCCGAGCCCACTACGGTGAGCAAGCCGGTATCGGCATTGATGGAGAGCGTGGTGACGGTGTTGTCGTTAGCGTTGGCCACGTAGACGTACTTGCCCGCGGGGTCGATGGTCAGTGAAAGCGGCCCTTGCCCCACGGGCACCGATGCGCCGATAGCCGTGGGCATGCCGGTGGTCAGGTCCAGCGTGAAGGCGGAGATCGTGCCGTCGTTCGAGTTGACCGCGTAGCCGAACAGCGGCCGCGGTGCGCAGGCCACCGCAATGGTGGTCACGTTGCTGGTGCCCACGGTGCCGCTGCCGTTGGTGACGGTGCAGTTCTCGCCCAAGGGACGCGTGCCCACCGTGGCCGCGTAGGGCTTGCCCTGCGCGAGCTTGGTCGGAAAGTGGAAACTGCCGTTGGCGCTGACGACGACAGCATCGCCGCCGTTGTCCAGCAGCGTGACGGACGTGCCCGTGGCCAGGCCGCTGACGGTGCCGCCCACGGAGTAGGTTGCCGGGGCGGGTACGGGCGCCGGCGTTGGCGACGGTGTGGGCGCGGGTGATGGCGTTGGCGCTGGCGTGTTGTTGCTCGTCGGCGGGGGCGTGGTAGCAGCATCTTCGCCGCCACCGCAGGCGGTGAGCCCCAGCGACAGCGCGGCGGCCATTACCAGCGCAGCGCCGTGCATGCCGCGTGCGTGCCGTGGAGCATCGGGTGGGATCGGTGCCGGTGTCGGCTGTGCGTGGGCGCTGCTGCTGCGTTGCGCTTGGGCGATCAAAAGCTCGGCCATGGCTCCCCCCGTTCTGGTTGTCGCGGTTTGTTGACTCGCGTTTCCCCGAAGCATAGGTACCCGGCCTTGCACGCCGACATAGGCCAATTGACGGACAAAGCCCTCGGCTTCATGGACGGAGGCGCCGCTGTAGGTCGAGTGCATGTGATTGGCGCGATACTGGCGGCTCTCGCCCGCTTCTCGTCCGCTTTTTGCCGGCTTTTTGCCTACACGCGCTGTCAGCCATGTCCAACGCCAACCCGAACAACAACGCCGTCGTGATCCGCCAGCTCTCTTCCGCCAATGCGGCCGATGTGGCGGACTACCGCGCTATTCGTCTGGCAGCGCTCAAGGATTCGCCCGATGCATTCGGTTCAACGTACGAGGCCGAGGTCGGGCTCTCGACGGAAGCGTTTGCTGAGCGGTTAGCTACCACCATCGTGTTGGGCGCCTATGAGGGGGATGGCAGCGACGCGCGCATCATCGGCATGGTCGGCTTCAAGCAGCAAACGATAGCGAAGCTCGCACACAAGGGTTTTGTGTGGGGCTTTTACGTGGCGCCGGCAGCGCGAGGGCGCGGTGTGGGCGTGGCGCTGGTGGAGCGCATCGTGGCGGCAGCAACGGGGTTGGTTCAGCAGCTCACGCTGTCGGTGGTGCAGGGCAACGATGCGGCGCTGGCGTTGTACGAGCGTTGCGGGTTTGAAACCTACGGCGTGGAGCCGCGCGCGCTCAAGTCCACCACCGGCTATGCAGATGAAGTGCTGATGGTGCGCTTTCTACGCGACTGAGCCTGTAGGTGCAGCGCCTACGCGGGCACGCAGGCGCTGCTGTACAGCGATCGTTGTACTGGCGCCAGAGTTGTTACGCCGCTGCAACGTAGGGCGCCTTCAGCGGCACCGGGTTGCGCAGGCTCACGTTCAGCAGGTTCCAGCTGTTGATGGTGACGATCACAAAGCTCAGCTCGGCGATCTCTTCATCGCTGAAGTGCTCGCGCAGTTTGGCGAATTCTTCGTCGCTGGCATCGCTGTGTGGGGTGTTGGTGACCACTTCGGCCCAGCGCAATGCGGTGCGCTCGCGCTCGGTAAAGAACGGGGCCTCGCGCCAGCCGGCCACGGCGTTCAGGTGGCGCGGATCTTCGCCCATCTTGATGAGGTCGCTCCAGTGCATGTCGATGCAGAAGGCGCAACCGTTGATTTGCGACACGCGCAGCAGCACGAGGTCGACCAGCCTTGCGCCCAGCAAGTCGCGGCGCAGGCCGTTCGACAGGTTCAGCAGGTTGTTGAACGCCTTCGGTGCGAGTTGGAAGTAAGCGATGCGGGGGGCTTGCGACATGAGCGGCTCCTAAAGGGTTTGGGTTGGTGACCAGGAGCGGTGGCAGGCGTTGCGTTGGTGCCTTGCGTCGCTCCATACCTTTAAGACGCCCCGCGCGGCCGGGTTGTGACAGCCCGGCCAAAAAATGTTTCGCTTTTTATGTGCGGGTGCCGATGTGCGCCAGCTTGTCCGGATTGCGTACCACGTAGATGGCCACGATGCGGCCGTTTTCGATGACGAACGACTGGGCCGATTCCAGCGTGCCGTTGACGTAGCGCAGCAGGCCGGGTTCGCCATTCACGCGGGCATGCGCGTAGCGGACTTCGCCCATGGCGCGCACCAGCTCGCAGTAGATCTTGGTGATCTGGCCGGCGTCTTGAATGATGCGCATGAACGAAGGCACCTTGCCGCCGCCGTCGCCCACCAGTTGCGCGTCGTCTGCAAGCAGGGCGCGGATGGCGTCGCGCTGGCCCGTGCGTGAGGCTTCGGCAAAGCGCTCCAGCAAATCCCGATGCGCATCGGGCGCGACATCAAAGCGCGGGCGCTCCTGCTGCACGCGGTCGGATGCGCGGTGCACCATCTGCCGGCACGCGGCTTCGGTTTTGCCCAGGAGGGCGGCAATCTCTGCGTAGTCCTGATCGAACACCTGGCGCATCAGAAAGGCCGCCCGCTCCTCGGGCGAGAGGCGCTCGAGCACCCACAGCAGGGCCATCGACAAGTCGCCGGCCAGTTCCACGGCGGCCTCGGGCGTGGGCGCGGCGGATTCCGGTTCGACCAGGGGCTCGGGCAGCCACCAGCCGACGTACGCTTCGCGCTCGGTCTTGACGGCGCGCAGGCGATCGATCGACAGGCGCGTGACGACGGTCACGAGCCACGCCTCGGCCGATTGCAGCGCGCTCTGATCGGTCTGGTGCCAGCGCATCCAGGCGTCCTGCAGCACGTCTTCCGCGTCAGCCCGGCTGCCGAGCATGCGATAGGCAATCGCAAAGAGACGGGGCCGCGCGGCGGTGAAGGCCTTGTCTTCGCTGTCGGTGCGGAGGGTGTGGTCCGGGTTGGGCTGGGTCATGGCGGGGCGTCGTCTAGGGATGATGCTCCCTAGACGGGCGAGCGCGATCGTTTGTGACAGGGTGCTGCGATTATGCGGCGTTCGTCACATCCCGTGTGTCGGCTGCACCTATGTTGGCGCTGAGCCACGGCATCAGCGCCTGCCGCAGCGTCAACAGGTCGATGGGTTTGCCGAGCAGGTGTGCGCCGGCAATGGGCTCGCCAATCTCGGCCTCCGTGCCGTAGCCGGACATCAGCAGCACGTCCACCTGCGGCTGCAGGCGCAGCAGCGTGCGGGCAAGGTCCGCGCCGGATTGGCCGGGCAGGGTGAGGTCAGTCAGCAGCACCTGAACGGGGTGTGCGCGGGCCAGTGCAAGCGCGTCCTCGGCATTGGCGGCGGCCACGCATTGCAAGCCGAAGGTGGTGAGCACCTCCTGCATGGCTTCGCGCGAGGCGGTGTCGTCTTCCACCAGCAGCACCGTAGGCGGCTGTGACGCGTCTGTCGCCACGGCATGGTCTACCGATGGCGACGCCGATCGCGCGTGGGCCTGCGCGGTGCGGCTCGCGGTGAGCACGTTGCGCACCATGCGCGCCAGGTCGTCACGCCGGTAGGGTTTGCCGAGCAGCGTCACGCCGGGCGGTAGCCGGCCGTCGTGCTGCACCTCGTCACGCGTGTAGCCCGAAACGAGCAGCACCGGCAGGGGCGGCACGCGTTGCGCAGCGCGTATCGACAGTTCGCCGCCCTTGATGGAGCCCGGCATGATCACGTCGGTAAACAGCAGGTCGATGGGCGTGTCGCTGTTCATGAGTTCGAGCGCGGCCTCGCCGTTGGCGGCCGTGAGCACGCGGTAACCGAGCTGGGTCAGCATGTCGACGGCGGTCAGGCGCACGTCGGTATCGTCTTCCACCACGAGGATGGTCTCGCGCCCGCCCATGGGCGTGACGATGGTGTCGCGCAGCTCGACGGCATCGTCCGGGGCCGCCTCCGTGCAGCGCGGGAAGTAGAGCTGCACCGTGGTGCCCTGGCCGACCGTGCTGTCAATGGCAACATGTCCGCCGCTCTGCTTGACGAAGCCAAACACCATGCTCAGCCCCAGGCCTGTGCCGTGGCCGTCGGGCTTGGTGGTGAAAAAGGGCTCGAAGACGTGTTCGACCACTTCGGGCGGCATGCCCACGCCGGTGTCGGTGACAGAGAAGACGAGGTAGTCGCCGGGGGCGGGCTGGTCGCGCCCTTGCGCTTGTGTGTTGCCGAGCGAGACGTTGTTGGCGGCGATGGTCAGCATGCCGCCACCGCGCATGGCATCGCGCGCGTTGATGGCGAGGTTCAGCAGCGCGTTCTCGAGCTGGTTGCGGTCGGCCTGCACGTTCCACAGGTCGTCGGCCAAGCGCGTTTCCACCTTGATGGCTTCGCCCAGCGCACGGTGCAGCATCTCGCTCATGCCTTGGACCAGCCGCGTCGGGTTGACGACCGCCGGAGAGAGCTGCTGGCGCCGCGCAAAGGCAAGCAATTGCGCGGCCAGCGTGGCACCGCGCTGCACGGCTCGCGTGGCGGCGGCAATCCGGTGCTGCACGCGCGTGTTGCCCGGCGCTTCGACTGACAGCAACTGCAGGTTGCCGGCAATCACCTGAAGCACGTTGTTGAAGTCGTGCGCCACGCCGCCGGTCAGATTGCCGATGGCTTCCATCTTTTGAGCCTGGCGCAATTGCGCTTCCACTTCAGCGCGGGCAGACAGTGCATCGGCCACGCGTTGCTCCAGCGTTTCGGTCAATTGGCGCAGGGCCTGTTCGGCGGCCTGCCGTTCGCGCTCGGTCTGCACGCGCTCGGTGGTTTCCACCACGATGGCGAGCACGCCGGCTGGGCTGCCGGTGTCATCGGGCAGCGGGCTGTAGTAAAGGTCCATCCACACGTCTTCGGGGCGGCCATTGCGCAGCAGGACGAGTTCCTTGTCGCGGTACGACAGCGTGCCGCCACCCAGGCAGACATCCATGACGTGCCGGTTGAAGTCGGCCACTTCGGGCCAGCCGAGTTCCACCGGGCAACCAAGAAGATACGGATGACGCCCGCCGGCAAATTCGGCGTAGGCATCGTTGTAGATCATGTAGCCATGGCGGCCCCACAGCATGACCAGCGGCACCGGGCATGCCAGTACCATCTGCACCGCAGCGTGGAGACTGCGCGGCCAGTCCATGATCGGCCCCAGTTCTGTGGAAGCCCAATCGAACGCCAGCACGCGCTGCGCCATCTCACCCTTCCACCCGAGGCAGTCATGGTGATGCGCGAGAAACGGCATAAGGTCTCCTCTGGGGCGGGCCGCACAGTGCACCCGCGTTGCGGTCATTCTAGAAAACGGGGAGGCCGGCCGGCGTCGGCATCAGACGGCTCAAAGCGACATTGCGCACGCAGAAAACGTGCCCGAGGCGGCCGGCACGCTTTGCGCTGGCTGTCTATCATGTGCATCCGTGCCCGCGCAGCCGCGCGCTTCGCACCGGAGTTTTCTACCCACCACACGCCCACACTCGCCAGGAGTTTTCATGAAGTTGATCGGCATGCTTGATTCCCCGTACGTGCGCCGCACGGCCATTTCGCTCAAGCTGCTCGGGCTGCCGTTCGAGCACGCGTCGGTGTCCGTCTTCCGGCATTTCGACCAGTTCAGCGCCATCAACCCGGTCGTCAAGGCGCCCACCCTGGTGTGCGACGACGGCACCGTGCTGATCGACTCAACGCTCATCATCGATTACGCAGAAACGCTGGCGGGCCGCAGCCTGATGCCGGCCGCCATTGCCGAACGCCAGCACGCGTTGCGCGTGATCGGCCTGGCGCTGGCCGCGTGTGAAAAAGCGGTGCAGATCGTGTATGAACACAACCTGCGCCCGACCGAGAAAGTGCACGGGCCCTGGGTCGAGCGCGTGCACAGCCAATTGCTGGCAGCGTTGGAAGCGCTGGAAGCGGAGTGGAAGGACGCGCCGCTGCCTGTGCAGGCAGGCGAGCTGACGCAGGCCGGTGTGACGGTGGCCGTGGCCTGGGCCTTTATCCAGTTGATGGTGCCGGACCGCGTGCCGGCGGCGGATTATCCGCGCCTGGTGGCGTATTCGGCGGCGGCGGAACAGTTGGGCGTTTTTCGTGAGTTGCCGATGGATGCGGTTTGATAGGCCGGCCGATGCGGACTCGCGCCGCGACCGCATCGGCGGCATGCACAACTGGGCTCAGGACGGGCGGCCCCGACGTGCGTACGCGAGCGTCAGAGCCCCGGCGAGCATGGCGCATGCGCCCAGCAGCCCCACGCCTGCGGTTGCCGTGTGTGTCAAGTCCGTCAGCCACCCGATGGCGAACGGGCTGACGAAGCCCGACAGGTTGCCAATCGCGTTGATGAAGCCGATGCCGGCAGCGGCCGCTACGCCGTGCAGGCGTGCCGTGGGCAAGTTCCAGAACAGCGGCAGCGCTGACAGGATGCCGGCCGAGGCCACCGTCAATGCCGCCATGGCTGGCGCAAGCTGGTTCACGGTGAACGCACTCACACAAAAGCCCGCACCTGCCACCAGAGCGCAGGAGCCCACCAGCGTGCCCCAGTTACGCCGCTTGTCGGCTTGCCGTGCCACCACATTCATGGCCACCATGGCAACCGCATAAGGTATGGCGCTCAACCAGCCGACCGTGACGGTACTGGCGATGCCGGCAGTGCGAATCACGCTCGGTAGCCAGAAGCTCACGCCATACAGCCCTGCCAGCAGCAGGAAGTAGATCAGCGCAAACAGCATGACCGTGCCGTTGAGGATGTCCGACGCGCGATGCAGCCGCGCCTGCGCCGGTGCAGCCTTGGCGAGATCGGCTTCCAGAAGGGCCAGCGCATCGGCACTGAGCCAGCGCACTTCGCGCGGTCGGCTCGGCAAGAGAAAGAACACCAGCACACCCACCAGCGCCGAAGGCAGCCCCTCCAGCGCAAACATCCAGCGCCAGCCGGCGTGCCCGAGCTGCCCGTCGAACGCAGCCAGGATCCATCCGGACAACGGGCCGCCCACAATGCCCGCCACGGCCGTGGCACTCATGAACAACGTGGTCATGCGGCCACGCCGGTGCGCGGGGAACCAGTACGTCAAATACAGCACGATGCCGGGAAAGAACCCCGCTTCGGCCACGCCAAGCAGGAATCGCAGCACGTAAAACCCGGTCGTGCTCTGCACCCAGCCCATGGCCGCCGACAGCAGCCCCCACGACACCATGATCCGTGCGATCCAGGCGCGCGCGCCCAGCCGATGCAGCAGCAGGTTGCTTGGCACCTCGAAGAAGAAATAGCCGAGGAAGAAGATGCCTGCGCCGAGTCCGTAGGCGGTGGCGCTCAGGCTCAGGTCCGCCGCCATCTGGAGCTTGGCGGTGCCGATATTGACGCGGTCGAGGTAGGCCAACACCTGGGCCACCAACAGGATTGGCATCAGCCGCCAGGCGATGCGGCGGTAGAGGGCATCGAGGGCAGGGTCGTCAGGCACGGCGTGTGGCAGCGCGGGCGAGGTGGGAGGAACGGGGGAAGCGGGCGCGGGCTGGGCCAGCGCACCGGCGTGCGGGTGCGTGTTCATGCGGTCTCCTGGTTTGTTGTTGTGGGCGGTATGGAATGGACAGGCGGGCTAGCCAGGGGCGCGCGAGTCGGTCTTCTGGTACAGCGTGCGGTCGAGCGTTTCAACCAGCACGCAGCATTGCCACCAGGCGCCGGCGTCTGGGCTGGCGGCAATGGCGTCGCGCAGCACGACGTGGATGACTGCAGCCATGTCGCGCTGCATCTGGGCAGGGCGCGGGTTGGTCAGCCCCAGACGGGCGACGACGAATTGCGCTTGTGCGTCGTCGCCGGCGAGATACGTTTCGGCGATATGCACGCGGCTCTTGAGGTCGGTCAGCCGCGCGCTGCCGCTGTCGGCCAACTGCTGGTGGATCGTGCGCAATAGCGCGGGAAAGTCCAGGCGACGTGCCAGCGGCTCCGTCGCTTCGATCACGATATGCGGCATGGCTATGCGTGCAGGGGGGTGAGTAGCCGGGCCGGCGTCAGATGGTTTCGGGCTCGCGCACGCTCAGCGGGCTCCCGGCCGTGTAGCGGGCGATCTCGTCCTTGCGCAGGAAGGCCACGCCGGGGTGCTGCTTGGCGTAGCGCAGGAAGGCGTCCCACGCGCGCACCATCTGCGGCGTGCCGCTGATGCGGTCGTGCGCACTGATCGACATCATGCGGCGGCGCGAGCCAGCTTCTTCGTAGAGCTGGTCGAAGTCGAGCTTGATCTGCTCAAGGAATGCTGAGGGCGAATAGTTGCGGCCTTCGACCAGCAGGATGTCGTTGTTGCGCAGCGTGTAGGGCACGACCACGAAGTCGCGGCCGTTGACCTGTTCGATGAAGGGCTCGTCGCGGCTGAGGTCATCGATGTGATACAGGTAGCCCAGCTCTTGCAGCAGCGACAGCGTATTAGGGCCGCGTCGCAACCAGTTGCAGTTGTAGCCCACGGGGCGCTGGCCCGTCACTGCTTCGACCATCGTCATGGCTTCGCTCAGGAAGGCGCGTTCCTGGGCGCGCGTCATGGCGTATTGCGAACTCCAGCGCGGGCCGTGTCCGGCGGCCTCGTGGCCGCGAGCGACGATCTCACGCGCCAGTTCAGGGTGGCGCTGCGCAGCCTCGCCGATCATGTGCGAGGTCACCTTCACACCGTGTCGGTCCCACAGGTCGAGCATGCGCGGAATGCCCTCGCGGTAACCGTAGGCAAACCACGTGTTGGTGGCCGGGTCGGACGGCATGCTGGCCGGAAAGTCGATCTTGGGGAACGGGCTGTCGGTGCCCTTGGGTGGCTGGCCGCCGGCCTCGAACTGCATTGAGATGGAGATGACAAGGCGGATGCCGTCGGGCCAGAACTGGCCTGCACCTGGCGCGCCCGCCGTCGCAGGGGCGTTGGCTCGCGGTGTCTGCGCGGTGGCGTTGCCGGCCAGCAGCGCGCCGGCAGCCAGGGCGCTTGCCCCGGCGCCTGCACGGCTGAGAAACGTGCGGCGGCCGGCGTGCGGCGGGGCGACAGCGATGTCGACGTGGGCGTCGGTGGAGGGCGGGGTATCAAGCAGTCGGGTCATGGCGCAAGCGCAAACGTGAAAGACCGGGGCATGCTAGCCTTCGCGAAATCGCTGAAATACCGCTGCCAATAGGAAACATCCTTTCCGAAACGCGAAGAATTACCCCATGCTCGACAACCTGCCCGCGCTCATTTCGTTTGCCCGTATCGTTTCCGCCGGCAGCCTGTCCGGCGCGGCGCGCGAGATGGATTTGCCGCTGTCGGTGGTCAGCAAACGCCTGGCGCAGCTCGAAGCGGCCTTGGGCGTACGCCTGATCCAGCGCACCACGCGCCGTCAGACGCTGACTGAAGAGGGCGCGTTGTTCCACAGCCGCGTGGTGCGCATCCTTGATGAAATCGAACAAGCAGAGTCGCTGTTGATGCAGCGTCGCCAGGCTGTGAGCGGCCTGCTGCGCGTGACCGCGCCCGGCCAGCTCGGGCGTCGACGCATTGCGCCCATCGTGGCGGCGTTTCAGCGGGAGCATCCGCAACTGAGCGTGCAGCTTGAGCTGACCGACGCCGTGGTCGACCTGATCGACAGCGGTTACGACATGGCCATCCGCTTTGGCGCGCTGACCGATTCGACGCTGATCGCGCGGCCGCTGGCGCCAAATTTTCGGGTGCTATGCGCCTCGCCGGACTATCTGGCCGAGCATGGCGCGCCGGTGCATCCGGCAGACCTGGTGCGGCATCGGTGCATCCTCATCGGTGACCAGCGCCGTGCCGACTGGCGCTTCAGCGGCGGCGGCGAAGAGCACACCGTGCGCGTGACCGCATCCATCGTCACCAACGACGGCGAAGCCGCGCATGCGCTGGCGGCCGAAGGCGCGGGCATTGCCGTCAAATCCATCTGGGACGTGGGCGACGATCTGCTGGCCGGGCGTCTGGTGCGCGTGCTGCCGGGGCATTCTGTGTCGGCCGCACCGCTGCACGCGATCTATCCGCATAGCCAGCACCTTGCGCCCCGCGTGCGCGTGTTTGTCGATTACGTACGGGATCGGCTGCAGCGGGACTGGCGGTGGGATGCGCTTTGACTGCGCTGTAGAGGCACCCCGGCGGGCATGGTTTGCTGAAGCGTCAGGCCACCTGCGGCTCGATGTTGGCCTGACGGTACAGCCCGCCCACCAGGTCCGATTCCGTGACGATGCCGGCCAGCCGGCCGTCGGTATCCAGCACCGGAATGTGGTGGTGGCCGGCGCTGGCAAACATCGGCACCAGATCCGACATGGGCGCAGTGGCAGCGATGGTCTGCACGCGCGTCTTCATATGATCGGCCACGCGCGGCGGTGTGAGGGCGCCGATGCTGAACCAGCGGCGCAGCGTCTGGCGCATGTCTGCCGGCGCCAGGCCGAGCAGGTCGACGCGCGTGACGATGCCCACCACGCGCCGCGCTTCGTCCACTACCGGCAACGCCTTGAAGCCATGCTGACGCAGCAGTTGCAGCGCGCGCGGGATTGACGTGCTGGCCGAAACCGTGACCACCGGCGTGGTCATGATGTCGGCGCAGGTGAGCGCCTGGAACGTGCGGGTGTAGGCCTGGAGCTGCATCTCGCGCAGCACGGCTTCAATGTCTTCGGGATCGATGTCGAGCAGCTCGCTCTGACGGCGGAGCGCGGCGACGATGTCGGCGCGGGTGAAGCCGGCTGCGGTGGGCGGACGCTCAGCGGCGGGCAGGCGTTGCGCGTGCGGATACCGGTGGCCCGTGGCCGCGTGGTACGCCAGCGCGCCCACCAGCAGCAGCGCTGACTGGACCAGGATCGGCTCCAGCACGAAGCGATAGCCCAGCGCATGCACGGCCGGGCCGCCGATCACTGCGGTGAGGGCCACCGCGCCAGAAGGCGGGTGCACGCAGCGCAGGGCAAACATGCCGGCGATCGCTACCGAGATGGCCAGCGCCGACGCAATCACCGGATCATCCACCAGCAGCGCGAACGTTACGCCCACGGTGGCCGCCACCAGGTTGCCGCCGATGATCGACCACGGCTGCGCGAGCGGACTGGCCGGCACCGCAAACAGCAGCACGGCCGAGGCGCCCATGGGCGCGACCAGCAGCGGGATCAGCGTGGCAGCGCCCGGCACCATCTTCATCATCGTGCCGGTAAACAGGATGCCGACAAGTGCGCCGACGGCGGAGCGGACGCGTTCGCTCCACCGCACCGTCACGGGTGCAGGAATGAAGCTGTGGAGCCAGCGGCGCAGGGCGGGATGCAGAGGTGAAGCGGACATGGTCGACGGGACGGCGATTGCCCGGACCAGGCTTCACCAAAGTCAAAGAGTGCAGCCGGCGATTGTATCACTCTGTGACATAACGCACTGTCAGCGCTGTCATGACGCGGAATGCCCCAATGTAGGGCGAAGATCACGCAGATTTGTCAACGAAACGTCACCGTTATTTCACGGCGCGTGCCGAGACTGCTGGGCTTTCCAGCGCCCTGTGCGGGTTGCGAGCCCGCCGCACCATGTCCTTCATTGTCCGCCCTGCGTTTTCCCGTCCGCGTCTTTGCTCCAGCCTCGTTGCGCTTTTCGGCGCCCTCGCGCTCACCGCGTGCGGCGGCGGTGATGACACGTCCAACAATGGCACGCCGGTCGCCACCACGCAGGCCATTCCGGCGCCGCCCGCAGACCCGGGCTTTGTCGACACGGCTGCCGTGGCCAGCGGCGTACCGGCGTTCGTCGACAACATCGCCACCAACCAGCGCGGCGATGCGCGCTACGCCACGCTCGGCACCAACGCCGGTGTGCGCTTGTTCACGCGCTTTCTCGACCTGTGGCAGCCGCTGACGGAAATCGTGGATGCAGGGGTGAGCGCGCCGGCCAACGGGTCGTTCCCGGCGGTGGTCGCGTCCACGTGGACGGGCCTGCCCAATGACGGCACGGCCGGCGGCACGCAGCTCAATCTGCCGGTCTTGAACGCAAACGTTCAATACGTGGTGAATGCGACCACCAACCGCACGCAGGCCCAGGCCGACGCGGCGTACTTTGACGACCGCCGCGGCAAGGGCTACAGCGTGACCGACGGCATGGGGCCGCTGACCACCGCGTGGCGCACGCTGGCGCAGCAGACCACGTCCATCACCACCGTGCCGGCCGATGCCACCACCGTGCTCTACAACGACAGCGGCAACAACACGGGCGTGGGCACCTCGGGTGGCAATACCGCCTTCGGCAAGGTCGTGGACCTGATCAACACGGTGGGCAACAACGCATCCACCGAGCCTTCCAAGCGTTTCTACAAATATGCGCGGCCATACCGCTGGAGCAACGGCGTGGTTGTCGTGCCGACGCTGGTGCCGGCCGAGAGCCCGACGCCCACGACCGACGGTGGCTTCATCAGCGGCCACTCGGCCGAGGCGACGCGCGATGCGGTAGCCATGGCGTACTTGGTACCCGAGCGCTTCCAGCAGATGCTGGCGCGCGGCCTGGAACTGGGCGAGAACCGCATCCTGGCCGGCATGCATTCGCCGCTGGACGTGATGGCGGGCCGCATGATCGGCATCGCTGCGGCCGCGGCCAACTTGGTCGACCCGGCCAACGCCACGCTCAAGGCGGCCGCCTTCACGCAGGCGCACACCGCGCTGATGGCGCAGACCGGCACGGATGCCACGACCTTCCCGACGCTGGCCCAGTCCGGCACGCCGGCCACTGACCGCTTTGCCGACTACGCCACCAACCAGGCCAATTTCACGCGCCGCATGACGTTTGGCTTCACGCAGATCGGCGCGACGACGCTTGCGCCGGTAGTGCCCAAGGGCGCCGAGGTGCTGCTGGAAACGCGCTTCCCGTACCTGAGCGCCGATCAGCGCCGCGTGGTGCTGAAGACGACGGAGCTGGCGTCCGGCTACCCCGTGCTCGACGACGCCGAAGGCTGGGGCCGCCTCAACCTGTTCGCGGCGGCCGACGGCTACGGCGCGTTCAACGGCAACGTGATCGTGTCGATGGATGCAACGCAGGGCGGCTTCAACGCGGCCGACACGTGGCGCAACGCCATCTCCGGCGCGGGCAAGCTCACGCTGCAAGGCACCGGCAGGCTGCGTCTGGCAGGCGCCAACACGTACACCGGCGGCACGCAGGTTGCAGGCGGCGTGCTGGAAGCCGATTCGGCCAACGCGTTTGGTACGGGCGATGTGTATGTCGGCGCCGGCACGCTGGCCGTCAAGGCGCCGGCAGCGGTGGCCATTGCGGGCAAGTTCACGCAACTGCAGGGCACCACGCTGGATCTGGCCATCGGCCCGAACGGTCAGGGCAAGCTGAGCGTGGCGGGCCTCACCACGATTGCCGGCGGCACGCTGCACGTGAAATTCGTGAACGGCTACGCGCCCAAGGTGGGCGACACCATCGCCGTGGTGGATGGCGCGGGCAGCAACCGCCAGTTCGCGTCGGTGGTCGTTGACGGCTTCAAGGCCACGGCCATCTACACGGCCACCGGCATCCAGATCCACCTGGACGCCTGACCGTCTGAACGCTCACCGGAGCGGCAGAAGCACGTCCGTCACGGCTTCGTGTTCGGGCACGTCGGGGTAGAAGCGCACGCGCCGGAACAGCAACGGCGCGTCGCGCAATTCCTCGCCGCTGGCGGGCAGCCAATCCGCATACAGGTACGCCACGCTCTGGCCGAGCGTGTCGTCGGAGCCCGTGTGGCGCAGCACGGCGTAGCGGCCGGCTGCTAGCGTCTTGGCCACCACGCCCGCAGCACTGGGTGCGACCGGTGCGGGCGTGGCGGCGCAGATGTCCATGCGGAACGCCTCGGGCGGCACATCGTCGGGGTTGTCATAGATGACGTTGTACGTGGCCGAAACGCTCGGGTGCAGCCGATGCTCGCGGCGCCAAGCGATGAACGTGCGGATCGTCTCGCCCAGACGCGCTGGGTCACCGCGGTGTTCGATGGCGGCGACGGGCACGGCCTCGCGCTCGACGATCTCGACGGAATGGAGTTGTGGTTGTGCTGGCATGTGTTGGCTCCTGAGGGCGCGCAGCGCCTGTAGATCGGTCGCCCAGGATGCCCACTGCGGCGCCGCCCGAAATGCCGACGGCGATTGCCCCGCCTGCCTGCGGAACGCCCGCGCAAATGCTTCCGGCCCTTCATATCCGCACGCCAGTGCGATGTCGGTGATGCGCACATCGTCGCGATAGGCGAGTTGATGCGCGGCACGCTTCAGGCGCAGCAACTGCACGTAGCGCCCGACGTTCATGCCGAACAGCAACGAGAACTGACGGTGGAAGTGGTAGCTGGAAAACGCCGCCACGTCGGCCAACCCATCCACGTCCAGCGTGTCTTCCAGATGCGCGTCGATGTGTGCGAGCACGGCGCGGAAGCGGGCGAGGTAGCGTTCGGTGGCGGTGGTCAATGCGGTGGCTCCTGGGTGGCGATACGGTATCGCCGGCAGGTGGGACGCGCCTGATCGAAATTGCGCAATCGCCTGCCGTGATCACTGGCCCGTGCCGCTTGCCATGGGGCGAGGTTGGGCACATGCGGCGCATATCGGCGCCGCCTTGGCGTCCCTAGAGTGGGTTGTGCCGTGAGGACGGTTCCTTGCGGTGCGCCGGCATACAGGCCGGTGGCTCACGCTCATGGATGACGAGGCCACATCATGGCAGAACAGACGCTCTACACATCGCACAACAACTATTCGAGCCTGCAGACGCAGGGCGGCGGGACCGACACCGAACGCCGCCTCGGCTGGTGCGCCGCCGCCAGCGCGCTCTGGTGCAAGAACACGCTGGACGCGTCGACTGCGCCCAAGGATTCCGATCCGAGCAAGCTGCGCGCCGGCATCTTGCAGGTCAAATATCGTTGGGATCCGAATGGCAATGGGCAGGACGTGCTGAACCTGCTGCACAACTTGGAGCTGAACGGCACGCGCGTGGCCGACAATGTGGCGCTGGCCGCCATGCTGGATACGGTGGTCGGCACGCCCGGTGTGTATTGGATTGCGGATGAAACGCATGCAATGGCAGTCGACACGCGCGCCGGCCGGCAATTGTTCTACGACATCGAGAACGGACTTTTCCAGTACGCCAGCGGCGCCGAATTGCGCCAGGGCATTCAGTCGCGCTACGGCAAATCGCAGGAGTGGACGGCTTTCCGCGTCACGCATCAGTGAGCGAGCGTAGCGCCCAAGAAAAAACCGCCCCGAAGGGCGGTTTTCTTTGATGCGAGCGCTGGCTCAGGCAAACGCCTTGGCCGGCTCGCCCGCCAGGCCAGCCGCTTCGCGCAGCAGCAGGGCCTTGTCGGTGGCCTCCCAGCTGAACTCCGGCTCTTCGCGGCCGAAGTGGCCGTACGCGGCGGTCTTTTCGTAGACCGGGCGCAGCAGGTCCAGCATCTGCACGATGCCCTTCGGGCGCAGGTCGAAATGCTCGTGCACGAGCTTGGCGATCTGGTCGTCCGGGATCACGCCCGTACCTTCCGTGTACACCGTGATGTTGATCGGGCGTGCCACGCCAATCGCGTAGCTCACTTGCACCTGGCATTGGCGCGCCAGGCCGGCGGCCACCACGTTCTTGGCCACGTAGCGCGCGGCGTAGGCGGCCGAACGGTCGACCTTCGACGGGTCCTTGCCCGAGAACGCACCGCCGCCGTGAGGGGCTGCGCCACCGTACGTGTCGACGATGATTTTGCGGCCGGTCAGGCCGCAGTCGCCTTGCGGGCCGCCGATGACGAAGCGGCCGGTCGGGTTCACGAGGTACTTGGTGTCGGCCAGCATGTGCGACGGCAGCACCGGCTTGATGATCTCTTCGATCACGGCTTCGCGGATGGCCTCTTGCGACATTTCCGGCGCGTGCTGGGTGGACAGCACCACGGTATCCACGCTGTGCGGCTTGCCGTTCACATAACGCACGGTCACCTGCGATTTGGCGTCCGGGCGCAGCCAGGGCAGGCGGCCGTCGCGGCGCAGTTGCGACTGGCGCTCGACCAGGCGATGCGCGTAGTAGATCGGGAAGGGCATCAGTTCGGGCGTTTCATCGCACGCGTAGCCGAACATCAGGCCCTGGTCGCCGGCGCCCTGGTTCAGGTAGTCGTCCGATGCGCGGTCCACGCCCTGCGCGATGTCCGGCGATTGCTTGTCGTAAGCGACGAGGACGGCACAGCCCTTGTAGTCGATGCCGTAGTCGGTGTTGTCGTAGCCGATGCGCTTGATGGTCTCGCGCGCAACGTGGATGTAGTCGACGTTGGCCGTCGTGGTGATTTCACCCGCGAGCACCACCAGGCCGGTGTTGCACAGCGTTTCTGCTGCGACGCGCGCATATTTGTCCTGGGCGAGGATGGCGTCCAGGATGGCGTCGGAAATCTGGTCGGCGACCTTGTCGGGATGGCCCTCGGAGACCGACTCCGAGGTGAAGAGGAAGTCGTTTGACACGGCTGTTAGCTCCAGATTGGCTATCACGTTGCCAATCCGTTAAGCCACGGCCGGCGACGCTTTAGCGGTATTTAGCAACCTTGCCGAGGTTTGTGGCCAAGCAAGGATTCGCCCCGCAAGTTGTCAGTTAACTCGGCGAATCGCGCTATTATACGCGGCACTTTTCTGGGCCGCAGCAAGGCCTGCCAAGACCCTGCTCCCCTGTCGACTGCGACCAACACATTGCAGCGTACGCACGCATGACCTTCCTCTACTGGCTGTTTTCACGCCTGCCCCTGCCAGTGCTGCAGGCGCTGGGCGGCTGGCTGGGAGCGTTGGCCGCCAAGGTGCCCGGCCGCTATCACGACCGGCTCATCGCCAACTTCCGCCACGCCTATCCCGACGTCACGCCCGCCATGCTCAAAGAGGCCGGGCGCTCCGCCGGCCGGATGGTGTTCGAGATGCCGTACTTCTGGGTGCGCAAGAACGGGGCGCAGGTCGCTCCGCACCTGTTCGACGTCTGCCGGTCTGTGATCGAACGGGCGCTTGCCGACGGGCGCGGCCTGATCTTCCTCACGCCGCATCTGGGCTGCTTCGAGGTCTTGCCGCAGGCCTACGCGAACGAGCATCCGGTCACATCGCTGTTCAAGCCGCCGCGCAAGGAAAGCCTGCGCACCTGGATCGAGAACATGCGCAAGGGGCCTAACATGCACATGGCGCCGGCGGACCCGCGCGGTGTGCGCATGCTCGTGCGCGCACTCAAGCGCGGTGAGGCTATTGGCATCCTGCCCGACCAGACGCCCACCGGCGGCGAGGGCGTATGGGCGCCGTTCTTCGGCAAGCCGGCCTATACGATGACGCTGGTGCACCGTTTGCACCGGCTGACAGGTGCGCCGGTCGTGGCCTTGTTTGCCGAGCGACTGCCGCGCGGCGCGGGCTACCGCCTGCACGTGGAAGAGATCGGCGATCTGCCTGAAGATGCCACGCAGGCCGCCACCCGCATCAATGCCGCCATTGAACGGTTGATTGCCGTGGCGCCGACGCAATATCTCTGGGGCTATAACCGCTACAAGCATCCCAAGGGCGCGGACGCTCCGCCTGCTGCCTGACACTGCTGCCTTTATGGAACGTTTCTCTGCCAAACTCGGACTCGGCTTTTTGTGGCTGTTGTCCTTCCTGCCGTACGGTTTTGTCGCGCGTTTTGGCGAAGGCCTGGGCGGGCTGCTGTACCGCATTCCCAATGGCCGCCGCCGCGTGGTGCTGGCCAACCTGCGCGCCTGTTTTCCCGAGAAGTCCGACGCCGAGCGTGAAGCCATGGCGCACGACGTCTTCCGCAAGGTCTTCCGCAGCTTTGCCGAGCGCTCGTTTGCGTGGTTCGCATCAGAAAAGCGCCTGATGCGCGTGGTGAAGATCGACGACCAGGCCAATCTGCCGGCGCTCCACGGCCAGCCGCACATTCTCGTCACCCTGCATCTGTCAGGTGTGGAGATCGGCGCGCTGGCACTGACGGACTACCTGCGCACGCACGTCGGCAACGCGGGCTGCTCGCTGTACACGCGCATGGCCAATCCGGTGCTCGATGACGCCATCAAGGCGCTGCGCAGCCGCTTTGGCGCGACCATGGTGTCGCGCAACGAAAACATCCGCCAGATCATGCGCACCATCAAGCGCGGCGAGGCGCTGCAGCTCATCTCCGACATGGATTTCGGCGAGCGCGACTCCGAGTTCGTGCCGTTCTTCGGCGTGCCGGCGCTCACGCTCAACGCCATTCCGCGCATGGCGTCGATGACGGGCGCCAAGGTCGTGCCGATGTACACCGAGATCCTGCCGAACTACGAGGGCTATGCGCTGCGCATCCTGCCCGCGTGGGAGAACTACCCCACCGGCGACCTGACCGCCGATACGCGCCGGATGAACGCCTTCTTTGAAGACGCGATCCGCCCGCGCATCACCGAGTATTACTGGGTGCACAAGCGCTTCAAGCACCGCCCAGAGGGCATGCCGGGCATTTATTGATGCCTGCAGCCGGCCCGGGGCAACCGGGGCCGGCTCGCTTTAGAATGGGCGTTTTCCGAACGCTCATCGCCGCATCTGTGCGGCCCGCCATGAAACTGCACTTCACCAAGATGCACGGCGCGGGCAACGACTTTGTCGTGCTCGACGGCATCCAGACCCCCATCGACTTCACGCCCGAGCAATGGGCTGCCATTGCTGACCGCCACTTTGGCGTGGGGGCGGACCAACTCCTGCTGGTCGAGCGTTCGACACGGCCCGACGTCGATTTTCGCTACCGCATCTTCAATCACGACGGCGGCGAGGTGGAGCACTGCGGCAACGGTGCCCGCTGCTTCGTCAAGTTCGTCACCGACCGGGGTTTGACCGATAAGCGCACCGTGCGCGTGGAAGTCATGAACGGCATTGCCACGCTGACGATGCAGGACGACGGCCAGGTCACAGTTGACATGGGCGCACCGGTGTTCGAGGCGGCGCGCCTGCCGTTCCTGCCCGAGGGCCTGCCCACCCGCGTCGAAGGCGACGACACGCAGCACGCGCTGCAGATCAACGGCCGCACTGAATGGCTGTCGACCGTGTCGATGGGCAATCCGCACGCCGTGCAGATCGTCGACGATACGGAGGCCTTTCCCGTACTGGAAGACGGCCCGTTGATCGAATCGCATGCCGTGTTTCCGCGTCGCGTGAATGCGGGTTTCATGCAGATCGTCGATCGCCATTCCGTGCGTCTGCGCGTGTACGAGCGCGGCGCGGGCGAGACGCTCGCCTGTGGAACCGGCGCGTGCGCAGCGGTGGTGGCCGGCATCCGCCGTGGCCTGATCGATTCGCCCGTCAAGGTGGCCACACATGGCGGCGATCTGACCATCGCGTGGGCGGGCGTTGGCCAGCCGGTCATGATGACGGGGCCCGCCACAACCGTCTTTGAAGGCACGTTGGACCTGGATGCGCTCAAGCTGACCGCCGCCGCGCATTGATACCTCGGATAGCGCACGGCGGCCTGCCGCCTACCTCAGAACAACAAGCCAACAAGGAGATACCGTGGCATCCAGCGGCAAGAACCCGATTGACTCCTGGTATTTCGACGGCAGCAGCAAGTTCAAGATTGCCAAGTTCGATCCTGCCGCCAAGCCGTGCACCACAGGCAGTAAGGCCGGTGACCTGGCGCAGCTGGCCGAACTGTCTGCGCGCATTGAGGCACTCCAGGACATTTTCTATGCTGAGCATCGGCGCAAGTTGTTGGTCGTGCTGCAAGGCATGGATACCGCGGGCAAGGATGGCACGGTACGCACCGTGTTCCGTGCGCTCGACCCGCTCGGTCTGCGCGTAAAGGGCTTCAAGGTGCCGACGCCCCTGGAGCTGGCGCACGACTTTCTCTGGCGCATCCATGCGGAGGTGCCGGCCGCTGGCGAGATCGTCATCTTCAATCGCAGCCATTACGAAGATGTGCTGGTCACTCGCGTGCATGGAGACATCGACGCCGCCGAGTGCAAGCGCCGCTATGCTCACATCAACGCTTTCGAGCAGATGCTGGCCGAGACCGGTACCACCATCGTCAAGTGCTTTTTGCATATCTCCAAGGATGAGCAGCGCGACCGGCTGCAGGAGCGCATCGACGATCCGCAGAAGCACTGGAAGCTCGGGATGGCGGACATTGAAGAACGCAAGCTCTGGGATGCCTACATGGCCGCCTACGAAGACGCGGTCAATGCCACAGCCACCCCGCACGCGCCGTGGCACATCATTCCGGCCAACTCCAAGTCGCATCGCAGCCTGATGGTGGCGGAGATTCTGCTGCAGGTGATGGAGCGGCTGAAGCCGGAGTATCCGGCGGGGAATCCGGCGTTTAAGGGGCTGAAGATCGAGTAGGGTGTTGGGTTGTGGGTTTATGAACCACAAAAAACAAAACCCCGGCGAAGTCCATCAACCGGGGTTTCCCAACAGCACAGCAAAAAGCGTCAGATCGCGCTAACGCCGTATTTGTCCCGATAGGCCGCAGCCTTTTCACGATACCCAGCCAGCGCCGGATCACCAGCCCCATCCAGATACCCCAGCAGATCATCCAGGTTGGCAATCGACACAACGGGCATCCCATACTGAGCCTGCACATCCTGCACCGCAGAGCGCTCGCCGATATCCACAGCATTGCCGCTGCGCTCCATCCGATCCATCAGGATCAGCACGGCAGCCGGCGTCGCGCCAGCGGCGCGAATCAGCTCAACCGACTCGCGCACCGAAGTGCCAGCGGAAATCACGTCATCGACGATCACCACGCGCCCTTGCAGCTTCGCGCCGACCAGGCTGCCGCCTTCGCCGTGGTCCTTGGCTTCCTTGCGGTTGTACGCAAAGCCCACATTGCGGCCCAGGCCCGCGAGCGCCACGGCGGTGGCCGATGCCAGGGTGATGCCCTTGTAGGCCGGCCCGAACAGCATGTCGAACTCGACACCCGAGTCCAGCAAGGTTTTCGCATAGAATTGCGCGACTTGGCCCAGCAGCGCGCCGTCTGCAAACTTGCCGGCGTTGAAGAAATAGGGCGACGTCCGCCCCGCCTTGGTCACGAATTCCCCGAACGACAGCACGCCGGCTTCCACCGCAAAGCGGATGAAGGATTGGCGCAACTCGCTGTTTTGGCTCATCTTTTTTCTCTGGTCTGCAAAAAAGTCCCGCCATGTTACGCATCATTTCCGCCAACCTCAACGGCGTTCGCTCCGCTGCCAGCAAAGGCTTTTTCGAATGGATGGGCAAGCAGGACGCCGATTTCGTCTGCGTGCAGGAACTGAAATGCGCGCAAGACGACATGACGCCTGAATTCCTGGCGCCGCACGGCTACCACGGCGTGTTCCAGCACGCGGTGAAGAAGGGTTACAGCGGCGCGGGCATCTACACGCGCCACAAGCCCGACGAGGTCATCATCGGCTTCGATAACGGCGAGTTCGACGCCGAAGGCCGCTACGTCGAAGCCCGCTACGGTAAGCTGTCGATCATCTCGGTCTACGTGCCGTCGGGCTCCAGCGGCGAAGAGCGCCAGCAGGCCAAGTTCCGCTTCATGGACCTGTTCATGGATCACCTGAAGGACCTGCGCCACGAAAAGGGCCGCGAGGTCGTGCTGTGCGGCGACGTCAACATCGTCCACAAGGAAATCGACATCAAGAACTGGAAGGGCAACCAGAAGAACTCCGGCTGCCTGCCTGAAGAGCGCGCGTGGCTGACCAAGCTGTTTGACGAGGTCGGCTATGTGGATGTTTTCCGCACGCTGGACGACCGCCCCGAGCAATACACGTGGTGGAGCAACCGCGGCCAGGCTTACGCAAAGAACGTCGGGTGGCGGATCGATTACCAGATCGCCACGCCAGGCATTGCCGCCACCGCGCGCCGCACGTCGATCTTCAAGGACATCAAGTTCAGCGACCATGCGCCGCTGACGATCGATTACGACACCAAGGTGCATTGGTAAGCACTTTATTGCGCTGCCGCAGACATTTCTTCGTCAGCCGCTACAATGCAAAACTCACGCGCCGGCATGGGGCCGGCGTTGTGCTTTTTGCTCCTCTGTTTTTAGCGAGATCGCCATGGCATTCAAGGTTTTCGTCGACGGTCAGGAAGGCACCACGGGCCTTCGCTTGCTCGACTATCTGTCGCAACGTGACGATATCGAGCTGCTGCGCATCGCCGAAGACAAGCGCAAGGATTCCGCCGAGCGCGCCAAGTTCCTGAATGCCGCCGATGTCGCATTCCTGTGCCTGCCGGACGTCGCCTCGCGCGAGGCCGTCTCGCTGGTCAACAATCCGAACACCTGCATCATTGACGCCAGCACCGCGTTCCGCACGTCGGACGACTGGGTCTACGGCCTGCCCGAACTGGCTCAGGGCCAGCGCGAGCGCCTGCGCAACACCAAGCGCATCGCCGTGCCGGGCTGCCACGCCAGCGCCTTCGTGCTGCTGATGCGCCCGCTGGTGGAAGCGGGCATCGTGCCGGCCGACTACCCGGTCACCGCGTTCTCGCTCACCGGCTACAGCGGCGGCGGCAAGGCGATGATCGCCGACTACCTCGCCGCCAATAATCCGAAGCTCGACAGCCCGCGCCCGTACGCGCTGGCACTGGCACACAAGCACCTGCCGGAGATGCGCGTGCAGAGCAAGCTGTCGCTCGCCCCGATTTTCACGCCGGTGGTCGGTAACTTCCTCAAGGGCCTGGCCGTGACGATCGGCCTGCACCCGCAGCATCTGGCACGCAAGGCGAGCCCGGCAGACATCGCCAAGGTGTTTGCCGATTATTACCAGGGCGAGCAGTTCATCCGCGTGGCGCCGGCTGACAACGTTACGACGCTCGACAACGGCTTCTTCGATGTGCAGGGCGCCAACGACACCAACCGCGCCGACCTGTTCGTGTTCGGCTCCGACGAGCGCATGGTCGTCACCGCGCGTCTGGACAACCTGGGCAAGGGCGCGGCCGGCGCCGCGGTGCAATGCATGAACGTGCATCTGGGCGTGGACGAAGCGACCAGCCTGCACGTGGAAGCGCCGATTCCTGCAGCCGGCGCCGAGCACGCCGTGCGCGAAGCCGCTCCAGGTTTTGCGAGCTGATTGCCGCCTGAGCTGAAACGAAAAACGCGCCTTCGGGCGCGTTTTTCTTTGCCGGCGCGACTTACTTGCTTTGCGCGCCTGCCGGAATGTTGAACAGCATGCCGCCGCCGTTGCCGCCCGCCATCACGCTCGGCGTCACGCCGTTCCATTTCTCGATGGCGGCGCGTTCGAGTTTCAGGCGTTCCCACGCAAGCAGGCGGTCATCCAGCGATGAGGCGAGCGCATGGTTGGCCGCGGCTTCGCCTTCCGCAATCGCCACCTTCTTCTTGGCTTCGGCCTGGGCGGAACGCACTTCGTTCTCGGTGCGGATCGCGTCCTGGATGGCCTTGGTCTTTGCGCTCACCGCATCGAGCAACGCACGCGGCGGACGCAGCGAGCCGACAATGCCGAACTGCTTGATCGACACGCCCAGCGGTGCAAGCCGCGCGTCCAGCTCGTTGGTCAGCCGCGCGACGAACTCTTCCTTCTTGCCGCCGTTCACGTCATCAAAGTTGTATTCGGAGCCGATGGCGACGATCACGTTGCGTGCCGTGTCGCGCAGGTAGCCGTGCGTGAAGGTCTCGATGCGATCGGCGCGGAAGTTGGTGTAGAACGCCGGCACCTTGTCGCGGTCGAGCTGGTACGAGACGGCCACGTCCACATTCACGGGCACGGCGTCCTTGGTATTGAACGTCAGCTCTTCGTTGAGCGCGTGGCCTTCGTTCACATCCTGCGTCCAGATCACGCGCTGCACGTAGGTCGGGTACTGGATGATCGCCGTCTGCACAGGGTTGTAGAAGACGAACCCGGTGACGACGTTTTCATGTGTGATACCGCGATCGACGAGCCGGTTGATCTTGATGCCCGTGTAGCCGGGCGGAATGATCTGCCAGTTCAGCAGGAAAGTCCGCCCGATGGCCAGCGCCGCAATGGCGCCAAAGACGAGCGCGAGCAGTTTGACCGGCAGCTTGCTTGCCGTGACTTGAGGCATGAGGGTTCCCCTTGTTTGTTGGTTTGCTTCTGAGGTGTGGCTGGCGGGGCGGGCGCGTTGCTTACGCAACGGCCCACTTGCTGGCGCAGGAATCGTCAGCGATTCCCGTCAGGGATGGCCGCGCCCGGTGGGCGGGTGGTGGCAAGCAAGCTTGCCAATGGTGATGAGGCGGTGAGCTTCAATACGGCCGAGATGGCGCATTGCGATGCCCGGATGTTGCGATGCACAAAGTATAGGCCGGCGCCGGATTTTTGCTTCCCTCCGGAAGCACTAGAGCGCGGCTTCGAATGCGCGGGCGTTGTGGAGTCGAATCAGGCGTCGCCGGGGTGGATGCGCGCTGGGTTCCAGCCCAGTGCGTTGTAGACGTGATAGCGCGCGATGCCGATCCATTCGTGCAGCGCGAAATCCGTCAGCGCGAAGTTGTACGCCATCGGCAAGGGCGAGGCCGCGGCCTGCAGATCGTCGGCGCGCACGGGAACCGGCGCCATGCCGAAGTGCGTGAAATACAGCAGGCTGCGTCGTAGGTGGATGGCCGACGAGACGAGCACCGTGCGATCAGCCGCATATTGCGCAAGCACCGTGCGCGAGAACTGGGCGTTCTGCCACGTATTCATGCTCTTGGGCTCCATCAGCACGTCGGCCTTGTCGACGCCGAGGGCAACGAGTTCGCGGCCATACACCGTGGCTTCCGGCTCGCCGTGATGGCGGGCATCGCCACCGCTGACGAGGATCTTGCAATCGCCGTCGGCCTTGCGGCACGCCTGGTACAACTGCGCGGCTTCGACCAGGCGCGGATACGAGAACAGCCCCGGCTCGACCGCGTCGCCCACGCGGAACGTGCCCGCGCCCAGCAGCACGATGGCGTTGCGCGCGCCCCATTGGACGTTCGGCTCGTTCTCGAAGGGCTTTTCCAGCGAATCCAGCAGCCACGCCGGCACTGGCCCGCACCCGATCACCATCACCAGCACACCCGAGAACACCGCCAACCCGCGCGCAGCCCGACGTCGGCCGCGTGCTGCACACACCGCTGCCACGATCACCAGCACACACAGGATGGTCAGGCTCACAGGTTCCTCCAGGTTGGCGCTCACGCGCGTACGTGAGGCGCCATCGTAAAGAGGAATGGCGGGTTGCGCGACCCGTCTTCTTACGGGGTTGTTGCGGCAGGCTGGGGATTCGCTGAGGGCGCTGGCATGTTCGCGGCCATCACGCTGGTCGCTCTAGCCAATGCGCGGCAAGATGGCGAACTTGTCGCTCGATGCAAAACCACAGGCCGTGCAAGGCAATGCCACGGCTCCAAAAAGGATCGGTGCCCAATGCAAATGAAGGTTGTTCCCCCGGTAAGGGTGCTTAGCGCGCCGCATCGCATCACGCTCGCAGAAGTCGGCAAGACGGCGTCTGCGGTTTGTGCGGCGGTTGAAGCCGATGCGGCTGCGCAGGGCATGACGGTCAGCGGTCCGTGGATGTTCATCTACCGCAATCTGCCGCATGACCCCGATACACCGTGCGAGATCGAATTTTGCCTGCCCGTGCAGTCGGTGCCGGTCTACCACGGCCGACATGTGCTGAAGACGCTGCCGGGCGCAACCTGCGCGGCGCACGTCCACGAAGGGCCGCTCGATCGACTTTTCGATAGCTATGCGACGCTGTTGCGGGCGGCGGCAGCGCAGGGTTGTCGTCTCTCAGGCGAGAGTCGCGAGATCTATCACTGCTGGCAGGGCCCGCAGGCAGCAGAGAACCGCGTGGAGATTCTGTTCGCGCTGGAATCCGAGCCGGCATGATGGGACTGGACGGCGGCCCGCCGCTTTCGTGTGGCGATGACCGACGATAACGGGCGCCTGTCGGCTGCCCCTTTCACTGCGCGGCGCCAATCTTTCCGAGCAACGTGCGCAACATCGACCGCTCGGCCGGGCCCAGCGCCGCGAGCATGCGCTCCTCCGTCTCGACATGCGAGGCGACGAGCCCATCGATGAGCGCAAAGCCTGCATCGGTGAGCGCGATCTGCAGGCCTCGCCGGTCTTCGGGATCGGTTCTGCGGACGATGAGACCGCGTGTTTCCAGCCGGTCAAGCCGGTTGGTCATGGCCGACGTAGACAGCATCATGTCCTTGGCCAGCGCTGATGGCGACAACGCCTGCTTGCGGCCATTGCGACGCAGGGTGAGCAGGACATCAAAGCCCGCCATGTCGAGCTCCGCCTCCGCCACGTTCGCGACGACCGCCTGCCGCAGACGTTCACCTGCGCGCCAGATTTCGCCGCAGACCGCCATCGGGCTGGGGTCGATGTCCGGGCGCTCCCGGCGCCATTGCGCGAGAATGCCGTCCATCGGCCCGCCTTGCGCCGATGCCGAATTGCCTTGACCCATCGAACACCTCATCCTAGTATTTCGACGTCAAACTACTTGATGTCGAATTTGCAAAATCCTACCGGGTTTGTTTGCCCCCAGCAATTGGCTTGAGAGGGGCGAGTTCGTACGTCTTTTTACCGGCATTTATTTCGACATCAAATTACGTTACGTGGAGATTTCTCATGCCGTTTAATCGTCTGGCCACAATGATGGCAACAGTGTTGGCGCCCATGCTGTGGGGCACCACGTATCTCGTTTTCACGCAGATGCTTCCTGTCGGGCACCCGTTGCTGGTTGGCGCGTTGCGCGCGCTGCCGGCCGGGGTGCTGCTCATGCTGCTCGGTCCTGGCCTGCCGCCGCGAGACAAGCTGTTGCGTCTGCTGGCGCTTGGCTTGGCCAACATCGGCGTATTTTTCGCGCTGTTGTTCGTGGCGGCACAGCGCCTGCCGGGCGGCGTGGCGGCGACGATCATGTCTGCGCAGCCGCTGGTGGTCGCGCTGCTGGCGTGGCCGTTGCTGGCTCGCAAGCCGCGCCCGGCGCAACTGGCGGCCGCGCTGGCCGGCTCGTTGGGGGTGGGGCTGCTGATTCTCGGCCCAGCGGCCAAGCTCGACGCAATTGGCGTGGCGGCAGCGCTGGCCGCTGCGTTCTCGATGGCGATGGGGACTGTGCTCATTGAGCGCTGGGGCCGTATCGGCACGCCGCTGGCCGTTGCGGCATGGCAACTCGCGCTCGGCGGACTGGTCTTGCTGCCGGTGGCGTTGTTCGTGGAAGGCCTGCCGCCCGCGGTCACGGCGCGTAACGCGGTGGGCTTTGCGTACCTCATCGTCATCGGCACAGCGTTGGGCTACTGGCTGTGGGTGCGCGGCATCGGCGTGCTGGGCGCAGACGTGTCGTTCCTGTCGCTGCTCAGCCCGCTGACGGCAACGGTGCTCGGCGCGCTCGTCCTGGGCGAATGGTTCAGCCCGATGCAGACGGGCGGCGCGGTGCTGATCCTGGGCGCGACGGTGGCGGGGATGGCGTTGTCGCGGCGGGCACGGCGAGAGCTCGCAGTGCAGGCGAATGCAGTGCAGTGTTCCCGCTCAAGCGAGCAGCCGCAACCGCATTGATTTGCACACTACCGCCGCACCATCGGCCGCATCGGTGCCTCATCGCCATTATCAACAGGCGCGGCGCCCAGATATTGCATGTTCGACCGATATTCCGGCAGCTTCGCCATCGTCATATGCCGGGCGTCGGCAAACAGCGTGAGCGTTTCAGGCAAATGGCGCGACAGCACGGCCATGCGCGTGCGCCCCGAGGGGTGCGTCGACAGAAACTGCTTTTGCTCTGTCCCGCCGATCGAACCCATTTTTTGCCACAGCGTGAGCGCGGCGCGCGGGTCGTAGCCGGCGCGGGAGGCGATGTCCATGCCGACCAGGTCGGCCTCGGTTTCCTCTGCACGCGAGAACGCCAGCAGGTGCATCTTGGCGCCTTCGCCCAAGTCCGTGTCGCCCCGGTTGCCGAAGCCGAACAATTGCGAGATGACGTTGGCGCCCAGGTTGGTGATCTCGCGCTGGCCGGCGCGGGCGCGAGCGTGCTCGCGCAATGCGTGGGCGATCTCGTGGCCGAGTGCCATGGCGAGTTCGTCGTCCGTCAGCTTGAACTGTTCGAGCAGCCCCGAGAACACGGCGATCTTTCCGCCGGGCATGCAGAACGCATTCACCTGCGACGAGCCGATCAGGTTGACCTCCCACTTCCAGTGCGCAGCGTCGGGGTTCCAGCGCGGCGCCTGGGGCGTCAGGCGCCTGACGATGCCGCGGATGCGGATCAGATCCGGCACGTTGTCGGGCGCAAGCGCGCCTTCGTGGGCCGCGTTGTCGACGATGCCCTGGTATTCGGCCAGCGCGCGCTTGTCGATTTCTTCCGCCGGAATGACGAGGCGGATGTTGGGCGATGTGGTAGTCGGCGCTTCCAGCTTCACGCCGTCGGCGGGCACCGGCAGCGGGCCGTCCATGGCGACAGCCCATGCAGATAGCGCGAGGCCAATTGCAGTCAGCAGGAAGCGTGTTATGCGGGGCATATGGGTGAGGGGCCGAATCCGTGCGACATAATATCGGCCAACGCACCGTGCCACGCTACGTGGCAACCCGCATTCGCATCGCCTTCGCCTCTGGCCCGCCGCATGACCTTCCACGATTACCTCGATATTTTCCGCAACCGCCGCATCGGCGCGATGCTGTTGCTGGGCTTTGCCTCCGGCCTGCCGCTGGCGCTCACCTCGGGCACGCTGCAGGCCTGGATGACGGTGGAAGGGCTGGATATCCGCACCATCGGGCTGTTCTCGCTGGTGGGGCAGGCGTACATCTTCAAATTCCTCTGGGCGCCCCTGATGGACCGCTTCACGCCGCCGCTGATGGGGCGCCGGCGCGGCTGGCTGGTGCTGACGCAGGCGGGGCTCGTGGCGTCGATTGCCGCCATGGCGTTCACGCCGCCGCACGCCGCGCTCTGGGCACTGGCAGGGCTGGCGGTGCTCGTGGCGTTTTTGTCGGCGTCGCAGGACATCGTCTTCGATGCCTACAGCACCGATGTGCTGCATTCGAGCGAGCGCGGCGTCGGCGCGGCCGTGAAGGTGCTCGGCTACCGGCTGGCGATGCTGGTGTCGGGCGGCCTGGCGCTGTATCTGGCCGATCGCGTGATGGGCTGGAGCAACATGTACCTGCTGATGGCCGGGCTGATGGCGCTTGGCATCATCACGACGCTGTGGTCGCCGGAGCCTGAGGTGTCCGCGCGCGCGCCGCGCAGCCTGCAGGAAGCGGTGGTCGGCCCGCTGCAGGACTTTTTCTCGCGCCGTGGCGCCTGGGCGCTGCTGGCGCTGATCGTGCTCTACAAGCTGGGCGATGCGTTTGCTGGCAGCCTGTCCACCACGTTCCTGATCCGGGGCGTCGGCTTTTCCGCCGGCGAGGTCGGCATCGTCAACAAGACGCTCGGCTTGGCGGCCACCATCGTGGGTGCGTTGTACGGCGGCACGCTGATGGTGCGGCTGGGGCTGGTGCGCGCACTGCTGCTTTTCGGCGTGCTGCAGGCGGTGTCCAACCTGGGCTACTGGGTGCTGGCTGTCACGCCGCAGCATCTGTGGACGATGGCGGTGGCCATCGGCATCGAGAACATTTGCGGTGGCATGGGCACGGCGGCCTTTGTTGCGTTGCTGATGGCGCTGTGCAACCGGTCGTTCTCGGCGACGCAGTATGCGTTGCTGTCAGCGCTGGCTTCCATCGGCCGCGTGTACGTCGGGCCCACTTCGGGCTACCTCGTTGAAGCCTACGGCTGGCCCGCGTTCTATCTGATGACCGTGGTATTCGCCTTCCCAGGCCTGGCGCTGCTGTGGTGGATGCGCGGCACGATCGGCCGCTACGAAGCTGAGCAGAACGAACGCGCCCTGGAAGCCAAAGCGGCCAAGGCCGCCTCAGCCTGATCGGCTAACCCAAGCGGTTCGAGCGGTCGGCATCGGCAAAGCCGGCCAGCGGCAGCGCCGCATCGATGCCTTTGCCCAGCGCGATGGCCTTGAATAGCTCGCCCATTTCTGCCTCCGACAGCAGCTTCTGCACGGCATTGGCCGCCGGCAGAAACTGCATCGGGTCGGACGGATCAAGCGTCATCAACAGCTCGCCGACGCCCGCACTTAACAGAAAGCGCGCCTGGCTCGTATAGCCGAGCAGTTCTAGACCGGCTTCCTGCCCCGCCTGGGCGATCCCCGAAAAATCGACGTGCGCGGTGATGTCCTGCAGGCCCGGCAGCCAGAACGGATCGTCATGCGCGTGCTGGCGGTAGTGGCACATGAGCGTGCCGTTGGCTCGGTGCGCGTGGTAGTACTCGGCAGCCGGGAAACCGTAGTCGATCAGCAGCAGCAAGCCGCGCTCGAGTGCCGTGCCGGCGCTGCGGATAAAGCCCTCGGCGGCTTCGTGCGATTCGGTAACGAAATCATCCGTGCCCGGCAGTGCGGCCAGCTTGGCGGGCACCTCCGACGGATCCACGGGCCGGTCTTCCCATTGCAGGCCGTTGTCGGCATCGAGCATCACGCCGCGCTGGCGCCACACGCCGCCGCGCCGCGCCCAGAGCGACACGGGCATCGCATCAAGCACTTCGTTGCCGATCATCACGCCGGTGAACGGCGCAGGCAACGTGTCGTGCCACTGCGCAAGGGCGCCCAGCTCGGGGCCGAGCGCAGTCAGGTGTTCCTGTTGGCGCTGGCGCAGCTCGCCGGAGAGTTCGACGATGCCGTAGCTGTCAGGGCGCGCGCCCACCGCATCGAGTTCGGTGAGGATGTCGGCGGCCAGCTTGCCGGTGCCGGCGCCAAACTCCAGCACGTGGCGCTGGCCCTCGGGCAATGCCTGCAGCACCTGCGCGATCTGGTGTGCCACGGTGCGGCCGAAGAACGGTGTCAATTCGGGCGCGGTGATGAAGTCGCCGCCGTCTTCCACGCGGCGGCCGAACTTGGCCGCGCCGCCGCTGTAGTAGCCCAGGCCGGGCGCGTAGAGCGCCAGTTCCATGTAGCGGTCGAACGGGAGCCAGCCGCCGGCGGCCGCAATGGCGTCGGCGATCACGGCGAACAGGTGCGCGGACTGCGCCTGCGCCGCCTCGTTGGGAAGCGGTAAACTCACGGTTTTGCTCATCGCCCGGATTGTAAACAATGGCGCAGACGCCCATCCAGTCAGCTGCGGAATCGACCGCAGAATCCGCTACACAGCGGCGCATCGCCCTCGTCACAGGCGCAGGCCGCCGCGTGGGGCGCGTCATTGCCCTGGCGCTGGCCCGGCACGGCTGGGATGTTGCCGTGCATTGCCACCGCTCGCGCACCGAGGCCGACGCCGTCGCCGCCGAGATCATCGCCATGGGGCGTCGCGCCGCCGTGCTGCAGGCCGACCTGTCGGACGAAGTTGCCGCCGGCCGCCTGATTGCCGATTGCAGCGCTGCACTGGGTACGCCCACCTGCCTGGTCAACAACGCGTCGCTGTTCCAGTACGACGTGGCGACCAGCTTCAGCTATGCATCGCTCGATACGCATATGCGCACCAATGTGGCGGCGCCGCTGCTGCTGTCGCGCGAGCTGCACCGTGCGCTGACTGCCGATGGCGCCGAAGGCCGCGGCGTGGTCGTCAATCTGCTCGACCAGAAGCTCGATAACCTGAACCCGGATTTCCTCTCCTACACGTTGTCGAAGTCGGCGCTGTCGACGGCCACCATGCAGCTTGCGCAGGCCCTGGCGCCCGCGCTGCGCGTGGTCGGCGTGGCGCCGGGCATCACGATGGTGTCGGGCGACCAGTCGCAAGGCGGGTTCGCGCGCGCGCACCAGATGACGCCACTGGGCCAGTCGTCCACGCCGGAAGACATCGCCGAAGCGGTGTGCTACCTGGCTACCGCCCGCGCCGTGACCGGCACCACGCTATTCGTCGATGGAGGCCAGCATCTGATGCCGCTGGCCCGCGACGTGATGTTCCTCACTGAATAAACAACTCCTCCCCCGGACGCTCCCATGCTTTCCCTGCTATCCCACCCGCGCCTGTCGCACTGCCGTCGTATGTTCCTGCGCAACTACGAAGTGCAGATCAACATCGGCGTGCATGAATTCGAGAAGAAGGGCGAGCAGCGCGTCCTGATCAACATCGAGCTGTACGTGCCGCTGGAGCATTCGTCGCCCACGGAAGACAAGCTGCATGAAGTGGTGGATTACGACTTCATGCGCGACACCGTGGCACGCCGCATGGCGCAAGGCCATATTCACCTGCAGGAGACGCTGTGCGATGACGTGCTGACGGCGATGCTCAAGCACCCGCACGTGCTGGCCGCCCGGGTGTCGACGGAGAAGCCGGATGTGTATCCGGATTGTGAGTCGGTGGGGGTGGAAGTGTTTCGGATTAAAGAGTCGGGCTGACGGCTGTGTTTTTGATGCGGTGGTGCATCCCTCGTTTCATCCCCTGCCGGGGCTGGGTCACTTTCTTTGTCTTGCCAAAGAAAGTAACCAAAGAAAGGCGCGCCCGAGATGGCGAAAGATTCCTTGAATTTATGTCGCAGGGAGGGAAGGGAGGCAAACTCGCTGCGCTCAGACAAGCCTCCCTTCTTTTCCTCCCTGCAACAGAAATTCAAGGCGCCATCTAGGGCAGGGTACGGCCACACCGTCTGTGCGCGGGTGTTGGCGGTGCGCTTTTTTTTGATGGCGATTCAAGCCGCCGTCGCGTATTCGCGGCGCTGGGCGTGCAATGCGCCTGCGACGCTGGCCAGCAGGTCCAGGGCCAGATGCGCTGTAATCCCGCCCTTGTCGTGGCGCGGGTTGTATTCCACCAGTTCGAATGCGGCGAAACGTGCATCGCGGGCGCAAGCGGCGAGCGCCTGCGCCATGCCCTGTGCGGTGAGCCCGTCTGTTTCGGGTGTGCCGACGCCGGGCGCGATTGCGGGGTCGAAGGCATCCAGATCCAGCGTTACGCCGAAGGCCGCCGTGCCCGTTTTGACTTGGCGGATGGCGTCGGCCATGACGGCGCGCAAGCCGGCGCGTGCCACTTCGGCTGCGTCGATCACGCGCACACCCAGCAGGTCGAGCAACGCGCGTTCAGCGGGCTCATAACTGCGCGCGCCGATCACCACGACGTGTTCGGGCAATACCTTCGGCGCGGCATCCCGAACTTGTGTGAGAGCCGCGGCGCCGTGGCCGAGCAGCGCCGCCAGCGGCATGCCGTGGATGGCACCGGAATCGCTCGTCTGCGGTGTGTGGCTGTCGAGATGGGCGTCGATCCAGATCAGCCCAAGCGGACCCTTCGGTCGCAAGGCGTTTGCCACGCCAGACCACGTGCCGATGGCGGACGAGTGATCTCCACCGATGACGACCGGCACATGCCCCTGGCGCACGCCGTGCGCTGTCGCATCGGCAAGCGCGCGCGAGAAACCGGCCACGCCCGGCAGCGCCGCCAAGCGTGCCGAACGGCTGTGCCCCGCCGACATCGCCAATTCGATGTCGTGCACGAGCGCGGCGTGCGTGTCCGGCGTCTGCAATCGCGCCAGCGCGCCGGCTTCCAGCAGCGCACGCGGGCCGTCCTTGCAGCCATCGTCTTGCGCGCCGCAGCCGATGGCCGCGCCGATCAGATCAATCATGGTCATGTCACTCCCCTAGCGAGTTCTTCCTCAAGCCGCCTTGCGGCGCGGCCAGCCAGCCAGCGTCTGGCGGATGGCGTCCAACGCCAGCGCCAGTTCGGCCTCACCGATCACCAGCGGCGGTGTCAGGCGGACCACGTTGCCGTAGGTGTCCTTGGTCAGCACGCCGCGCTCGGCCACCGCGAAGGCGAAGTCGTGCGCGTCGATGTCGGCATCGAGTTGCAGGCCGATCATCAGGCCGCGCCCGCGCACCTGCCGCACGCCGTGGCCGACGAGCGTTTTCAGTTCGTTGATGAACGCTGCGCCCACGCGCGCGGCACGCTGTGGCAGTTGTTCTTCGATCAGCAAGGCGAGTGCCGCGCGTCCGATGTGCGCTGCGAGCGGGTTGCCGCCAAACGTGGAGCCGTGGTCGCCCGGCTGGAACACGCCCATGACCGCCTCGCGCCCCGCGATGGCCGAAACCGGCATCATGCCGCCCCCGAGCGCCTTGCCCAGCACCACCAGATCGGCGTCAACGCCCTCATGCCAGCTCGCCAGCACATCCCCGGTGCGGCCCAGGCCCGTCTGCACCTCGTCGCAGACGAGCAGCACGTTGTGCTGGGTGGCAAGTTCGCGCGCGAGTTTGAGGTAGCCGGCGGGAGGCTCGACGATGCCGCCTTCGCCTTGCACCGGCTCCATCAGGATTGCGCCCGTGTTGGGCCCGATGGCCGCATGCAGCGCATCGGCGTCACCAAACGGAATGCGCCGGAAGCCTGCCGCGAACGGGCCGAAACCGTAGCGGTATTGATCGTGCGAGGAGAACCCGACGATGGTCGTCGTGCGGCCGTGGAAATTGTTCTCGAAGACGATGATTTCGGCCGCCTCGGGCGCTAGGCCCTTCACGTCGCGCGCCCACTTGCGCGCAGCCTTGATGGCGGTTTCGACGGCTTCGGCGCCGGTGTTCATCGGCAGCGCGCGGTCCATGCGCGTGATGCGGCAGACGTCGGCCAGGAAGGGGCCCAGCTCGGTATTGTGGAATGCGCGCGACGTGAGCGTCAGCCGGCCGGCCTGCTCCGTCAGTGCGGCAACGAGTTTCGGATGCGAATGCCCGAAGCTGACGGCCGAATACGCCGACATCATGTCGAGGTAGCGCCGGCCGTCGGTATCGAAGAGCCACACGCCTTCGCCGCGTTCCAGCATGACCGGCAAGGGCGCGTAGTTGCGTGCGCCGTAACGGTCTTCCAATGCATAGCTCGGATGTTGCATTGCGGTCGTCATGATGGCCTCCTACTTGGATCGGTCGTTCACTTGCGGCGGATTGTGCGATCTGACAGACTTGAAATCAAATCGAATGTTTTTCGTTTTTCGATCCAAAAATTTGATGAATTGAGGCGCCATGTCGCACTCGCCGCTGCGCTATCTGCATAGCTTCCTGACCGTCGCCAACGAAGGCAGCTTCGTGCGCGCGGCAGATCGCCTGGCCGTGTCGCAGCCGGCGCTGTCGTACCAGATGCGGCAGTTGGAGCAGTGGCTTGGCGTGCCCTTGTTCGAGCGCTCGGGGCGCAAGCTCGTGCTCACGCGTGCCGGCACGTCGGTGCGGGCGTGGTGCCGCGATGCGTTTGCCGGGCTGGATGAGCTGCGCGCCGCGTTGCATAGCGGCGAGATGGAGCGCGTGTCGCTCAAGCTGGCGAGCGGCTCCAGCTTCGGGCGCTATGTGCTGATGCCAGCACTGCTGAAGCCATCGCCCGAATCCGATGCGCCGCTTCTCGACGACGTGCGCCTCGAACTGGCCTTCGGCAGCGACGAAGAGGTCTTCAGCCATGTCGAGTCCGGCCGTGCCGATCTCGGCTTTGTCTACACGCCGCGCACGTCACGCCTGTTTGAACACCACGCTGTCTACACCGAAGAATTCGTGCTTGCCTGTAGCGCCCGCGCATTGCGTGAGCACAGTGCGCCACGCACGCTGGCTGATTGCGCGGCGCTGCCCTTCGTCACCTATGACGAATCCGATGCGGTCTACGGGCTGTGGTTCAAAGCGTTGTTCCGGCGTATGCCGGAGACGACCGTCAGCGCACATCACGTGTCCGACCTGGAAGAGGTCAGCACGCTGGTGGAGGCCGGCATGGGCTGGTCGGTGCTGCCGCTGCATGCCATTCAGGATGCCGTGGAGCGAGGGCGCCTGCAGGTCGTGCGCCCGATCGTGGCGCGGCGCTGCCTGAATACCGTGTTTGCCGTGCGCCGCACATCGAGCTTTCCGAGCGAAGCCCAAGACCGCTTGCTGGTGCGGCTTGCACAGCTGGATGCAGCGGCGCGCGGTTAGCCGCGCAGTCGTCCCGGTCCTGGCTGATCTGCGAGACGCAAATTGCCGCCTTGAAATTAATTAATTCGACAATTAATATTTGCGGCATGGCAACCCGCAAACCTTCCCCTCGCGGCCCCGGCCGCCCTCGTCGCCAGGATGGCGCAACGCAGGACGACCTCCGTGACCGCCTGCTCGACATTGCCGTCACGTTATTTGCGCGCGACGGCGTCGGCCCGACCACGCTCGCCGCCATCGCCCGCGAAGCCGGGGTGACGGCGCCGATGGTGCATTACCACTTCAAAACGCGCGATCAATTGCTCGATGCCGTGGTGGAGGGACGCATCCGCCCGTTGATCGATCAGGTGACGGGCCCGGCGCTCGCGATCATTGCCGATGACGCGCATCTGCCCGACCTTGCGCAGACCGTGGCCGGCGTGGCGCAGCGCATGGTGGCGGTGGCCACGGCCACGCCGTGGTTTCCAACGCTGTGGATTCGCGAGATCGCCAGCGAGGGCGGCCAGTTGCGCGAGCGTGTGTTCGCGCGCATCGCGCTGGAGCGTGCCACGTTGCTGGTCGACCGCATTGCCCGCGCACAAGCGGCGGGCGCGGTGAACGCGGCACTGCAGCCGCCGCTGGTGATGGTCTCGTTGATCGGCCTGGCGATGCTGCCGCTGGCGACGCGCGCGCTGTGGGGCCGCCTGCCGCTGGCGGATCGGGTCAGCGACGAGGACATCGGGCGGCACGTGGCCGCGTTGCTGCTGCACGGCATCGGCCCAGTCGCTACGCCCGAGCAAGCAGATGGGAAATCAGCGAAGCGGAAGTCGAAGCCCAAGCCCAAGCCAAAGGGCAAGCGACACGAGTAGGCGAACACGGCAGGTCAATCGCATCAATCGGATCCCGCGGAGGGCGGTATGCGGCAAGCGTTGTGCATGGGTAGGGCAGGGTGGTTTGCGGTGGCATCGGCCGCAGCGATGGCCCTGGCGGGTTGCGCCAAACAAGACAATCACACCTACCAGGGCTATGTGGAAGGCGAGTTCGTCTACGTGGCATCGCCGGTGGGTGGGCGGCTCGAACATCTTGGCGTGCAGCGTGGGCAGACCGTCAACGCGGGTGCGCCGCTCTTCGCGCTGGAATCGGTGGATGAGACGGCGGCCCGCCAGCAGGCAGCCGCGCAACTGCAAGGCGCCGAAGCCCAACTCGCCGATCTGAACGTTGGCAAGCGTGTGCCGGAAGTGGATGCGGTGCGCGCGCAATTGGCGCAGGCCGTGGCGGCGGACAAGCTCTCATCGACGCAGCTGGTGCGAGACGAGGCGCAGTTCCGTGCTGGTGGCATCGCGCAATCGCAGCTCGATGCAAGCCGCTCGACCGCGCAGTCGAACGCGCAGCGCGTGCGTGAATTGACCAACCAGCTGCGCATTGCCCAGTTGCCGGCGCGCAATGACCAGATTCGCGCGCAATCCGCGCAGGTGGAAGCGGCGCGCGCCGCAGTGGCGCAAGCGCAATGGCGGCTCGATCAGAAAGCGCAGAAGGCGACGCAGGGCGGCCTCGTGTTCGACACGCTGTATCGCGAAGGCGAGTGGGTCGGGGCCGGCAGCCCCGTGGTGCGCATGCTGCCGCCGGGCAACGTGAAGGTGCGCTTCTTCGTGCCGCAAGGCGTGGTGGGCGCACTCAAGCCGGGGCAAACTGCGCGCCTGCACTGCGATGGCTGCGCGGCCGACATCAACGCTACGGTTGCGTACATTGCAACCGAAGCCGAATACACCCCACCCGTCATCTACAGCAACACGACGCGCGACAAGCTCGTCTTCATGGTGGAAGCGCGGCCCGCCGCGGCCGATGGCCCGAAGCTGCGCCCGGGCCAACCCGTGGAGGTGACACTGCCATGAGCGCTGCCAGCCACGACGGTCAACCGCACACACGCAACGGCGACTACGCCATCGACGTGCATGGCCTGAACAAGCACTTTGGCGACAAGCACGTTGTGAAAGGTCTCTCCATGCAGGTTGCGCGCGGCGAGATCTTTGGGTTCCTCGGCCCCAACGGCAGCGGCAAGACCACGTCGATCCGCATGATGTGCGGGCTACTGACGCCCGACAGCGGCAGTGGCTCGTGCCTCGGTTACGACATCCTCAAGGAGTCTGCGCAGATCAAGCGGCGCGTCGGCTACATGACGCAGCGGTTCTCGTATTGGGATGATCTTTCCATTCGGGAGAACCTGGATTTCGTCGCGCGCTTGTACGAGATGCCGAATCGGCGCGAGGTGGTGGACCACGCGCTGGAGCATCTCGGACTGGCGTCGCGCGCCAAGCAACTGGCGGGCTCGCTGTCGGGCGGCTGGAAGCAACGTTTGGCGCTGGCCGCGTGCATGCTCCACAAGCCCGAACTGCTGCTGCTCGACGAACCCACCGCCGGCGTCGACCCGAAAGCGCGCCGAGATTTTTGGGAGGAGCTACACCGCTTGGCGGCGGAGGGCATCTCGGTGCTCGTCAGCACGCACTACATGGACGAAGCCGAGCGCTGCCACAAGCTCGCCTACATCGCGTATGGCGAGCTGCTCGCGCAAGGCACTGCCGAGGAGGTGATCGCCGGGCAGCACCTGTCGACGTGGTCGATCTCGGGCGGCAATCTGGTCGAGCTGGGCCGCAAGCTCGAAGGGCAACCGGGCGTGGATCAGACTGTCGCCTTTGGTTCGGTACTGCACGTAACGGGCGCGGATGCGCAAGCACTGGAAGGCACGCTGCGCAAGCTCACGGGAGAATCCGGCATGCACGCCGAGCCGATCAACACCGGCCTCGAAGACGTGTTCATCCACATGATGAAGCGCTCCTCCGACAACTACGGGGCGCAGCCATGAAACCAGACGGCAATCCCTTTTCGTTCGTGCGCTGGTGGAGCGTGGTGCTCAAGGAGTTTCTGCAACTGCGGCGCGACCGCGTGACGTTCGCCATGATGATCGGTATTCCGATCATGCAGCTGTTCCTGTTTGGCTTTGCCATCAACGCCGACCCGAAGCATCTGCTGACCGGCGTGATCGCGGCCGACCAGAGCGAGTTCACGCGCAGCTTCCTGGCCAGCATGCGCAACTCCGATTACTTCGACCTGACAACCACGCTGATCGACGAAACCGCCGGGCGCGAAGCGTTGGCCAAAGGCCAGCTTCAGTTTGTCGTATCAATCCCGCCGGACTTCACGCGCAAGCTCGTGCGTGGCGAGAAGCCCTCGCTGCTCGTGGAGGCCGATGCCACTGACCCCGCCGCGACCGGTCTGGCCGTGGCCTCGCTCTCGCAACTGGTGCAGGGCGTTGTCAGCAAGGATATGAAGGGCGCGTTGTCGCCGCTGGCAGGTGGCGCGGGCCGCTCTGCAAGTGCCGCGCCGCCATTCGATGTGCGCATCCACAAGCTCTACAACCCGGAGGGCATCACGCAGTACAACATCATCCCCGGCCTGATGGGCACCATCCTGACGATGACCATGGTGATGATGACGGGCCTGGCCATGACGCGCGAGCGCGAGCGCGGCACGATGGAAAACCTGCTCGCCACGCCGGTGCATCCGCTGGAGGTGATGACGGGCAAGATCGTTCCGTACATCTTCATCGGGCTGGTGCAGGTGACGATCATTCTGTTGATGGCGTTCTTCGTTTTCCACGTGCCGTTTGTCGGCAGCGTGTGGATGGTCTACGTATCGGCGTTGCTGTTTATCGTGGCGAGTCTGACGGTGGGGATCACGCTCTCGTCTCTCGCGCAGAACCAATTGCAGGCGACGCAGCTGACCTTCTTCTACTTCCTGCCGAACATCCTGCTCTCGGGTTTCATGTTTCCGTTCGTGGGCATGCCCAACTGGGCGCAGGCGATTGGCAACCTGCTGCCGATGACGTACTTCAACCGGCTCACGCGCGGCATCCTGCTCAAGGGCAACGGCTGGTTTGAGCTGTGGCCAAGCATTTGGCCGCTGATGGTGTTTACGGTGGTGGTGTTGGGGGTGGCGTTGCGGTTTTATCGCAAGACGTTGGATTGAGGTGGCTATGTGGACGCTGTGGATTCGACGCGCTGACGGTGGTGATGGTGTTTGTGGTCCATCCCCCGTTTCGTCCCCTGCCGGGGCCGACTTACTTTCTTTGTCTTGCCAAAGAAAGGTAAGCAAAGAAAGGCGCGCCCGAGATGGCGACTTCTCCTTGAATTTATGTCGCAGAGAGGGGAAGGGAAAAACTCGCTTCGCTCAGACAGTTTCCCTTCCTCTTTCCTCTCTGCAACAGAAATTCAAGGCGCCATCTAGGGCAGGGACCAGCCAAACCATCTGGGAGCAGTTGTTGGCGTTGGGGCAAGCGTTGGTGGGTGGTGAGCGGTTGCTTGGTGTTGCGATTGTTGCCGCGTTGTCTCTAGGCGGCTGTGCGGTCGGTCCCGATTTCAAGACGCCAGGCGGGCCTGCGGCCGCCGGCTACTCGGCGCAGCCCGTGTCGCGGGAAACCGCATCCGCGCCTGTTGTGGGCGGCGAAGCGCAGCATCTCGTGGATGCCAACGTGCCGGCCGATTGGTGGCACCTGTTCCGATCGCCCGCGCTTGATGCGCTGGTGGACGAGGCGTTGCGTGCGAGCCCGTCTGTCGTGCAGGCCGAAGCGCGCTTGCGTCAGGCGCAGGCCGAAGCCGAGGCGCAGTTCGGCTATGTGATGCCGTCGGTGGATGGCACCGTGTCGGCGGTGCGTCAGCAGATCAACCCGGAGGCGTTCGGGTTCAACACGCCCAAGCCGGGGCCGTTCACGCTGTATTCGGCGTCGCTGTCGGTGTCGTATGCGCTGGATATTTTTGGCGGCGTGCGCCGGGCGCTGGAAGCATCGCAAGCGCAGGTCGATACGCAGCGTTATGAGCTTGAGGCGGCGCGGCTGTCCCTGGCGGGCAATGTGGTGACGGCGGCGGTGCGGATTGCGGCGCTGGATGCGCAGATCGCCACCACGCAGCGATTGGCGGCCGAGCAGCGCAAGCAGTTGGAGATCACCGAGCGGAGGTTGAGCGTGGGCGGCGTCGCGCAGGTCGATGCGTTCTCGCAGCGCACGCTCGTCGCGCAGACCGACGCCACGATGCCGCCGCTCATGCAGCAGGCTGCGCAGCAGCGGCATCGTCTATCGGTACTGTTGGGCCGCGAACCCGGTGCTGGGTTGCCGGACCTGCCGTCGCTCGACGCGCTGCATCTGCCCGACCCGCTGCCGGTGTCGCTGCCATCGACGCTCGCGCAGCGGCGCCCCGACATCCGCGCCGCCGAAGCGATGTGGCACGAAGCCAGCGCCAACGTGGGCGTGGCCACGGCCAACCTGTTCCCGCGCATCACCCTGTCCGCAGGGCTGGGTTCGGAAACCACCAGCTTCCGCAATCTGCTGGGCGCCGGATCAAGCATCTGGAACCTCGGCGCCGGGCTCACGCAGCCGATCTTCCACGGCGGCACCCTGCGGGCCAAAAAGCGCGAAGCCGAAGCTGCCTACGATGCAGCCGGCGCGGCCTACAAGCAAGCCGTATTGCAAGGTTTGCAGGAAGTGGCCGACGCCCTGCACGCCGTCAACAACGACGCCCAAACGCTGCAGGCCCGAGCGCTCGCAACCGACCAAGCGCAACAGACCCTGCGCGCCGCCCAAGCCCGCCACGCCGCCGGCGGCATCAGCACGCTAACGTTGCTGGACGCCCAGCGCCAGGTCGATCAGGCGACGTTGCAGCAGGTGCAGAGCCAAGCGGATCGGTTGCTGGATTCCGCTGCGCTTATGCAGGCGTTAGGAGGCGGCTGGCAATAGGCAAACGACAAAGCAGCCCAAGTCGGCAACACTAGCGGCCAGATGGTTTGTCCGTACCCTGCCATAGATGGCGCCTTGAATTTCTGTTGCAGGGAGGAAAAAGGAAGGGAAACTGTCTGAGCGAAGCGAGTTTTTCCCTTCCCCTCTCTGCGACATAAATTCAAGGAATCTTTCGCCATCTCGGGCGCGCCTTTCTTTGCTTACTTTCTTTGGCAAGACAAAGAAAGTGAGTCAGCCCCGCCAGGGGATGAAACAGGGGCTAACAGAAGGCATAAAAAATCAGCTCACCGCCGGCCGCAACAACCGCTGCTGATAAGCCTGCAAATGCGCAAACGCCACCCGCAGCAACGAAACATCCGTCCCCAACGCCCGCCCACGGCGCAGCATGTCCCCCACGATGTGATCCGCCTCAACGCGCGCACCACTCTCCAGGTCCCGCAGCATCGATGCCGTCAGCGGCGACCCAGCCTGCGTCAGCACATTGAGCCCGCGTTCGCGCGCAGCCTGCCGATTCGGATACCCCGCCGCCGCCGCCACACGCTCGCACGCCATGAACATCGCCTCGTTCAACGCAGCGCCCTCGTCCGTGGCAACAATCTCGCCCACCGTGGCCCGCATCAGGCAAGTCATCGCGGCCAGCGAAGTGAGAAAGGTGAATTTCTCCCACATGTCCTGCATGACGTTTTCGGCCAGCACGGAATCAAAATTGGCCGTGGCAAACACGTCGCGGATTGCCTCGGTGCGCTCGCGCGGTGCATGCGGCGTGCGCTCGCCGAACGTGATTGAGTGCACGGCGGGGCCTTGGCCGTTGCTCAGGTGCAGCACCGCCCCGTCCGGCGCGCTCGTCGCACTGATGTGGCACAGCCCACCGAGTACGCGTGATTCACCAAACGCGGCATCCAGCCGTTCCAGATGCGCCAGCCCGTTCAGCACCGGCAGCACCACCGTGCGCTCGCCCACCACGGGGCGGATCGCGGTGATGGCGTCTTCCAGGTCGTAGGCCTTGCAGCTCAGCAGCACCAGGTCGGCACGGCCCCAAGCCGCGGCCTGGTCTGCGGTGATGCTCTGCACGGGCAATTGCGCATCGCCGTGCGGGCTGCGAATCACGAGACCGTGTTCGCGCAACCGCGCCGCGCGTGCCGGCCGCACCAGGAAGGTCACGTCTGCGCCCGCCTGGGCGAGCCGGCCGCCGAAATAGCCGCCGGTGCCGCCGGCGCCAAGCACCAGAATCCGCATTGCTGTCGTCATGGGGTTCGTTTCCATCGAGCAGAAGATAGGCAAACGATTCTAGGCCTGTTCGTCCGACCCTGCAGGCGGCGCTCCGCGCGCGCTAAAATGCTGATTTTCCTCACGATTTGACGCCCGTCCGGCCATCATTCAGCGCTGGCGGGGTCGAGATGCCATGACGTTTTCCAATAATTTCCACCGCCTCGAAACCCGTCTGCAGTCGCAGGTCGGCCGTGCCATCGGCGACTTCAAGATGATCGAAGACGGCGACACCATCCTCGTGTGCCTGTCTGGCGGCAAGGATTCATACACGATGCTGTCGGTGCTGATGGCGCTGCAGAAGCGCGCCCCGGTCGACTTCAAGCTGATTGCGATGAACCTCGACCAGAAGCAGCCGGGCTTTCCGGAAGAGGTGCTGCCCAACTACCTGAAGAAGCTGGGCGTGGAATATGTGATCGTCGAGGCGGACACGTATTCGATCGTCAAGGAGAAGGTGCCCGAGGGCAAGACGACGTGCTCACTGTGCTCGCGCCTGCGCCGCGGCGTGATCTACCGCACGGCCAAGGAGTTGGGCGCCAACAAGATCGCGCTGGGCCATCACCGCGACGACATCGTCAACACGTTTTTCCTGAACATGTTCTTTGGCGGCAAGATGAAGTCGATGCCGCCCAAGCTGGCCACCGACAACGGCGAGCACATCGTCATCCGCCCGCTGGCCTACTGCGCAGAGAAGGAGATCGCCTCCTACGCCCGCGCGATGGAATTCCCGATCATCCCGTGCAACCTCTGTGGCTCGCAGGAAAACCTGCAACGCAAGAAGGTCAAGGAGATGCTGCTGGAGTGGGAGCGTCAGACGCCGGGCCGCATCGACAACATCTTCGCGGCGCTGCAGAACGTGGTCCCGTCGCACTTGGCCGATACCGATCTGTTCGACTTCAACGGCCTGACCACGGGCCTGGCGAAGATCGGTGAAGACGCGCTGTTCGGCCAGACCGCCTACGACCAGGCCCCGCTGGTGTTTGCCGGCTCGCATGACGATCGCATCGAGTTCGTGCGGTTTGAGCGCAAGCCGGGCGACAAGGCTGCCGACCAAGCCCTGCCCGGCGAGGTGGCCGCAAGCTGAGCGCGGCCCGCGTCACGCACGGGTGGCACACGTTGCCCACATGTGCGCGGCATGCCACGCCGAGTGTCCACCATCCGCCTGACCGGCCAGCGGGCTACCCGTCTCGGTCATGGCGCGATTGCAACAATTCCACCGTTTGACCGGTTCAGGGGGAGGGTGGGCCCCATGCTAGAATTTTTGCATCTGTGTCTTATACGCCGCAAAAGCGCCCCGCAGAAGGGTTTGCAGGCGGTCCGGCCATCCTGAGGGGAGGTGGCGGGCGGTGGATTTCAGGCAGCCGTTTCCGGCGCCGGCAACCCGTCGCAGGCTATCGCTTCGAGTCACTCTAGGAACCTCCTTGTGAATATCGTCATCCTGGCTGCGGGCATGGGCAAACGCATGCGCTCCGCCCTGCCGAAAGTGCTGCACCCCCTGGCCGGCAAACCGCTGCTGGCGCACGTCATTGAAACCGCCCGCACCATGTCGCCGACGCGGCTGGTGGTGGTCGTCGGTCATGGCGGTGATCGGGTGCGCGAGATGGTTGGCGCGCCCGACATCGCCTTCGCCACGCAAGACAAGCAACTTGGCACGGGCCACGCCGTCATGCAGGCCGTCGACCAGCTCGACGAGAGCGTGCCCACCCTGGTGCTCTACGGTGACGTGCCGCTCACCCGCGCCGAAACGCTGAGCGCCCTGGTGGGCGCCGCCGGCAATGACCACCTGGGCGTGCTGACCGTGCACCTGGGCGACCCCACCGGCTACGGCCGCATCGTGCGCGACGCCGCCGGCCGCATCACGCGCATCGTCGAGCAGAAAGACGCCAATGAAACGCAGCTCGCCATCCATGAGGTGAACACCGGCATCCTGGTGTGCCCGACGGCCAGGCTCAAGAACTGGCTGGCGACGCTGTCGAATGACAACGCGCAGGGCGAGTACTACCTGACCGACGTGATCGAGCGCGCTGCCAGCGAAGGCGTGCCCATTACCTCCGCGCATCCGCTGGCCGAGTGGGAAACGCTGGGCGTGAACAGCAAGGTGCAGCTGGCGGAGCTTGAGCGCATTCACCAGCGCAACCTCGCGCAGCAGTTGCTGGAAGACGGCGTGACGCTGATCGACCCCGCGCGCATCGACGTGCGCGGCAAGCTCACGTGCGGCCGCGACGTGGTGATCGACGTCAACTGCATCTTCGAGGGCGACGTCACGCTGGCGGATGGCGTACGCATCGGCGCCAATGCGGTGATCCGCGATGCGGTGATCGAGGCCGGCGCCGAGATCTTGCCGTTCTGCCATATCGAGCGCGCCAAGGTTGGCGCCGACTCGCGCATCGGCCCGTACGCGCGCCTGCGCCCGGGCACCGAGCTGGCAGAAGATGTGCACATCGGCAACTTTGTCGAGGTCAAGAACAGCCAGATCGCGGCACACAGCAAGGCCAACCACCTTGCCTACGTGGGCGACGCGACGGTGGGCTCGCGCGTCAACATCGGCGCGGGCACCATCACGTGCAATTACGATGGCGCGAACAAATTCCGCACCATCATCGAAGACGATGCCTTCATCGGCTCCGATACGCAGCTCGTGGCGCCGGTGCGCGTGGGCAAGGGCGCGACGCTGGGTGCCGGCACCACGCTGACCAAGGATGCGCCCGACGGCAAGCTGACGGTCTCGCGGGCGCGGCAGGTCACCATCGACAGCTGGCAGCGCCCGGTCAAGCAAAAGAAGGCAGGCTGACAGGGTTTCTCCTGCGCCGAACAGCGGATGCCGCTTTGGCGCACGAGCATCGATACTGAATTACCGAGTGCGGCGCACATTCAACTTGCTGCCACACCCCAACTGGAGAAATCAACATGTGCGGTATCGTTGGCGCGGTTTCCACGCGCAATATCGTTCCCGTCCTGATCGAAGGCCTGCGCCGCCTGGAATACCGCGGCTATGACTCATGCGGCGTCGCCGTACAGCGTGACGGACAGCTCGAGCGCGCACGCACCGTGTCGCGCGTGGCCGATCTCGATGCCCAGGCACAGACCAGCCATCTCGATGGCGCCATCGGCATCGCGCACACGCGCTGGGCCACGCATGGCCGGCCGGACACGGTCAACGCTCATCCGCACTTCTCGGGCGACACCATCGCCCTAGTGCACAACGGCATCATCGAAAACTACGAGTCGCTGCGCGAAGAACTCAAGGCTGTCGGCTACGGCTTTGAATCGCAGACGGATACCGAAGTCGTCGCGCACCTGATCCACCAGGCCTACACGTACCCGAGCAGCGCCACGCGCGGCGACCTGTTCGCCTCGGTGCGTGCATCGGTCAAGCGCCTGCACGGTGCTTATGCGATTGCCGTGTTTGCCCGTGACAACCCCGACGTAGTGGTGGGTGCGCGCGCCGGCTCGCCGCTGGTGGTGGCGATTGGCGAGAACGAATCGTTCCTGGCATCCGACGCGCTGGCCGTGGCCGGCACCGCCAGCCGCATGGCCTACCTGGAAGAAGGCGACGTGGTGGAAATCACCCGCGACGGCTTCACCGTGGCCGATGCCCACGACAAGATCGTCGAGCGCGAAGTGAAGGAAGTCGGCACCTACGCTGCCGCCGTGGAGCTTGGCCCGTTCCGCCACTTCATGCAGAAGGAGATCTTCGAGCAGCCGCGCGCCCTGGGCGACACGCTTGAAGGCGTGCAAGGCTTTGCACCGGACCTGTTCGGCCCCGAGGCAGCCCAGGTGTTGCCCAAGGTCGACAGCGTGCTGATCCTGGCCTGCGGCACGAGCTACTACTCGGGCTGCACGGCCAAGTACTGGCTTGAGTCGATCGCCAAGATCCCGACGCAGGTGGAAGTCGCGAGCGAATACCGCTACCGCGAGACGGTGCCCAACCCGAACGCGCTGGTCGTCGTGATCTCGCAATCGGGCGAAACCGCCGACACGCTGGCCGCGCTGCGCCACGCACGCGAACTGGGCCACACGCACACGCTGGCGATCTGCAACGTCGCGACCAGCGCCATGGTGCGCGAGACGCAGCTCAAGTTCCTCACGCGCGCGGGCACCGAGATTGGCGTGGCGTCCACCAAGGCGTTCACCACGCAACTGGCAGCGCTGTACATGCTGGCACTGACGTTTGCCAAGCTGCGCGGTCATCTGAACGCAGAGCAGGAAGAAGATGCGCTGCGCCATCTGCGCCATCTGCCGTCGGCGCTGAACGCCGTGTTGGCGCTGGAGCCGCAGATCATCGCGTGGTCGGAAGAGTTTGCTCGCCGCGAGAACGCACTGTTCCTCGGTCGCGGTCTGCACTACCCGATCGCCCTGGAAGGCGCGCTCAAGCTCAAGGAAATCTCGTACATCCACGCCGAGGCCTACCCGGCCGGCGAGCTTAAGCATGGCCCGCTGGCGCTGGTGACCGAGCAGATGCCGGTCGTGACCGTCGCCCCGAACGACGCGCTGCTCGAAAAGCTGAAGTCGAACATCCAGGAAGTGCGCGCGCGCGGCGGCAAGCTGTACGTGTTTGCTGACGCGGATACGCAGATCCAGTCGAGCGATGGCATCCAGGTGATCCGCATGCCGGAGCATTACGGTCAGCTCTCGCCGATCCTGCACGTGGTGCCGCTGCAGTTGCTGGCGTATCACACCGCACTGGCGCGCGGCACCGACGTCGACAAGCCGCGTAACCTGGCGAAATCGGTGACTGTCGAATAAGTTTCGGCAGGCGCAGAAACAGAAAAGGCCGTCCTTCGGGACGGCCTTTTTTCGTGGTGTGCGCTTCGCCAGACAAGCATTCGCTCCACCGTTGCCTCAAGTATACCGCGGCCCCTGGGGCTTGCGGGAAGCCCCGGCGGCCGCAGTAGCATCGCCACCCATCTTGAAACCGACCGAAAGGAGGGTGAGACATGCGTGTGACGCCATCGACGTTTGGAGCGCAAGGCAGGGCCGTGGTGATGCAAGCCGGAGGTGCGAAATGAGCGGGCATTCCGTGGTGATTGCCGGCGGCGGGCCGACGGGGCTCATGCTCGCGGCCGAGCTGGCTCTGGCGGGCATTGACGTCGCCATTGTCGAGCGCCGCGCCAACCAGGATGTGGTGGGTGTGCGTGCCCTCGGCTTGCACGCACGTTCGATCGAGGTGCTCGACCAGCGTGGCGTGGCCGAGCGGTTTGTCTCGCAGGGCAAGACCTATCCCGTCGTGCATTTCGGCGAGAACCCGCTGGACATCAGCGACTTCCCCACCCGGCACAACTACGTGCTCGGCCTGTGGCAGCACCACACCGAGCGCCTCCTCGCGCAGTGGGTCGGCGAGCTTGGCGTGCCGTTCTATCGCGAGCGCGAGGTGGCCGGCTTCTTGCAGGATGACACCGGGGTCGACGTCACGCTGTCCGACGGCGGGGTGCTGCGGGCGCAATACCTCGTTGGATGCGACGGCGGACGCAGCGCTGTTCGCAAGGCGGCCGGCATTGAGTTTGCCGGCTGGGACGCAACGACGAGTTGGCTGATCGCCGAGGTGCACACCACGCAGACGCCTCCGCCCTTTGGCTTCAAATACGACGCCATCGGCAGGCACGCCGTCGCGCCCATGGAAGATGGCAAATGTGTGCGCGTGGTGCTGACGGAGCGGCAACTCGGCACCGACAACGCGCCCACGCTGGCAGACCTGAGCGAGGCGCTGATCGCCGTCTATGGCACCGACTTTGGCGCGCATCGCCCGAACTGGATTTCGCGGTTTTCCGATATGGCCCGCCAGGCCGTGGCCTACCGCGATAAACGTGTGCTGCTGGCAGGCGACGCCGCGCACGTGCATCCGCCCATGGGCGGGCAGGGCCTGAACATGGGCATGCAGGATGCCGTGAATCTCGGGTGGAAGCTGGCTGCGGTCATCAAACGGACGGCGCCCGAAAGCCTGCTCGACAGCTACCACGCGGAGCGCCATCCCGTTGCCGCCCGCACGTTGCGCAATACGCTCGCACAGGTGGTGTTGCTCCGCCAGGACGAGCGTTCCAAGGCGCTCAGCGAGATTACGTCCGAGCTGTTTCGCATGGACGAACCACGCAGGCGGCTCGTCGGGATGATCTCCGCGCTCGACGTTCACTACGACATGGGCGATGGCCATCCGCTGCTCGGCCGCCGTATGCCCGATCTTGACCTGGACACCGCTGATGGCCCGGTGCGCGTTTTCCTCTTGCTGCACGAGGCCCGCGCGGTGCTGCTCAACTTCGGCCCGAATGAGGCATTCGACATTGCGCCATGGGGTGATCGCGTGCGACGTGTCGATGTCCGCTATGCAGGAACCTGGTCGCTGCCGGTAATTGGCACGGTGCCCGCACCCGCAGCGGTTCTGATCCGGCCCGACGGCCATGTGGCGTGGGTCGGTGACGGAACGGCGCAAGGGCTGCAGGAAGCGTTGCAGCGGTGGTACGGCCCGGCGGCAGGCTGACAGATGCCTCGCTGCCGACATGGCCGGGTGGAGGGCGGCGTCTATCCAGGTGTTTGAAGCGGCTGGCGTGATCGGGGTGGCCGGTATGCTGCATGGCAACTCAATCACCGACTCTTTGGAGACCTGCATGTTCACTGTCCTCTGCAAGCTCGCCCTGCTCGCCGTGTATGGCGTTGCGCTGGCCAGCTATGCCACGCCGCTGCCGCTGTCCGCCGATGCCATCGGCTGGTTGCGCATTGCGGCCTTGGTGTTGCTGGCGGTGCATGCGCTGGAGGTGGTGTTTTGCTTCCGGAAGGTGTCGCTGCACAAGGGCCCGTTGCTCGACAGCGTGTTGCTGACGTTGCTGTTCGGTTTTCTGCACTGGAAGCCCCTGGCCGACGCCGCGCGGCAAGCCCGCTGATCGCCGCTGATCGGCCGACTAGCCGCAACGGCGGAGCAGACCTACTCTAGTTCCAGTCGTCCCTTGATTGACCAGTTGGGACTCCTTGCTGCAACGCGGCATTGATCATGGACAGAGTGGAACGAACGGCGTTTGTCTTTGCTGGCGGCGGCAGTCTTGGGGCCATCGAGGCCGGCATGCTGCGCGAGCTGGTGGCCTCCGGCGTGGTCCCGGACATGGTGGTGGGCGCCTCGGCGGGTGCCATCAACGCAGCCTTTTTTGCGTGCAATCCGCACGCGGCGGGCACGGCCCAGCTCGAGGCGCTGTGGCGCGGTGTGCGGCGCGCCGACGTGATGCCGTGGTCCTGGAGGGCGATGTTCAGCATGCTCGGGCTCCTGGGCGGGCAACGGGAGCACCTGGTCGATGCATCCGGCCTGCAGCGCCTGCTGACGCGGCATTTCGGGCAGACCCTGCTGGAGGCGGCCACGCTCCCCCTTCACGTTGTGGCCACCGACATGCAAACTGGCGCCGAGGTGGTGCTGTCTTCCGGCGCCATCGTGCCAGCGGTGCTTGCCAGCGCCGCCATTCCGGGCGTGTTTCCGCCGGTGCGCATTGGTGATCGCCTGTTGATCGACGGGGGCGTCGCCAACAACACGCCAATCTCCGCCGCCATCCGGCTGGGCGCCACACGTGTCGTCGTATTGCCAGCGGGGTTTGCCTGTGCCGACCGTCGCGCCCCGCGCAGCGCCATCGAGCACGCGCTGAACGCCTTGTCACTGCTGGTTGCGCGTCAGCTTGTGCAAGACCTGGAGCGCTGGGCCGGGCAGGTGCCCATTGCCGTGGTGCCACCGCTGTGCCCCCTCGAAGTGTCGCCCTACGACTACGCCCGCTGCGGAGAACTCATCGACCGCGCCGCTGCCGCCACTGCGGCATGGCTGGCAGCCGATGGTCTGGCGGGCACCGGCATTCCAGGCGCACTGCGTGAGCACGACCACAACGACGATCACCCGAACTGCAGCGCAGACCTCCACGGCACGCCTGCGGCTTGATGCGGGCAGGGCGGGGTTTTCTGTCTGGCGCGTCCAACCGGATGGTTGCGCTTGTAGTTGCGGGCGCAATGCGAAGGAGGGAAGGCATCTTGCCGAGCTCTTAGCCCGCGCGCACGGTCGCCCAATCGAGTCCGAACCGTGCGAGGTACTTGCGCAGCCGGTCGGCATCGTTCACCTTGGCCTTCTCGGTGCGTGACACGTCGAAGAGCCGGCGCCCGGCGTCCGACAGCGATGCCGATTCGCGGCACACGGCAATCACGTTCTCCAGTTGCATGCGGTCGAAAAGATCGATCGACGCAACGTCATCGCCGATCAGGCCAGCGAGGGAGTCTCCTTTGCCCGCCGAATCAGGTTCGGCCCACGTATGTTGCAGCCGGGCGACTTCATCCGTGACATCGGCCTCCGTGATACGCCCGCCCTCGGCCAGCGTTGCCAGGCGCGTGACGCTGGCCGACAGCTCGCGGAAGTTCCCCGTCCAGCGTGCCTGCGGCGAGGTGACGAACTTCAGGTAGATGCGACGCGCTTCGGTATGGAAGCGCACCTGCTCGCCGTGCTCGCGGGCAAAGCGGGCCAGTTCGAAATCGAGGTTCGGTTCCAGATCTTCAGGGCGATCGGCAAGACCGGGCAGGTCGAACGTCCACAGATTGATCCGCGCGTATAAGTCTTCGCGAAAGCGGCCCTCGGCCACCCATTGCCGCAGGTCGCGCACGGTGCCGGCGATGAGCTGAAAATCGCTTTCGACTTCGCGGTCGCTGCCGAACGGCAGGAAGCGCTTCTCTTCGATGGCCTTGAGCAGCATGGCTTGTTCGTCCAGGCCAAGTTCTCCGATCTCATCGAGAAACAGCAGACCGCCGTCCGCGCTGCGCAGCAGGCCCGCGCGCTCGGTCTGTGCGCCGGTGAAGGCGCCTTTCACGTGGCCGAAGAGCGCCGACATGGCGCTGTCACCGCGCAGCGTGGCGCAGTTCACCTCGACAAAGCGGCCCGCCAGTTGATGGCGCGTCTTCTTCATCTCGTACACACGGCGCGCAAGAAACGACTTGCCCGCGCCAGTCGGCCCGAACAGCAGCATCGGTGCCTTCGAGCGCGAGGCTACGCGCTCGATCTGCTCGATCATGCGGTTGAACGCCGCGTTGCGCGTGGCAATGCCCGATTTGAGCAGCGACACTGTGTCTTCCCGCTCGCGCGCAAAACGCGTGGCGATCTTGTCGTAACGCGAGAGGTCCAGGTCGATGACGCTGTAGCTGCCCGCTGTGTTGCCGAGTTCTTTCTTGCGCGGCGGGGCGGTCTGGATCAACTGGGCCGGCAGGTAGCGTGCTTCGGCCAGCAGGAACCAACAGATCTGCGCGACGTGCGTGCCGGTAGTGATGTGGATGAGGTAGTCCTCGGCCTCGGTGTCGAAGGCATAGCCGCGCGTGAAGTCGTGCAGCGTGCTGTAGACCTCTTCGAAGTCCCACGGGTCGCGCAACGCCACTTCGACGCTGCGCACCTCTGTCTCGGGCGATACGGACGCGATGTCATCGCGCAGCCGTTCGAACAGGCCGCGGCTGCGCGCGTCGTGCAGCAGCTCCAGGCGGTGGATGACCATGTCGTCCTGCTGGCACAGGCCGACGGTGGGCCGCCAGCGTTCCCAGCGCTGGGCGCCCTTGCCCACGTAGTCGAGTGTGGTGCCGACGAAGCCGATGGCGACGGTTTTGCGCATCCCGCGTTCTTATCCAAAAAGATAAACCAATATATCCACAGATCGATATTTCGAAAAGTTTGGTGTGCCTACATCTGCGTTGGACGCGTGAAAGTCTAATTAAATCAAGGTGTTGCGATAGTCGCCGCTTCATCGGAAGTGACCTGGCATACCCATTGCACTAGAGGGTGTGTGTCCAACTCAGCAGGAGCACACCATGATCAGCGGTAAACAAAAGCGTGCCGCCATCATGGTGAAGCGCCAGGAGCGGCGAGAACGCGAGAGGATTGCCCGCCAGCGGCCACCCGCTCTGGTGCCGCCTCCGCCGCGCGATAGCTTGCCGGTGGATGTGTCGCAGCTGGCACCGAATAACAGCTACGGTCCTGGTCTGCCCCGCTTCGCACAACACGGTTACTACGTCGATCAGTGGTACGCCTGCGTCGATTGCGGAAAGCACGAGGTCTGGACCGCCGGACAGCAGAAATGGTGGTATGAAACCGCCAAGGGCTATATCGATTCGATCGCCATCCGCTGCAAACCGTGTCGCGTAATACGACGCAGCGGCCGCACGATCAGCAAGAAGAACAACGACAACAACAAAGGAAGCAACGCATCATGAGCAGCTACAACACCCTCCACGTCGACAACGGCGCCGACATCAAGCTGTGGACCAACGGTGTGCCGGTGGAAGACGACGCCCGCAAGCAGTTGATGAACACGGCCAAGATGCCGTTCATCTTCAAGCACCTGGCAGTGATGCCGGATGTGCACCTGGGTAAGGGTTCGACCATCGGTAGCGTGATCCCGACGCAGGGCGCGATCATCCCGGCGGCCGTCGGCGTCGATATCGGCTGCGGCATGATGGCCGCGCGCACGACGCTCACGGCGGCTGATTTGCCTGACAACCTGCACGGCCTGCGCAGCGCCATTGAAGCGGCGGTGCCGCACGGCCGTACGCCGGGCCCGCGCGACAAGGGGGCCTGGAACACGCCGCCGGAAACCGTCGATGCGATGTGGGGTGAACTGGCCGATGGCTTCAAGCGCATCACCGACAAGTACCCGAAGCTGAACAAGACGAACAACCACAAGCACCTGGGAACGCTCGGTACGGGCAACCACTTCATCGAGGTTTGCCTGGACGAGGAGCAGCGCGTCTGGTTCATGCTGCACTCGGGTTCGCGCGGCGTGGGTAACGCCATCGGCAACCTGTTCATCGAACTGGCGCAGGCTGATATGCGACAGCACATCGCCAACCTGCCGGACCGCGACCTGGCGTACTTCGAAGAAGGCAGCGAGCACTTCAACGATTACGTTGAAGCCGTCGGTTGGGCGCAGGACTACGCGCGCCGCAACCGCGCCACGATGATGCAGAACGTGATCGCGGCCGCGCGCAAGGTCATCGCCAAGCCGTTTGCAGCCGACGTGGAAGCGGTGAACTGTCACCACAACTATGTGCAGCGCGAAACCCACTTCGGCCGCGAGGTGCTGGTGACGCGCAAGGGCGCGGTGTCGGCACAGAAGGGGCAGCTCGGCATCATCCCGGGTTCGATGGGCGCAAAGAGCTTCATCGTGCGCGGGCTCGGTAACGAAGACGCCTTCTGCTCCTGCAGCCATGGCGCAGGCCGCACCATGAGCCGCACGCAGGCCAAGAAGCGCTTTACGGTCGATGACCAGATCCGCGCCACGGCCCACGTGGAGTGCCGCAAGGACGCCGACGTGATCGACGAGATTCCGATGGCCTACAAGGACATCGACCACGTGATGGCCGCGCAGGCGGATCTGGTGGAGATCGTCCACACGCTGCGCCAGGTGGTGTGTGTGAAGGGCTAGGAGGATGGAGCATGCTGACGCGTGTTGAGGGTCCAGAGCTTGAAGCGATGCGCCAGCACTTGGCGCAAGCCGGCTGCGTCTTCGACTTCGTGCTGTATCGCGTTGAGAGGCCGGATGCGCCAGGCATTGAGATTCACCGCCAGGCGCTTGCCGGCTTGTTCGCGCAACTCGAATGGCCGGCCCAAGACGTCGATCTGGACCGCGCTTGCCCAAGGAGCCTCGGCGCGTCTGAAGTTCGGGCGCTGATGGAAGAAGGCGGGGTGTTGGAACGCGCTTTCCTTGATCCGCCTTATGGGGCGAAGCTCGGCGCGAAAGACTTCCGGGATTGGCTCGTGATGCTGTGCCTTCTACCGGATGACGAACTCGACGTGGCCGACTGGGTAGGCAACCCTGACGAAGCGCCCGAGCGCAGCGCGTGGAGTGACTACTTTGATGCGGGAAAGGAATGGTGGGGCATCTGGTGCCTGACCGCTTACAACCCGCGATGCCGCACGCTGTGTGTGCTGGCAGCAAGCACGACCGATTAAGACAAGAACCACGAATCGCTATGACTTTCCTCTACTCCCACCCCGTCTCTGACGCCATTCGCGAACGCGTGCTGACGGAGCTGACGCACATCGAGCAGCAGCATGATGTGCGCGTGCTTTTCGCGTGCGAATCCGGCAGCCGTGGCTGGGGTTTTGCCTCGCCCGACAGCGACTACGACGTGCGCTTCGTCTACGTGCATCAGCCGGAGTGGTATCTGCGCGTCGAGCCGCAGCGCGACGTGATCGAATTGCCGATCAGTGATGAACTCGACATCTCGGGCTGGGAGCTGCGCAAGGCGCTGCAGCTCATGCACCGCTCCAACCCGACGCTGCTGGAGTGGCTCGCGTCCCCGGTTGTGTATCGACAGGACACAGTGCTGGCCGCGCGCATGCGCACACTGGCGCCCACGTTCTTCTCCGAGCGCAAGGGCCGCTGGCATTACGTGTCGATGGCGGCGAAGAACTTTCGCGGCTATCTGCAGGGCGAGACTGTGCGCATGAAGAAGTACCTGTACGTGCTGCGCCCGCTGCTCGCAGCACAGTGGATCGACGAAGGGCGGGGCATCCCGCCGATGCGCTTTGCCGATCTGGCCGACACAATGGTCAGAGATGCCGCGTTGCGAGACGAGATCAACCAACTGCTGGCGATCAAGATGGAATCTGGCGAAGCGGAATACGGTGCACGCTTTCCGCGTATCCATGCCTTCATTGAAGAGGCGCTGGCGCAGGAAGATGTGCCTAGCGATTTCCGTCAGGCTACTGGCGACCCGGCTGCGCTGGATGAGTTTCTTCATGACACCGTGCTGGCGCGCGCACCCTGTACAACCTGACGCGCATTCCGTTGCGGGGTGCGCAAAGCAACAAAAGAACAAACCATGAACACCCAATTACAACAAGCACGGCAAGCGCGACCCGCAGACTGCATCGAACTCGACGGCGCACAGGGTGAAGGGGGCGGCCAGATCCTGCGCACGGCGCTCACGCTGTCCATGCTGACCGGCACGCCGTTCGAGATCACGAACATTCGCGCCAAGCGTTCCAAGCCGGGTTTGCTGCGCCAGCATCTGACGGCTGTGCAGGCCGCCATGCAGATCAGCGGCGCGACCGTGGAGGGCGCAGAAGCAGGATCGCAGACGTTGCGGTTTGCGCCGGGCAAGATTCGCGGCGGCGATTACCGATTTGCAATCGGTACGGCCGGCAGCTGCACGCTGGTGCTGCAGACCATCCTGCCCGCGCTTTGGTTTGCCGATGCGCCGAGTACCGTGACGGTCAGTGGCGGCACGCACAACCGCGCTGCGCCACCGGTCGATTTCCTGATCCGGGCATGGCTGCCGCTGGTGGCGCGCATGGGCGTGACGCAGACGCTTGCGCTCCTGCGTCACGGCTTCTACCCCGCTGGCGGCGGCGAGGTGATCGCGACGGCAGCACCATGCGCCGGCACGCTGACTGCGCTGCATCTGACCGAGCGTGGCGCCCTGCGGGCGCTGCGTGCGGAAGGCATTGTTGCCGGGGTGCGCGGCAGCGTGGCGCGGCGCGAGTTGGACACGTTGAGTCGTCTCGTTCCGGGCATTGAGGGCACCGTGCGCGATCTCGGCAATGCTGAAGGCCCCGGCAACGCATTGGTCCTCGATATCGAATACGAGCACGTGACCGAGGTCTTTACGGGCTTTGGCGAGCGTGGCGTGACGGCGGAGACAATCGGCAAGGAAGTCGCCGGTGCCGCGCAGCGCTATCTGCAAAGCACCGCAGCGGTGGACGAATACCTCGCCGATCAGCTTGTGCTGCCGCTAGCCCTTGCAGGTGCGGGCAGTTTCACGGTGGTCACGGCGTCATCGCATCTGCTGACCAACATCGGCGTGATCGAGAAGTTCCTGCCGGTGGAGGTGGCGGTGCGCCCGCTGGAATCAGGCGTCGTCCACGTCGAGGTGGCCTGACCGCGCGACCTCCACTTTCCGTGTCACTCCTTCTCCTTATGCACCGGAAACAACGCCGACAACACCTGTCGCGCCGTCCCGCGCAGCACGCCGCTCGCATCCGGGTCGCCATAAGCCAGTGCCGTCGCAAAGTTGCGTGCCTGCTGCAGCGTGACGTGCGGCGGCAGCGGCGGCACATCGGGGTCGGTCTTCACTTCCAGCACCACGGGCCGGTCTGCGTTGAGTGCTTCGTCCCACGCGCCGGCCAGTTCGTCGGGGTTGTCCACGTAGATGCCCTTCATGCCGATCAACTCGGCAAAGCGGTGATACGGCACGTCAGGGATGTCCTGTGAGGCCGGGAACTTCGGGTCGCCTTCCATCACGCGCTGCTCCCAGGTGACTTCGTTCAAGTCCTGGTTGTTGAGCACCATGCAGATCCACTTGGGAGACTTCCAGCGCTTCCAATATTTCGACACGGTGATGAGTTCGGCCATGTTGTTCATCTGCATGGCGCCGTCGCCCACGAATGCAATGACGGGTCTCTCCGGGTGCGCAAACTTGGCGGCAATTGCATACGGCACGGCTGCCCCCATCGATGCCAGCCCGCCCGACAGCGAGCCCATCATGCCGGGCTTGAACTTGAGATCGCGCGCATACCAGTTGGCACACGTGCCGGAATCGCTGGTGACGATCACGTTGTCCGGCAGCTTGGGTGACAGTTCCCAGAACACGCGCTGCGGGTTGACGGGGTAGGCCGGTTGCAGCGCGCGGTCTTCCAGCGTCTTCCACCAGCTTTCATTCCAGCGGGCAATGCGTTCGGGCCAATAGCGATCGGTCTTGCGCTGGAGCAGCGGCAGCAGTGCTCGCAGCGTCTGTGCGCTGTCGCCCACGAGATTGACTTCCATCGGATACCGCAGCCCGAGCATGCCGGGGTCCAGGTCGATCTGCACACCGCGCGCCTGGCCTTCCTTGGGCAGGAACTCCGCATAAGGAAAGCCGGAGCCGATCATCAGCAGCGTGTCGCAATGGTTCATCAGCTCCCAGCTTGGCTCGGTGCCCAGCAGCCCGATGGCGCCTGTCACATAGGGCAATTCGTCGGGCAGGACGGCCTTGCCAAGCAGCGCCTTGGCAACGCCCGCGCCCAGCGTTTCCGCCACCGCTGCCACTTCTGCACTGGCCCCGAGTGCGCCCGCGCCTACGAGCATCGCCACCCGCCGGCCGCTGTTGAGGATGTCCGCCGCGCGTTCCAGATCGGCGGCTTGCGGGATCACGCTCGGCGCGCTGTAGCCCACGCCCGAGTGCACCGTGCCGTGCGCCCGCGGCGGTTCGGTGTAGGGCATTTCCTGCAGATCGTTCGGCAGCACGAGCGCCGTCACCCGGCGTTGCCCGATGGCGATGCGCACCGCGCGGTCCAGCAGATGCCGCACCTGCGCCGGCATGCTGGCCTGGTGGACGAACGCGCCCGCCACGTCGCGGAACATCGCCGCCAGATCCACCTCCTGCTGGTAATGCCCGCCGACCGCCGTGCGCGCCTGCTGGCCGGTAATCGCCAGCACCGGCATGTGGTCGAGCCGCGCGTCGTACAGGCCCGTGATGAGGTGCGTGGCACCCGGCCCGGACGTTGCCATGCACACGCCCAACTCACCCGTGAACTTGGCGTGTGCAGAGGCCATGAAGGCGGCCATTTCTTCATGCCGCACCTGCACGAACTCGATCTTGCCGCCGGCCCGCTGCAGCGCACCGAACATGCCGTTGATGCCGTCCCCGGGGTAGCCAAAGATGCGCCGCACGCCCCAGTCATACAGGCGGGCGACGAGGAAGTCGCTGACGGTGGCTTGCATGGTTTCTGTCCAGTATCAGGTGGTGGGTCGTCAGCTCGTGGTCTCGGCGAGCAGCGCTTCCTTTCGCGCGGTCATGGGCTCCTGCAGCGGCGTCAGGTCGACGTGCTGACGGACCAGCTTGGGAAAGAGTTCGGTCTCTTCTTCCTCCACGTGGTGTGAAACGTACTCGGCCAGCACCGTGAATTTGGCCGCGAACAGATCGTCGCCCGCGTGCATGCCGCTCAACTGCTTGATCAGGTCCTTCGCGGTGGCGTGCTCCACCACGGCTTCGTCTACGAGATCCTTGAATGCTTCGCCGCCGTTGTCACGCACGAACGGGTAGAACACTTCTTCTTCAAGCTGCGTGTGCACGGTCAACTTTTCACATGCTTCGCGCACGATTTGCTCGCAGGTGGCTTTGTCTTTCTCCTGCTGGAACGTCTTGAACAGTTTTTTTACCTCGCGGTGATCGTCCAGCAGCATCGACAGCACGGCGCGTTGCGCCACAGGAATTTCAGCCTTGTTCATGGGGCTCTCCGGTAAGGGGTTCTTGTTGGAATCCGTCGGACCGTCGAGCAAGCGCCATGCCGCAAGCGCGCCTTTGCGGGCGACGTGCCGCAGGCAAGCTTCGTGCTGACACAGGTGATTGCGTGCGACAGACGCCGCGCAGATGCGTGGCCGCCGCACATCATCCTGAACGTCAACTGATTGATGGGAGGTAACTGCTATGCAAACCACGACAACCGGCACCACGCTGGGCACCGCCACTGGCACCGGTGTAGGAACCACCGCGGGTGTACGCATGCGCATCATTGGGCGTGCCGATACCGATTCGGCCGGCCCAGGCCCGGAGTTGATGGCCGCCGATACGCTGGAGGGCGATCGCGTCGTCAATCTCAACGGAGAAGACCTTGGCAAGATCACCGACATCATGCTCGACGTGCAGCGTGGCCGGATCGCCTACGCGGTGATGTCAGTGGGCGGCTTCCTGGGTATTGGCGACAAGCTCTTTGCAGTGCCGTGGAGCGCCATGTCACTGGACGTTGACCGCAAGTGCTTCGTGCTCGACGCCAACAAGGACCGCCTGGAGGCTGCCCCCGGCTTCGACAAGGACAGCTGGCCCACGATGGCTGACCCGACGTGGGCCCAGTCCGTGCATGAGTACTACGGCTCGCGTCCGTACTGGGAAGAGTACTGAGCGCCCGCAGGCACGCCATTCGCTTGCGTGTCGTCAGCCACGCTTGAAACAGGAGGGCGCCATGGAGAAAGGCAAGAAAGAGAAGCATCCGCACGCACACAAGCGTGAGGAGCTGGTAGAAAAGGCTGTGGAAGATACTTTTCCGGCCAGTGACCCGCCCGCCACAGGCGGTATCACACGGGTTGTCGACAAGGATAAGGACGCGAACGCGCACCAAGACAAGCGCACCCACAACGGCAACCACCGGTAGACGTCAGCCGGCAAAGCGCGCCCGCATCGCCCCTTCGGCATGCGGGCGTTTTTGTTCTGCCGCCCGTGTTGTCAACGGTGCGCCAGGATGTTGACCACGTTGCCGAATGGATCGCGCACGTAAAAGCGGCGCACGCCCCAGGGCTCGTCAACAAGCGGATAGACGATTTCCAGGCCCAGCGATACGGCCCGCGCATGCACCGCATCCACATCGTCCACTTCCACTGACAGCGCCGGCACCGGCGTACCGTTTCCGCCTTCGCTGGCGATGCTGACCTGCGGCGTCATCGTGTTGGCCGTATCGGCAAAGGTGAGGATCCAGCCGTGGTCCATCACCACTTCCAGATCGAGCAGTTCGGCATAAAACGCGCGGGCGCTTGCCGGGTCGGCGGCATGCAGATTGGGGACGATGCGTCGGACGGCCATGCAGGGGCTCCTTTTTACCGATTCGGTGACGGAATTCTAGTCACGGCTGTGACGCCGTGTTGGCATGCGCACGGGGCGCACATCACGTAAAGTGGCGGGCACTCGAACTACAGAGACACGCACGCCATGGAATTCCTGCAATCGCTGCTGGCACCCCGCCTGCAAAACGTTGAAACCTCCGCCATCCGCGAGCTGTTCAAGGTGCTCGGCAAGCCGGGCCTGATCTCGTTTGCCGGCGGTTTCCCTGATTCGGCCCTGTTTGACGTGGAAGGCCTGAAGGCCGCGGCCGACAGCGCGCTCACCACAGACGCAGCCCGCGCGCTGCAATATGGCGCCACCGAGGGCTTCGAGCCGCTGCGCGAGGCTATCGTCACGCTGATGAAGTCGCGCGGCGCCAACGTCGCCAACACCGACATCCTCGTCACCACCGGTTCGCAGCAAGGGCTGGATCTGCTGGGCAAGGTGCTGATCGGCGAAGGCGATACGGTGCTGACCGAAGCCCCCACCTTCCTCGCCGCCATTCAGGCGTTCAAGCTGTACGGCGCCAAGGTGGCCGGCGTGCCGACCGACGGCGACGGCCTGGACGTCGACGCGCTGGAAAAGGTGCTCGCCGGTGGCGGTGCTGTTGCGCGCCCCAAATTCCTCTACGTGATTCCCAACTTCGGCAACCCGAGCGGCGCGCTGATGAGCCTGGAGCGCCGCAAGCGCCTGCTGGACGTGGCGGTGCGCCACAACCTGCTGATCGTGGAAGACGACCCTTACGGCGATCTGTATTTCGACGCAGCCCCGCCGCCGTCGCTGTATGCGCTCTCGCAGCAGACCGACGGCGCGCAAGGGCGTGTGATCTACCTGGGCAGCCTGTCGAAGGTGGTGGCCCCAGGCCTGCGTGTGGGTTGGATGATCGCCTCCCAGCCGGTGCTGGGCAATGCGGTGATGGTCAAGCAGTTTGCCGACGCGCACACCTCCACGTTTGCGCAGGCCACGGCCGCCGCCTACCTGCGCAGCTATCGCCTGGACACCGTGCTGCCGCGCACGCGCGCCGCCTATGCCGAACGTGCCCACGCCATGGCCAACGGCCTGCGTGCGCTGCTGCCTGAAACCGAACTGACCTTCAATCGCCCGCGCGGCGGCATGTTCCTGTGGTGCGCCTTGCCGGGCCGCAATGCCGCTGATGTGGCCAAGGTGGCCATCGAGCGTGGTGTGGCCTTCGTGCCTGGCGCGGCGTTCTACCCCGTCGACCCGGATCGCTCGACGCTGCGTCTGTCGTATGCCACCTCGTCGCTGGCGCAGGTGGAAGAGGGCGTGCGCAAGCTCGCACACGCTATCGGCGAGTTCAAGCTGGGCTGACCCTGCTGCTGGAGCGGGCCACGGTGGCACCGGCACACACCGACGCGCAGCAAGACCCCGCGCTGCTGCGCCGCCTGCTTCGCGCCAAAGACCGCATGGACGCCGCCTCGCACGAGGCGTGGCCCGTCAAGCGGCTGGCCGAGGTGAGTGGCGTGTCGGCGGCGCATTTTGCGCGTTCGTTCAAGCAGGCCTTTGGCATTCCGCCGCACCGCTACCTGCTCACGCGCCGCATCGAGCAGGCCACCACCCTGCTGCGCGACACCGACCTGCCCATCATCGAAATCGCCTACGCCACGGGCTGGGAAAGCCTGGGCACCTTCGGCCGCATCTTTCGCGACATCACCGGGCAGAGCCCGAGCGCGCTGCGCCGCCACGCCCAGGCCACCGCGCCGCAGCAGCAACTCGACCGCGTGCCCGCCTGTGTGCTGAAAGCGGCGCAGCGGCCCGACCTTGTCACAGCAGTTTCGGAGAAGCGCCGCCAGCTGGCGGACGGTACAAATCCGTCACCTACCAACAACAAGGAGCGGTGATGAGCCAAGGGATCAATGTCGTCGGGCTGTATGTGGATGATCAGGACGCGGCGCTGGCGTTCTATGTCGACAAGCTCGGGTTTCGCGTGCATACCGACGTGCGCAACGGCCCGTATCGGTGGCTGACGGTGCAGCATCCGGAGCAGCCGTCGTTTCAGCTCGGCCTGTTCCAGCCCGGCCCGCCGATTCACGACGAGGCCACCGCGCAGACGCTGCGCGCCATGGTTGCCAAAGGCGCGATGCCGCCGCTGGTGCTGACCGTTGCCGATTGCCGGGCGGCCTATGCGCAACTGCGCGAGCGCGGCGTCGAGTTCACGCAGGAGCCGGTCGAACGCTTCGGCAGTGTCGATGCTGGCTTTCGCGACCCCGCCGGCAACGGCTGGAAGATGATCCAGGCTGCTGGGGGTGCAAAGTGAGCACCCGCAACGCAATCCGCCAGTTCCATCGCTGGGTGTCGATGGCCTTCACGCTCACGGTCATCGCCAACTTTGTCGCCATGGGTGTGGGCAAGGGCGCCCAGCCGCCCGCGTGGATCACCTATGCGCCGCTGCTGCCGCTGGCGCTGTTGCTGTTCACGGGGCTTTATATGTTTGCGCTGCCGTACCTGGATCGGCGTGGCGCGCGGCGTTCGACCGGCGATGGTGACGCGTCCAGCGCGGCGATCTGAGCGTCACTGCTCGATTGCGGGGTGCAGACGGTCGAGCGGGAGTGTCCGGGGCTCGGGCAACAAGCTCAACGCCTCGAACATGACAGATCGAGGTTGAACAAATCGGGCTCAAAGGGCCGAACGCGACGGGGCGAAGTTGATCTGCCGGGTTCAGAACGCCGCGCGTCAGCGTTGAATGCTGAGCGGCGGTGTTCTGAACGTTAAAGGCGGCGATGCGTTACTGCTGCATCTTGAACGGCGCGGTCGGGGCTGGCCCCTGGATACGCTTCACTTCTTCCTTGGGCAGCGGCACCACCGCAAACACGGCGTCAGTTTCCTTGGCTTCGCGGATATCGACGGACTTGCGCTCGAAGATGTTGACGCCCGAGAACACCATCACGTCCCCCAGCTTGGGAGTGAAGGCAAAGTAATCCGGTTCGTCGAGCACAACATTGCCTTTGACGATGACCTTGCGTTGCAGGTACGCGTAGTCCCCCGTGACCAGCACGGCCTTGGCGGGATTGCGCAGGTTCTTGCCGGCCACGTCGCGCAGCATCACGGTCATGCTGCGGTCCAGGGTCGATTGCAGCATGTCGCGCAGGGGTTGTGCCTGCTGCGCCAGCCAGCCGGTATCACCCGACAGCGGTTTGACGTCGGCGCTTGCAGCGATGTACTGCGTCTCCCACAGCGGTTTGCCTCCGGTATCCACCAGCTTCGTCTTGAGCACCACATACGGTCGGACCTCCGTGTCGTTCACGTAGGTCAGCACGCCGAAGGGCTGCACGCTCAGGTGTGTGCCGCCGCTGCCGACCGTCAGCGCCTTGTTTTCGTCGGCTTTCAGCTTGGCCTGCAGGAGCGTATCGGCCTGAGTCAGCATGTCGTAGGTCGTGACCGCAGACGTATCGCCGGCGCGGCTTTGTGCGCGTGCGCTGTTGATCGAGTCCGCGGCAATCACGCCCAGCAGACCGAACGCCATGCCGACGCCCAGGCCCGCCTGGTGTCCGCTGATATAGAGCCGGGTATTGGGTACCGCGTAGATGCCCAGCGGCAGATCCCACTTGGAAGGCGGCTCCTTGTCAAGGCTCACCGTGACCTGCTTCTGCTCTGCCGGGAAAGGTTCGGTATGGCGGAAGCTGGCGCAGCCTGCCAGCGCGGCGATGGTCAGGCCGAGCGCGGCCCGGACGGCGAGTTGACGCAGTCCCATTGTTACTACCCCCTGATGATGTTGTTGTTGAGGCCGTCCGCGCATCTTCGGGAGCGTCATCTGCTCCTGCCGATGCTGCGATCGGCCGAAAGCGGATGATAAGGAAGCAATGTGCTTTACGGATACCCCCCGAGCGCGGCCTCTAGGTGGCAATGGCTGCTGCTTTAGACGGCCTGCGCGTCAATCTGCGTGACCTCATGCCGCCCACCCCTCCGCCACAACACCACCGCCACCACATGGCAAGCGGCGGCTGCCCACCCCAGCATGCCCGGTCCGCCATGCGCCAGGGCCAGCGCGCCAACGCTCGACCCCAGCGCGATCCCCACATACACCGCAGATGCATGCAGCGACAGCGTGATCGGCGACACATCGGGCGCAAGGCGGATCAAGCGCGTCGCCTGCGCCGGGCCAAATCCCCAGCCGGCCATGCCCCACAGCACGACCGCGCCGATGGCGACCGCGCCGGCCACCGTGCCGTGCAGCACCTGCGCTGACAGCGACAGCACCGAGAACGCCAGCACGATGCCCGCGCTGCTGACCGCCAGCACGCGTGCCACGCCTGCGCGGTCGGTCATGTGGCCGCCCAGGCCCGTGCCCAGCGCCGCAAAGCTGCCGACCAGGAACAGCACGATGCCCACGTGCTGTGGCGCGAAGCCCAGCCCCTGGACAAAGAACGGGGCGACGTAGGTGTAGAACGTAAAGCCGCCGGCGGCCCACAGCGTGGACACCGCCAGCGCGCCCAGCATGCCGGGCCGGCGCGCCACGGAGAGGCGTTGCGCCAGCGTGGTCACACTGTGCGGCAGGGCGCGCGGCAGGCCGAACGCGAGGCCTGCTGTGGCCAGCGCCGACAGCACACCGCATGCGATGAACGTCGAGCGCCAGTCGCCCTGCGCCGCAATCCAGGCGCCCAGCGGCACGCCGAGCGCCACCGCCACCGTGCCGCCGCCCGTGATGATGGCGAGCGCCGAGCCGCTGCGCGAGGCGGGCACCAGCGAGGTCGCCACCGCATTGGCCGTCGGCAGAAAGACGCCGGCCGCCAGCGCCAGCAGCACGCGCGCCGCCATCAACTGCCCAAAGCCGTGCGCGGTGGCCGCCAGCAAGTTGCCTGCCGCAAAGATGGCCAGCGCGCCGATCAGCACGCGTCGGCGGTCGACATTGCCCAGCAGCGTCGCCATCACCGGCGAGCCCACGGCGTACGTGACGGCAAACACGGTGACGAGCTGCCCGGCCGCCGGCACGCTCACCCCCAGGTCTGCGGCCAGGACCGGCAGCAGGCCGGCGATCATGAAACCTTCAGTGCCGATGGCGAACGCGCCCAGGCACAACCACCACAGCGATGCCGGCATGGTCGGCTCCTGTCAGAAGAAGAAAGCGGAATGGAGGCGGAGCGCGGAGGCTCCGCGAGGATCAGCGCGCGGTGGTGCTGGCCGTCTGGCCCAACAGCACGCTGCGCTCGTCGTCGGAGATGTCTTCGCGGCGGCGCGAGTAGGCGCGCTCCACCCCGGCATAGGCGCGCTGCGTGGCCGGGCGCGCGCCAACGGCTTCGAACCAGCGCTGCAGATTCGGAAAGTCGTTCAAGTCCTGGCCGTGCCCGGCGTGCGGCACGATCCACGGATAGACCGCGATGTCGGCGATCGTGTAGTCGTTGCCGGCAATGTAGGGGCGATCGGCCAGGCGGCGGTCGAGCACGCCGTACAGGCGGTTGGTTTCTTTGGTGTAGCGGTCGATGGCGTAGGGCACGCGCTCGGGGGCGTACACGTTGAAGTGGCCGATCTGCCCGGCCATCGGGCCCAGGCCGCCCACCTGCCAGAACAGCCACTTGAGCACTTCCATGCGGCCGTGCAGGTCGGCGGGCATCAGCTGGCCGGTCTTCTCTGCCAGGTAAAGCAGCATGGCGCCCGATTCGAACAGCACCACGGGTTCGCTGCCTTCGGCCGGGTCATGATCGACCATGGCCGGAATCTTGTTGTTGGGCGAAATGGCCAGGAACTCGGGCTTGAACTGGTCACCCCGGCTGATATCGACGGGGATGACGCGGTGCGGCAAGCCGGTTTCGGCAAAGAACAGCGCCATCTTCAGGCCGTTGGGCGTGGCGCAGTAGTAGAGGTCGATCATGGCGGGGCCCTCGTGTTCTGTCATGTTGGTTGACAGATTATGTGGGCGAGTGGCCTTTTGTAATGTCCAAAAACTGGAATTTTCAGGTGACCACTCACTGGCTGTGCACCTGTGCGGGCTCCGCTGTTTCGCAAGCGCGTGCGTACCATTCCCAGGCCGCGGTGCCGCACAGCACGCCCGTCGCCAGCGCCGACACGGCCAGCGCCGGAAGCTCAACCGCTGGCAGCCATGCGCCACCCAACACCACCAGGCCGACCACATGTGCCGGACGCAACCGCCCGAAGATCGCCCACTTGAACAGCAGGTTGCCCAGCAGGTATAGCGCCGCACTGCCCAGCACCGCCAGCGTTGTCCCTTCATGGGCGTGGCCCACCGGATGCGCCAGCACAAATTCATCGGCCACGGCCCCGACGATGATGCCGGCCACCAGCACGACGTGGATGTAGGTGTAGGCCAGGCGTGCGAGCCGCCCCGGATCAGCCGAATGCGAGATGGTGCGCGCACCGCGCTCGGCAATCGTGTCGAAGTACAGCCACCACATCGCCAGGCTGCCGACGAACGACAGCGCCATCGCCGCGATGTTTTCTGCGTTCCAGTCGAGCCCGGCAAACGTGGAGCCCGTCACCAGCACCGATTCGCCCAGCGCGATGATGATGAACAGCGAGCAGCGCTCGGCCATGTGGCCGCCTTCCACGTTCCAGTCGTTGGTGGTGGAGCGGCCGAGGCCCGGCGTGTAGAAGCCCATCGATGGCCCGAGCCATTCGATGGTCAGCGCGACGATCCAGCAGGCCCAGCGCACGGAACCGTCCGACAGGCCGCCCGCCAGCCACAGCACGGCAGAGATGCCGAGCCACGTGGCGATGCGCTGGAAGTTGCGCCGCATGGGCAGCGATTCACCACGCACGGCCCACAGGAAGAACACCGTGCGCCCGAACTGCATGAACACATAGGCCAGCGCAAACGCCAGCCCGCGCGAGCCGAACGCCTGCGGCAGCGATGCCGAGAGCAGCAGCCCGCCCGTCATCAGCACGAGCATCAGCATGCGGATGGCGAGCTTGTCCGGATCGAGCCAGTTCGTCACCCACGACGTGAAGATCCACACCCACCACACCGCCAGCATCAGCAGCAGCGCCTGCGCGCCGCCCTGCAGCGTGAAGTTGCCGATCAGCAGATGCGAGAGCTGCGTCACCGCAAACACGAACACCAGATCGAAGAACAACTCGATGTTGGTGACGCGGTGGTGGCCGTGGGCCCCTTCAGGCGCGGGGCGGAGATAACTGCGGGGCATCGGGTGTCCTCGGTGCAAGACTCGGCGGGGGCGATCAGGCCGACTGCATGCCGAGCGTGAGCGTGCCTGCGCCCACCATCACCGCACCGCCCGTGTAGCCGAAGCGGCGCTGTGCGGCCACGCTGGTCAAACGCTTGGCGAGCAGCTTGGCGGCCAGCGCGTACATCGACGCATTGGCGGCAGCCAGGATGACGAAGGTCGGCAGCAGGATCGCGCTCTGCGACAGGAAGGTCTGCTCGGCCGACATGAACTGCGGCACGAAGGCGACGAAAAAGACGATGCTCTTGGGGTTCAGCGCGGTGACCGTCCAGGCCGACAGGAAGCGGCGGCCGGCGGATTTCTGCTGCACGGGGATGGTGGCCTCCGGCGCGTCCGCCTGTACGTCATCCTGCAGGCGGCGCGCGCTGAGGATGGACTTGATGCCCAGATAGACGAGGTACGAACCGCCAATGAGCTTCAGCGCCGTGAAGGCCGCGGCCGATGCGGCGAGCAGTGCGCCCGCACCGGCAAGGGACACGGCCATGGCGGTGGTGTCGCCTGCCGCCACGCCGGCAACGGTGCTCCACGCCGAGCGGCCACGGTTGGCCAGCGAATCACCAATCACCAAAAGGATGGTCGGGCCGGGGATGAGCAGGATGATGATGCTGGCGCCGATGAAGGCCAGCCAGGTTTGGAGGGTCATGGGGCGGCTCGCTGTGTTGTTGGGTGAGGGGAGACAGTTATCCATGAAAAAAATGGGGCGTCAAATGGGGTGGGGTTTTTTTGTTTTTGGTTTTTGGGTTGGTGGTGCATCCCTTGTTTCATCCCCTGCCGGGGCTGACTCACTTTCTTTGGTCTTGCCCAAAGAAAGTAAGCAAAGAAATGCGCGCCCGAGATGGCGAAAGACTCCTTCAATTTTCGTAAGCGGGCGGAGGCGGGGAAAACTCGCTGCGCTCAGACAGTTCCCCGCCTTTTTTCCGCCCGCTTACGAAAATTGAAGGCGCCATCTAGGGCAGGAACGGCCAAACCTTCGGTATGCCCGTGCAAACGAAAAAGCGGGCCGTGGTGGCTCGCTTCGTGTTCGACGGTTTGCTTTTCCCTTGCCCTAGATGGCGCCTTGGATTTTTGTTGCGGGGAGGATCAAGGAAGGAGCCTTGTCTGAGCGCAGCGAGTTTGGCTCCTTCCCCTCCCCGCGACACAAATCCAAGGAGGGGGTCGCCATCTCGGGCGCGCCTTTCTTTTGCTTACTTTTCTTTGGCAAGACAAAGAAAAGTGAGTCGGTCCCGGCAGGGAACGAAAGGGAGGTGGACCACCAAGGCAAAAAATAACCCCAAAAAAACCTACCCATGTCGCCTCGCCGCCAACCCCACCCCACTCACCAACAAAACCCCCGCCGCCACCTCCAACCCATGCGGCAACCGACCCTCATAAACAAACCCATACACCAACGCAAACACCGTCTCAAACACGATCAACTGCCCCGACAGGGTCAACGGCAACTTGCGGCTGGCCGCATTCCACAGGCTGTTCCCGAGCACAGACGCCCCCAGCGCCACGCCCATATTCACCAGCCAGAACATCGCCCATGCCGATGCGGGCTGCGCAGACACCGTTGCCATGCCGGGCATGAAAAACGCCGGCACGGCCAGGGCCAGTGACAACACCCCAGTCGCAACGCCCATCAACAGCGACCACTCGCGACTGGTGAACTGCGGCCGCGCGCGCAGGTACCGCGCATTGCACACCGCGTACACCGTCCAGCACGCCAGCGCGCCCGCGGCCATCAGCAGGCCGATGAAATAGGTTCTGCCGCCCGCACTCGAATGCACGTCGGGCGCATCCAGGTAGATGCACACCACGCCGGCCACGGCCATCAGGAGCGGCACGGCCAGGCGGCGCATGGGCAGGCTGCCCCGTTCCGCTGCGCCGGCCAGCGTGACCGTCACCGGCAGCAGCCCAATGATGAGCGACACCGGTGCCACGCCCGCGCGCTGCACGCCGCCCGCCACGCACAGGTAGTAAAGGATGTTGCCCGGCAGCGATAACAGCAGCAGCGCCAGCCAATCGCGCCGGGTCGGTTTGCGCCACAGCGTGCGCCACACCGGTAGCGCGAGTGCCAGCGACAACACGCCATACAACACATACCGCGCCGCTGAAAGCGCCAGCGGAGAGAACTGCGGCAGCATCTTCGGCGCGACGAAGATGACGCCCCACAGCGCCCCGGCCGCGACGCCGTAGCCGATGCCCGTGAGGTGGTCACGCCGTGCGTCGTGCTGCGTGTGATGAAGATGCGTTGCAGTGGAGGTGTCGCCAACAGCCATGGAGCGCCTGTCCGGAAAGATCAATCGAACCGGCACTGTGCGCGCGCGCGCGCCGCGCGTCTTGGCGAAGACGGCTGCGCTTTGGCAAAAACGGAAACGGAAACTGAGACCGGGGGCTAGCGCCGCACGGCTGCGGGCGTGATGCCGTGTGCGGCCTTGAGGTGGCGCGTGAGGGCGCTTTGGTCGTAGTAGCCGGTGCGCGCGGCAACCTCGGCGATGGGCAGGGCGGTGGTTTCCAGCAGCGTCAACGCATGCCGCAGCCGCACCTGGGCCAGATGCGCGTGCAGCGTGGTGCCGTAGGCCGCACGGAACAGCGTGGCGAGGCGACGCGCGCTCACACCGACTTCTGCGGCGAGCGCATCGACGGTGAGCGGCTCGGCGTAGCGGTGTTCGATCGCGTGCCATACGCGCTCCGCACGTGCATCGGCGCGTGCGCGTATTTGCGTGGATTGGTTGGCCGGATGCGCGGCCAGCGTCGCCAGCGCGAGTGACGACCACGCATTGGCCAGCACCATGTCGACGATGGGCGCGTCTTGCAGCCACGTCGTCAGCGCGCGCAGGCCCGGCGTGAGCGGAAAGAACACGCGATCGGCCAGGCCGCCCAGGCCGGGGGCGTCAGCGGCCTGCCCGGGAATGTCGAACACGATGAAGCGGTTGGCGCCCGTGGCTTCAAACGCATGCGTGGCGCCGGCCGGAATGAGCGCAGCGTGGTGCGTGTCGACGCGGCCGCCGCGGCCGTCCACGTCCATCTCCAGGATGCCGCGTGCGGGCATCACGACTTGCATGAAGTCGTGCGAGTGCGGAGGGGCGGCGAGGCCGTAAGTGCGGAAGTCCAGCATGATCGGCTGAGGATAGCACCGCGCCGGAGGCAAAAAAATACCCGGCCACAG